>FRDC01003434.1_pt1 | contig 43074 bp, 30 predicted proteins | sample 1106171 | NCBI WGS metagenome assembly FRDC01 (sample SAMEA3930566, study PRJEB13176) | freshwater metagenome | biome: Drinking water system; feature: drinking water; material: water | place: Singapore | collected 2014-12-20 | reverse complement strand
GCTTAAGTCGTTTACAAAAGATGCGATAAAAGAACTCCAGAAATTGAACTGGACCGGCAATATACGCGAGTTCAGAAACGTTGTAGAACGGTTGATTATTTTATGTGATAAAACCATTACGGATAAAGATGTGATTGCCTATGCCAGGCCGTTGAAGGGTTGAAGGTTTAAAGTTTAAGGTTGATGCTTTGGTTCGATGAGTATAGAGATTATGTTAGCCTTTTGTTTTTAAGAAATTTGAATAAAATATAAACGATGAAAATTTTAAGCAAAGTAATTTTAGTAGCAGGTATCGATATTTTGTTTGCTTCCTGCAGAAAAGAAGGTTTGGGAGGAAGGGCCAGCGTGAGCGGCTTTGTAAAACATCACGCAATGGTAGTCCCTCATGCAGTAGTATATATTAAATATGGGGCAACCGAGTTTCCGGGCGAGGAAGTAGCAATTTATGATGCATCAACCGTGGCAGATGCCAATGCAAAATATGAATTTACGAATTTGCAGAAAGGCGATTACTATTTGTACGCCACCGCTTTTGACACTTTAAATATGCAGAGCCTGAATGGCGGGATAGGGATAGTGCTAAAAAAGACTGAAGCCAAAATAACGGATGTACCTATCTCGGAATAAGTTTTCCTGAAAACGGCTATTGGTATTGTCAGGTATTGTCCTGGCAGTTTTAAATGAATGAATTTACTTTTTTCATTTAAATTGATTATCTTTATATACATCTACAATAGTTGTTGATGTGGTGATTTTGTGATGGAAAAATATCCTTTTTTTTATCTATTTGTCTTTGTTTTGTTTGTTACTGGCTGTAGCCGCGACAAAGGCATACCTGATTACAACAAATATCCCAATGACATAGGTAAGCTTGTTTTTACAAAATGCGCCACTCCCGGCTGTCATACAGATGCCAGCAAAGCTGCCGCTGCAGGGATATCGATGGAAAGCTGGGACAAATTGTTTGAGGGAGGTACAGGAAGTGCAGCGGTTATTCCATTCCGGCCTGAGTACAGTTCTTTTTTTACCTATACAAATACTTTTTCTGATCTGGGCCTTGCACATGTGCCAACCATGCCTTTTAATAAGGAACCCTTGTCACGTGAGGAAGTAGTGATGATCAAACAATGGATTGCCAACGGAGCACCAGATAGGGAAGGGAATATTAAATTTGCTGATAACCCTAACCGGAAAAAAATATATGTGGTTAACCAGGGCTGTGATGTAGTTACAGTACTTGACCAGGAAACATTATTGCCCATGCGGTACATTGATGCCGGCAATACGGGAGGTATAGAAGCACCACACATGATTAAGGTTTCGCCAGACGGGCAGTACTGGTACGTAATTTCATTGAATGGCAATTCCCTTCAAAAGTACCGCACCAGCGATGATGGTTTTGTGGGTGAAGCCATACTTGGTGTTCATTACTGGAATACTTTAACCATCAGCAATGACGGGCAAAAGGCTTACGTTGTGGATTGGAGCGCTACAGGTGATATTGCAATTGTTGATTTAAATTCGCTTACGGTTGAACACAATGCAGGATTTAATTTTCCTCATGGCTCTTGTCTTAATCCCGCTGGGGATACATTGTATGTGACACAGCAGGAGGGAAGCAAAATGTATAAATTACCAGTAAGTGATTTTTCGTCATTTGTTGAAATCGATTTGTTTTCATCACCACCTGCCAGTGCGCTTAAACCACATGAAGTTCTATTTTCGCCCGATGGAAGCAAATATTTTGTTACCTGCCAGGGTACTTCCGAATTGCGTATTTTTCAACAAGGAACAGATCAATTACTGGCTGTAATACCGGTAGGGGCCATGCCTTCTGAAATGACTGTTTCTGCAGCTTCTGATTACCTGTTTGTAAGCTGCATGGAAGACGTTACTTCTTTTCCCGGCAAAACAGGTTCCATTGCCGTAATCAATATGAGTTCCAATACGCTGGTAAAAACAATTTATACCGGTCATCAACCGCACGGGCTTGCTGCTGACGACTCGAAAAACATGGTATATGTGGCAAACCGCAATGCTACGCAGGATGGACCCGTACCTCACCATTCAAGTGTTTGTGCCGGACGAAACGGATATATAACCTTTATTGATATGAATACACTCAGCCTTGTAAAAGAAGGTGTAAACGACAAGAAGGTTGAAGTCTCTGTAGATCCCTATTCTGTTGCCGTGAGGCAATAGTTGTTGGTTATTGGTTATTAGTTATTAGTTTATTGGCTATTAGTTAACTCTAATAATCCATAACAGATAACAGATAACAGATAACAGATAGCAGATAACAGATAGCAGATAACAGATAACAGATAACAGATAACCAATAACAGATAACCAATAAAGATAGACCTGAATTCTCAGCTTGTAAATCAGCCTTCTTCCCATTATTAAGGAATAACTTCAGAATGTAAACTTTGTAGTTTTATCTGTAAATATCTTCCTTTTTTTTTCCGCAATTTTGCGATCCAATAGATAAAGTATGACAATACGCTTAAGGCTTTTTATTGGTTTTGCATTTCTGATAGTCATTTTCTTAATTAATTTCCTGGTGAATCAGAGTCTTTCCCGTGAGGTGAAAAAGAATATAGTTTACCTGGGAGAGTCGGAAACTGTGCTCAGGAATTCGGACTTGCTAAATAAGTCGATGACTGATATGCAAAGTGGTTTCAGGGGCTTCCTGCTAACCGGGCAGGAAGTTTTCCTTTCAACTTATAATGATGGAATTGAAAAGGTGCCTCCATTATTGAAGCAACAGCGTGCCCTTGTCACTGCCCCAAAGCAAAAAGTACGCCTGGATTCCATTAATGTATTGCATACCAGGTGGGTAAATTATGCGAATGATCTCATCTCAACTAAAAGAGATACACTGCCTGAATCGGGAATAAAATACAAGGAACTTTTTGAAACGCGTTTAAAAAAGGAAGTCGGTAAAAAGCTGAATGATGAAATACGAAGAATATTTATTGCCTTTGACGGACATGAATACAGTTTAAGAAAACTTAGAAGGGAAGCACTGGAGAGCTCGCTGGTAAGCACTGGAAATATAAACCTTACGCTTACCTTGTTTTCGTTGTTAATGGCCATTATCACCTGCTTTTATATTGTGAGGATCATAACTAACCGTATTTCAAGAATGGTGGCACTTGCACAGGAAATATCTAAAGGCAATTTTAAAGCGATTTCAGACAATAAACAAGATGAATTACAGAAACTATCGGAATCGTTGAACCTGATGTCAAAAACACTGGATAAAAATTTCCGTGATTTAACATTTAAAAATAAAGAGCTTGATCAGTTTGCTTACATCGTATCACACGATTTAAAAGCACCTTTGAGAGGTATTATAAATATTACCAAATGGATGGAGGAGGATCACCATAAGGATATGACACCTGAAATACAAAAACATATTGATTTAATTAAGGGCCGTGCTTTGCGGTTAGAAAGTATGATTAACGGTCTGCTGGAATACGCACGGATTGGGCGTACCAATATGGCCTTGGAAACAGTGAATGTGAAAAATATGATTTCCGATTTGGTAGAAGTACTCGTACCTAAAAAATTTGATGTGGAAATTGGTGAAATGCCCGTTTTTACTACAGAAAGATTAAGGCTGGAACAGGTGTTTTCAAATCTTATCACAAATGCAGTAAAATATTCCGATAAGGAGAAGGGGAATATTCAAATTTTGTGTATTGAGCTGGAAAGTTATTACCAGTTTGAAGTAAGGGACAATGGTGCCGGAATTCAGTCAGAGTACTATGATAAAATATTTATGATTTTCCAGACCCTGCGTGAGCGTGATGCTTTTGAAAGCACAGGAGTGGGACTGGCAATAGTGAAAAAAATTATTGATGATCAGAAAGCAACAATTAAGGTTGAATCAGAATTTGGAAAAGGAACAACATTTACTTTTACATGGCCTAAAAAGAATAACAAAATAAATTGATAAATATGGATTCAAAAACGATTTTGCTCATAGAGGATGATTATCTTGATATAATGAGTGTTCAACGCGTTCTTGGAAAAATGAAAGCGAATCATGTGCTGAAAGTGGCTCACAACGGGGTAGAAGCACTTGCTATGTTAAACGGGAATAATCCGGATAAAGAGAAAATAACACCGGACATCATTTTGCTGGATATAAACATGCCCAAAATGAATGGCCTTGAATTTCTGCTGATAATTAAAAATTATTACAGCTTAAAGAGTATTAAGGTATATATCATGACAACCTCCAGCGAGGAATATGATCAGATAACGGCAAAAAAACTGGGCGTGAGCGGGTATATTATTAAACCCCTTGATAGTCAACCAGCCTCGCCCGATGCAGTTAATCTTTTTGAAGAGCTTGCTGCAGCAGGTTAAGCAGGGATGAGGATTATTGAATAATTATCCTGTCGGTTACCATTCCTTTATCTGTTTGGATATTTATGAAATAAACTCCTGAAGCCAGGTTACTCAAATCAATGTATTCCCTGGCGGTACCTTTATAACTGTAAACCAACTCACCTTTGGAATTGGTTGCCTGCAGGGTTATTTCGTCTGTGGTCTCCACTTTATAGTATATAAGCCCGTTTGCCGGGTTCGGATATAATTTGATTGCTATTTCCTTATTCTGCTCCCCAATGCCCGTAGTTACCAATGGTGCACTATATACTGCGCTATTTGTAGCAGCAAATAGTTTATTGTTGTGCTGCACTATAGAATAGATGAATGGATTGTACAGGTTGTTGTTATAAGGCAGCCAGCTTACACCAGCATTGTATGAAATAAATACACCATCGCCCCAGGTGGAAGCATATAAGATGCCGCTTTGTTCCAGGAGGTCAGTGATGGTATCGTTGGTGATGCCTGTTGTTGCTGGCAGCCAGCTGTTCCCATGGTCGGTTGATTTGTATAAACCCGCTTCAGTTCCGGCATATAGAAGGTCGTTGTATTTTAAAACAGCATTTATTTTTGCTGTAGGTAATCCTGTGCTGATATTCTGCCATTGAATAGAGTTGTATGCTGAGGTGTACAAAGTACCTGTTGTTGTTCCAACAAAAAGCACTGTATCCTTTACGTGCAGGGCACTCATACCACCTGCAAAACCTGTAGGTATTTCTATCCAGCTACTCCCTTCATCTGTAGTATAATATAAGGCCGATGGCGTGGCTATAGCTCCTCCTGTAATTGCGAAAACAGCCGAACTTCCGGCTTCTAAAGTTACGGCATCACTTGTAAGTCCTGCATCGGCCAGCTGCCAGCTGCTTCCATTGTTATTGGATTTAAAAACACCTTCGTTCATTGTTGCAGCAAATACTGTATTTCCTCTAGAGGTTAAGGCATAAACATCGTACGAACTGAGTCCCGCATTGTCCGATATCCAGTTGTGCCCGTTGGTTTGAAGCTTGTATATTCCATTTAATTCAGTGCCTGCCAATACGCCATTTCCGTTCGCAGTAATGGCTTTTACATCTGTTCCTTCAATACCCTGGTTTGATTCGGCCCAAGCTACACCGTAATTAAATGTAATGTAATTGCCATTTACGGTAGATGCCAATAAAGCTGTTCCGGTGTTCAGCAGGTTATAAACAGAAGGATAATTGTGCGGTAACCCTGTTGGGAACGGCATATCAGGAATGCCTGTATTTACAGGGTTCCAGCTATTGCCATTGTTTGCTGAAACAAAAATACCTTCGGAATAAGTTCCTGCAAAAATGAACCCTTCTTTTACTGCAAATGCTTTGGCCCACATATAGGATGGAAATCCGGTATTGGAGCCTATCCATGTTTGTCCACGGTTTTCAGATTTAAAAATACCTGTGCTGGTACCAGCGTACAATGTATTAGCGTTTGAAATAATTGCATAAACAAAACAATTTGTCGGGAAACCATCGCTCACGCTGGTCCATGTTGCTCCATCATTTACTGTTCGGTAAAGTCCCATTCCATAAGATCCACCGTAAACGGTATCACCCATCTGTGCGAAAGTATAAATGGAATAGGTAGATGGAATCCCGGTGTTGGCAAGGTTCCAGGAATCTCCGTTATTGGTGGAAACAAAAACTCCATCCGAAGTCGCAACAAATATTTTTCCGTTACTGGATGTGAATATAGAACTGATATAAAAGTTGGCAAGTCCATTGTTTTTTGGTGCCCAGGTTGAGCCATTGTCTATAGACACATAAACTCCGTGATCATAAACGCCAGCAAACAGCATTGTGCCTTTGGCTGTGAGTGCAGCCACCGCTTTTCTCTCAATACCGTTGTTTGCTTTTTGCCAGGTAACTCCATTATTTCCCGACCGGAAAACACCATTGTTAGTTCCTGCAAAAACAGTATTGTTTACAGTAATAAGAGCGTTAACAGGGCCACCGTGTGGTCCTTCTGTTTCCCATTGAGCATAACACAGTGAATTGTGAAGCAGTAAGATTGAAAACAGTGTGGTTAGAAGGTAGAATTTACGTTTCATCGTGCTCACACTTTTAATTAATAACCAGAAGAAGAAAAAATATTTTGTAAAAAGAAAACGGAAGGGAATAAATCCCTTGCCGTTTATTTATTGATAGAGCAATTACTAATGCCACTCCTCATGACAACTTGGTTTAACTAATTTATCCAATTAATTTTCCCCGGGATTAAACCATGTCCCGTTTAGCTTTTATAAGGTCATGACTCTTTTGCAACTCTGCGCGCTGCTTTTTGATTAACTCTAAAAGCTCGCTTGAAATTTCTTCAGGTTCTTCAAGAACATCGTTGTACGTTTTAAGTGCAACGTCTTCACCAAATTCGCATGAAGCCAAAATTGATTTGGTATCATTAGCGGTTAGTGCAGCTTTAACGTCCATCCAAACCCTGTAAATTTTGCCGGAAGCTTTGGTTTCATCTCTGTCAGGAGTTTCCTCGGTAAATGGTATCAATTTTCTTAGCTCATCGCCAAATCGTTTACTTTGTAAGCTGAATTCGGCAAACAGCGCTTTGTAGTCGGGATCTTTAGTTTCTTTGGATGCAGTTTTATAACCTTCATAACGGTCATTGTTAATGACAATCAACTCTTTTAATGCATCCACGCTTTTTACTTCTTTTACTGTTTCCATGATATTTATAGTTTTTATATTTTATGTTATAATTCCTGATTCAAAATTACATCCGTTTTAGGGCCTTAAGGTTTATATTCGATAGCAACTGTATTTTGGTAGTTTAAAACATGTATTAAATGTTTGATTAGACAGCCAGTGATAAAACATTTTCTTCCTGGTTAGGGTAAGTTGTGCTTCTTTTCTGGATATTCTTTTTTAAAGGTTTTAATTTTTTAACAATCTGTTTGAATGCATTCAGTCCATTAATATAATCTTTACCGGTGTCAATAAGCATTACCTTTTTATTGTGCTCAATCAATGCCTGCATATCACCAATAGCCTGAGCTCTTTTTAACAAGCCAAAAGTGTAAGTTTGGCCAGGTATTGCAAGGCTCTCTGACGAGTTGCCGGTAAACTGGATAAAGAATCCATTGTTTGGTCCACCCTTATGGTATTGACCTGTAGAATGGAGATAGCGTGGCCCGAATTGAACAGTTACCGGAATGTGAAGACTGCGTTGTAAAGTAAGCTGAATATCAAGTAAATATTTTTCCACTTCAGCTTCCTGAGGTAAATATACCTGCAGGGCTATATAGTTGCCTGTTTTGGATAAGGCAAGAAAGTTTTCGAGCAGCAGTTTCCCATCCAGTTTCTCATCGATAATGTTGTTTTCAACAGGCGAAACATAGTAGTGCAGATTATTGTCGATGTGCACCGGTTCCATTTCCGGTAAACTGCCATGTAACTCCACTTTTTTTAATAGCTGATTTGTTTTTGTTTTACTCTCCTGCACGTTAGGCTGGTCAAACGGATTGATATGAAGTATAGCTCCGGCAACTGCAGTTGCTATTTCCCAGCGAAAGAATTCCTGTCCTATATCCAAAGGATCCTGAATTAAAATATTTATTACCGGAAATTCTGCAGCTATCAACTCTTTCAGTTTTTCTATATCGTTTTGTTTGGATGCCATCTGCATGGATACAAAAAAACGGTCTTTTCCATACGTTTCAAGCTCAATCAGAGGTGTACCATTTACTGGTAAAATGCCTTTTTCTTCCTTACCTGTACTTTCAGCAATAAGCTGCTCAAGCCAAAGCCCAAAGCAGCTCATATTGGGTGGGGTAAGGTATGTAAGCTTATCACAGCCCTGCATAGCCATTTCAGCAATTGCTGTTCCTAAAGTTACCCCTGGGTTTTCATAAACCGGGGCTTCAGGGCCACAGCTTTTTATCATTGTACGTGCGCGTTCCAGCAATTGACGAACGTCAATTCCCATAAGTGCTGCAGGCACAATTCCGAAGTACGACAATGCAGAGAACCGGCCTCCGATATCAGAAAAGTTAATAAATACTTTTCGGAACTGCCTTCTTTTGGCAATACCGGTCAAAGGAGAATTCTGATCCGTAATGGCAATAAAGTTCTCACCAGCGCGATCTTCCTTTATTTTAAAAACACGATCAAAAAAGTAATCGTACAAAGCCATTATTTCTGCGGTATTTCCCGATTTGCTGGAAACGACAAATAGCGTTTTGGCGATGTTGATTTCCTTTTCTACATTTTGTATGGTTTTGGGATCTGTTGTATCTATAACGAGCAACTTTAATCCTTTTCCTGATTTTTTGAATGTTTGCTGAAACACCAGCGGTGTCATGCTACTGCCACCCATTCCTAGTAATACAACGTGCTTAAATCCTGAAACAGCCTTGCATTGGCAAAACTCTTCTATTGAAGGCAATGCTTCGATCATTTTATCGACCACAGTCAGCCAGCCCATAAACGCGGTTGCATCTTTATCTTTCCAAAGGCTTTCATCCTTGTTCCAGAAACGTTCAACAAAGTTCTGTTCATTCAGCAGCTTCAAACGGCTTTGAAAATTGGTTTGGTATTTTCCCAGTTCAAGAGTAAGTTGGTCAGTAATATTCATATGTACAGGAATTGAGTTTATAGATAGAGAGATTTATGACTTATGTTGCTGAATATTGTAATCGCCAATACTTAACTCCAGGCTGTGATTGCTGAACTCAACATAATTTCCGAGCATTGAATTATGAATATTGGCGCATGAAATTTTGGTATTGGTCTGAACAATGCTGTTTTTTACCACAGAGTTTTCGATAATTGAATTATGTCCAATTGAAACATAAGGGCCCACAATAGAATTGATGAGCTGCACATTTTCACCGATATAACAAGGCTCGATAATAATGGAGTTCTGAGATACATGCGTATTGGAGATAAGGGGTTGTTTCTTATCGAATTCCAAAACCCTCTGATTTGTGTAAACTGTTGCGTCTTTGTTGCCGCAATCCAACCACTCCGTCACTCTTCCGGGAACAAATTTTAATCCTTTGTTCTTCATGTTTTCCAGAGCATTTGTTAATTGGAATTCTCCCTTATCCTTTATTTTATTGTCAATAAGGTATTGCAGCTCCTGCTTCAGATTAGCTCCGTCTTTAAAATAATAGATTCCAATTATGGCCAGGTCAGAAACGAAATATTCCGGTTTTTCAACAAAATCTGTAATATGGCCTTCTTTATTTATTTTTACTACACCAAAAGGCTTTGGATCTGCTACTTTTTGCACCCATATTATACCATCCTGTGTATCGTCAAGTTTAAAATCTGCTTTAAACAAGGTATCTGCAAAAGCTACAATTACTTTCCCTTTTAGTGCTTTTTGAGCGCATAAAATAGCATGTGCTGTTCCTAAGGCCTCTTCCTGATAATAAATAGAGCCTTTTGCACCCATATCGGCAGCAATTTTTAATAAGTGATTCTCAGTTTCTTTTCCGAAATGTCCTGTTACAAAAGCGATTTCATCAATTTTTTCTGGCGAAACCTTTGCAATGTCTTCTGCAAGTCTTTGAACAATTGACTTTCCTGCAATTGGCAAAAGAGGTTTAGGAGTTGTTAAAGTATGCGGACGCATGCGCTTTCCCATACCGGCCATTGGTATAATTATTTTCATAAGTGTAACTGAATTGGTTTTGGAATTAAATAGAATTGGGTTCAAAAATATTTTAATTGTAGAAGGAGGCGAATTCATATTCGTTCATACTTTATTTTCTATAGTTAAACAATCCAAAATACAAGTCTAAAAGTATTTGTGTTCAGGGAATTAGGTATTGGTTTATTTTCACTTAAATCCTGACTAATTCCAAACAATGATATTTAAGATTTCAGCTATACAAAGGCTTGTATCATCGAATAAGAAATAGGTATAGATGTGTATAGCCCTAGTTTTGCCCCGATGTTTAAGTAAAACAACACTTCTTACAAACCTAAAACTCATTTAAACTTATGAACACTCAGACAAAAAATGCCCAGAGCTACTGGAAACAATTGATTGCAGGTAAAATGGAAACCGCAACTGCTCTTCTTTTTGCTTTTTTTATTTATGCTGGAAACACAAATGCCCAGACACAAACGTATGATGATTTTGAAGGAAAAAAATTTGTAACCTATGGCTCAAAAAACGGAGTGTTGGATACAGCTGCTAAGAATCCTTCTTCTTCTGGTGTTAATACATCTGCCAAATGCGCCATGTATGTGAGAAACAGAGGTAAAAAATTCGACAATATTAAAATGAATGTGTCCGGCAACTTATCGGATGTAAGCAGTTATGCTACTTATACAGGTATACCACCAAAAATTAAATTGAAATTATATACTACTGCTCCGGCAGGAACGCTCGTTGAAATTCTTTTAGGTGATAAAACCGGGAATAATGCTTATCCTGACGGAACACACAGCCAGTTTCAGGCACATACAACTGTAAGCAATGCCTGGGAAGAACTGGAATTTAAATTTGCACAAATTCCGGAAGGCAGTAAAACTACATCTACCCAGGTAAATCAGATTACTTTATTGTTTAATCCTAATTCATCCAGTTCCGATACTTATTACTTTGATGATTTGTCGGGGCCAGCTGTTATTTCCGGCAATAAAACAGAATCGGTTAGCACGCAGGTGAAAGCTGAAAAAGGCGGAGAAACTGCTAAATAGACATATTATATTCTCTGTGGTATTTCACAGAACCAATATTATAAATAAGGTTCATTACTATCCTTTAATCTTTTAATTGTATTTCCTTTATGTTATTTAGAAAAGAAAAATATGCGTTTGGTTGGCCGGGTATTGAAGCTCGCTGGACATCCAGTGCAAAAAGTGGAGTTGGTACAGCTCTTAACCCTGCAAGTAAAGTATGGTATTCTATCAGTCATGGTATATTGAATGAAATATATTATCCACAGGTAGACCAGGCCTGCACAAGTGATTTAGGCTTAATTGTAACAGATGGGAAACAATTTTTCTCAGAAGAAAAAAAAGACACCTCTCACCAGGTAAAATATTTATCAGAGGGTGTACCGGGCTATCATGTTACGAACAGCTGCAACTCTCGTTACTATAGAATTGAGAAAGAGATTATTTCGGATCCTGTAAGAGATACAGTATTGCAAAGGATACAGTTTTTTCCTTTGAAGAAAAAAAACAAAGATTTTAAACTGTTCATGCTGCTTGCTCCACACCTTGGTAATTCGGGTGCTGGCAATACTGCATGGGTGGGGGATTATAAAGGTATTCCGATGTTGTTTGCCCAACGGGGTGGAACATCATTGGCTCTTGCTTGTTCTGTGCCATGGAAAAAAGGATCTGCTGGTTTTGTTGGTAGTTCTGACGGATGGCAGGATTTGATGCGTCATAAACAAATGTTATGGCAATTTGAGCGTGCCGAAAATGGTAATGTTGCTTTAACCGGAGAGATTGATCTCGATGAAGTAAATAATAACAGTTTTGTTGTTGCTCTTGGCTTTGGACGAAATCCTGAAGAAGCCGGACAACGTGCAAGGGCCAGTATCCTGGAAAGTTTTGAATCTGCCAAAACCCAATTTATCAGTGAATGGATAAATTGGCAGAAGAAGCTTAACCTTAATTCCAAAAGGAACAATTCAAATAAGTTTTTCAGCATCAGCGCTGCAATGTTGAAAGTGCATGAGTCAAAGCGCCATCCAGGCGCTTTGATTGCTAGTCTTTCAATTCCCTGGGGCTTTAATAAGGGGGATGATGATTTGGGTGGTTATCATTTAGTGTGGCCGCGCGATATGGTACAAACTGCCGGTGGACTGCTTGCAGCAAGAGCTTATAAAGATGCCAGAAGGGTATTGAATTACCTGATGGTTACTCAGGAGGAGGACGGGCACTGGCCTCAGAATATGTGGCTGGATGGTTCGCCTTACTGGTCGGGAATTCAGATGGATCAAACTGCCTTGCCTATTTTGCTTGTTGATTTAGTTAACCGTGAAACACAGCTCACAGATGAGGAACGCAAACATTTCTGGCCAATGATGCGGAAGGCCGCTAGTTACCTTGTTACACATGGCCCAATAACCCAGCAGGACAGATGGGAAGAAAATATGGGTTATTCCACTTTTACTTTGGCTACTGAGATTTCTGCCTTAGTTGTGGCCGCTGAATATGCAGAGTGGAACAACGAGCCTCAGGTTGCTGAATTTTTCAGACAGACCGCTGATGCCTGGAATTCAAGTGTTGAACGATGGACATACGTTATGGGAACTGACCTAGCTAAAAAGGTAGGAGTGGATGGCTATTACGTACGCATAAATTCAAAAGAATCTTTCGATGCCGATTATTCAGGCAAGGAAATGATTACGATTAATAATCGCTTGCCTGGTGAAAACGTTTGTCTGGCAAATGAAATGGTAAGTCCGGATGCATTGGCTTTGGTGCGTTTTGGATTGCGCGAGGCGAATGACCCCCGCATTCTGAATACTTTAAAGGTAATTGATGCAACATTAAAAATGGATACTCCAATGGGGCCCGCCTGGTACAGATACAACCGAGATGGATACGGTGAGCATACAGATGGTAAACCATTTAATGGAACTGGTGTTGGCAGACCTTGGCCTTTACTAACCGGGGAGCGTGCGCATTATGAAATTGCTGCCGGTAATTTACCCTACGCAGCGGAACTTCTAAAGACGATAGAAAATTTTGCTACTGAAACGGGCATGATATCAGAACAAATATGGGATTCTGATGATATTCCTGAGCTTGAACTGTTTCGTGGCAAACCAACAGGCGCAGCAATGCCTCTGGTATGGGCACACGCAGAATACCTTAAACTTTGTCGTTCTGTAAAAGCGAAGCAGATTTTTGATATGCCTGCACAAACCAGGCAACGGTACCTGGTGGAAAAAACCGACTCCAATATTTTTATCTGGCATTTTAATAATAACTATAAATATATTCCTAAAGGAAAAACATTAAGAATCCATTGTTTGGCTCCTGCCACTGTACGATGGTCAACTGACAACTGGCTGTCATATCACGATGTTGTTACGCTTGATTCCGGTGTAGGTATTTATTATGCGGATCTCTCCACTTCTGAGATGGATTATGAGCAAAAAATATGTTACACATTTTATTGGCATGATGCAGATACATGGGAAACCGCGAACTATGTTCTTTCAATTGAGAAGTATCACTCTGCCCGCATGCAGGCCGCAAAAAGAAAAAAGGTCAGGCGTCCGAAATTGAAAGTTTTGCTTTCTGCTTAAGGTTTTTTAGTCCTTTGTTTATAGTTGTTATTTCATCTGCTTAATTGAATAATTGGTCATTTAAATATGTCCAGGAAGGAGGAAATATGAAAACAAATGTGTTTTTAGTAACGGTGATGATAACAATTAATTCTTTCACCCTGCTGGCAGGTAATAATGCCGTTGAAGCTGAGTTTAATGACTTACCTGATGATTCAGCAAAGGTTTATTGCGAAGCCGGGAATGCAAAAATGAATGAAAAGGATTACAGGGCAGCGGTTCAATGTTTTTCCAAAGCAATTGAGAACGATCCACAACTGGCTTCGGCATACCTGAGCAGGGCATATGTCAGGAATAAACTTATGGATTATAAAGGGGCACTGGCCGATTACTCTAGTGCCTTGAAGCTGAAATTGACCTGGGAAGAAGCCTACGAAGCCTATTTTAATAAGGGGCTTACCCAGGCAATGTTGGATAATTTAAAGGATGCGATGGCCGATTTCAATTATGCGATCAAGTTGAATCCCGAATTTGCAGATGCCTATTACAACAGAAGTATACTTAAGGGACGTATTGGTGACTTGGACGGTGAACTGCTGGATATAAACAGGGTGCTCTATCTTAAGCCAACAGATGCTGATGCGTATAATAGCAGGGGAATTGTGAAATCAAAACAGGGTAATTATTATGAGGCGATTAAAGACTTTAACAAAGCAATTGAGTTTGATTCGGTAAACGCCCAGTTTTATTTTAACAGAGCTTTGATTTATTCTGCCGTTGATGAATACCGTGCTTCACTGAATGATTATGATATGGCACTGCGTATAAGCCCTGACGCTGAAACCTATACCAGAAGAGCGAACGTGAGAAGTAAGCTGAAAGACTACAAAGGAGCATTTGAGGATTTTACAAAAGCAATTAAAACAGACAGTAATTATTATGCGGCTTATGTAAACAGGGGGTATCTGAAATATGAGTTGAAAGACTATAAGTCCGCAATTGAGGACTATAACAAGGCCCTGAAAATCCGTCCGGACTATTCACTGGCTTATTATAACAGGGGTTTAGCTAAGAATAAACTAGAGGACTTTGAAGGCGAGATTGCTGATTATTCCAAAGCCATTGAATATAAGCCTGATTATGAAAGTGCCTATACAAAAAGGGGCCTCGCAAAATATGAAAAAGGGGATAAGGCCGGAGGTTGCCAGGATTTAAGCCAGGCTGTAAAGTTGGGAAGCGATTTAGCTTATAACAATCTGATAGTATATTGCAGATAGCAGAGTTAAAAATTATTATAAATAAATATCGTTTAAAGGTGGTGATTAATAAAAAGACTTATTCTTCCATTTATACTTTGTTGTTTCTAATTATTGGTATGCAGATAAATACGCAGGCCCAGATAATCATTGAAGAAGAGGGCAAGCGGCTATACTATGATAGAACCAAGCGGGTTGAGAAATTCAGTGATATGAAGGATTTTCGCGATGTTTTCCATAAGGATAAGTTTTTATTAGGGAAAAAGCGAATCAGCGGCAATTTTTCATACAATACAGGAAGGGTGCTTCTGGATGATGTAGATGGAAGCCCTTTGAAATACGAAATAAGAAATGCTTTGGGAATTTATACCCGTATCCGGTTTTTGGAAGAATTCAGTATCAATACTACGTTTTACATAGATTTTAATCCTAAAGCTTCGGCCAGATGGATATCTAACTATACATACGCTATTGGGAGATATAACTGGAGGCCGAATAAATTGAATTTTGGCTATGAAAACTATTTGAATAACCGATATTCGGATAACTGGGAGGTAATGAAACAAAGGTTTATGGAGGGTTATTATTTTATTTCTTATAACCATAACCTTTCGGAGGACAGGATTTCTAAGATTAAGCTGGACGAGACTACCAATTTTAAAATCACATATTTTGCCCGCTATGCTATTAAATACCGGGATAAATTTGAGGTGATGCATGGAGGCTTTACTTCCGGAAAAGCCACGCTGGGTGTTGGATTCAGGTATACTATTGTAAAAAGACTTTATATAGAATCGGCCTTTTATTATTACCCTGAAGCCAAACTGAAAAAGCAACCATGGGATCCTGATTACACTTATGGTTTCGGATATTTTGACTGGCGCTCATTCCGTTTCTCAATAACTTATGGTAACTGGGCTATAAACAGGTTTCCATGGAATGAAAAAAGCTATCCACACTACGGCTTTTTGGACGGAAGCTTTAGAATTTTAGCAAACTGGACCTGGTAATAAAATGTCGTACAAAAGAACTGTTTTTTTTTCGGTATTTCTTTTTTCCTTTTTTTTTATCCAGGAATCATTTGCTCAGTTAAAATTTCTGATTGAAGATTTTGAAGGCTGTGCGGAAGGCTATTCTGATTCAGATAACAGGCTCAACGGTTTTTTTGCTTACGGTAATGTTAAAGCTTCTGTTGTATTGCAACATAGCTCACCGGATTATATAGGACAACGATTTTTGCAATTGAACAAAGGTACATCTGCTGTTTTTGGCGGTTGGGGCAAGGCTGTGGGCTCATACGTAGAGTTGGCTTTACAAACGGATTATTTGAATTTTTTCTTTCAATCAAAAGCAAATACAATTCCTGTAAAAATCCAAATTCAGGAGGACGATAATGGCAATGGTACATTTGATAAGGAATTTGATGATGTTTGGGAATTTACTGATTTGATAAAGTCAGGAACTACTGATTTGCCATGGACTTTGGAATCGCTTGCTTTAAGTGCTTTTACTGATAACAATCCTGGTGGTGATGGTGTATTTAATGTAAGTTATAAACAAGGGAAACTACTTTGTTTGATTTTTAGTTTTAAGGACAATTCAAATCATAAGGAGGAAATACCTGTAAACTGCTTTATTGATTTTATTTGTTTCTCAAAAGGTAAATTGCCAACAGGTAATCCTGTTGTAGGTTTACCGGATTTTTCTGTAAATGCACATTGTAGTTTGGGTATCTGGTCCAAGGAGGGGGTAACCGCAGATTTTATTGATATTGCCAACGGTTTTGAAAAAAGTTTTAAGAACAAATCTGATAAAAGGCTTGCCGTTGTGCATTTTTTTCTTCCTCTGGCGGTAGACGGGTCCACTTCTCTCAATAATTTTCCGGAGCCGTCCGGGATTAATAAAATCATTAAAAGGGGCTATTTACCTATGATTACACTGGAAGACTATTTTGTAAACGTAAGGCCAAGAGTGAAACAGCCTAATTTGTACAGTATTGTTGAAGGACATTTTGATTCATTTTTTAAACAATGGGCACATGAAATAAAAAAAGTAAATGGCCTGGTGCTGCTCAGGCTCCTTCACGAATTTAATGGTGACTGGTATCCCTGGTGCATTTCAAAAAACAATAATGACCCTGAGCTGCTCGCAAAAGCTTTCCGTCATATCCATACTATTTTTACCGAACAGCAGGTGAACAATGTAAAATATATATGGTGTCCTAATTCTATATCGTTCCCACAGGAGTCCTGGAATTTTATTATGGACGCATACCCCGGTGATGAATATGTAGATTTTGTGGGGTTGGACATTTACAATGGGGCTGGCCAGGAAATGCCCGTTTGGCGCTCATTCAGGAAAGAAGGAATTGAAAATTATTTTATACTTACGGAGAAGCTGCCACATAAGCCTTTATTGGTATGTGAAGTCGCATCCCGGGAGCGCCAGAAAAAAGAACCAGCTGGCTCACAAAGTAAAGCAGAATGGATAGAGCAAATGAGTATTGCACTTCAAACCGATATGTCAAACGTTAAATTAATATCCTGGTTCAATGAAAAAGAGTCTTTCAGGATAAATTCCTCAGTAGAATCAAGGGATGCATATATAAAATTCATTCTGAATAATGAATATTTCAAATCGGGCACCGGCTTCATAGAAGCCCTTTTAAAATAAATTATGCAGATAATATAACATTATCCTGTAAGAATGTAACAATTGTTTTGCTGTTGTTGTTCACCTTTGCAACTATTAAGTAAACCGGGCAATAATAAGTATTTATACCACTATAAAATTGGAATAATATGGAGGACATGATACAAAATGAAATTAAGATTCTGATGATTGATGACGATGAGGAGGATTTCTTAATTGTTAGGGACATTATCTTAAGAGGTGTTGTACACCACAAATATACAATAGACTGGAGGCCATCATTTGATTCCGGCCTGAAAGCTATTTCCGAAAAAGCACACGATGTTTACCTTGTTGATTATAAATTGGGGGGAAGAACGGGCCTTGAGCTTATCAAAAAAGCTCTGGACTTAGGATGTGAAGCTCCACTGATTATTCTTACCGGAGAAAACAACTTTGAAATAGATAAGCAGGCAATGAGTGCCGGTGCAGCAGATTATCTTGTAAAGGGAACAATCTCAAGCCAGGTTATGGAACGTTCTATCCGCTATGCAATTGCAAATGCAAAGCACAGGAATGAAATGAATGAGCTGAACGCTGCTTTGGAAAAGAGGGTAAGAAGCCGTACTATAATATTGGAAGAAACACTTGAAAAGCTGGAACGATCTCAAAATGAGTTGATTAAGGCTAAAAACAATGCGGAACATGCTGCGAAAATTGCTGAAGAGGCTGCGAAAGCAAAATCACATTTTTTATCGAATATGAGCCATGAAATCCGTACACCAATGAACGCCATTATTGGTTTTACGAAAGTATTGCTTGAAACTCCTTTAACAGAAAAACAAAAGGAATACCTGACCACCATAAAAGTATCTGGTGATATCTTGATTGTACTTATTAATGATATCCTTGACCTTGCTAAGGTTGAATCAGGAAAAATGACATTTGAATCGTCACCTTTCTATTTGTATTCATCCATTTCTGAGGTGCTTCAGCTTTTTGAAACAAAAATTTCCGAACAAAATTTAGAGCTGATCACGGAATACGATCATTCAATACCGGATGTGTTGGTAGGTGATCCTGTACGTTTGAACCAGATTATGCTGAACCTTGTTGGAAATGCTGTAAAATTTACATCCAAAGGACACATTAAAGTAAGTATTAGTAAGATTAAAGATGACGCTGAGCAGGTGACTATCCGCTTTGATATCAGCGATACTGGTGTTGGAATTCCAGAAAGCGACCAGAAAAATATTTTTGAGAAATTTCAGCAGGCAGGAAATACAGGAAAAAATGTTTCGGGTGGAACAGGCTTAGGATTGGCTATTGTGAAGCAATTGGTTGAGCTGCAAGGCGGGAGGATTTCGGTGAGCAGTGAAATAAACAAAGGTTCTACATTTAGTTTTCTTCTTAGCTTCAAAAAAACACAGGAGAAAATCGAGCATAAACCTGAAGCTGTTGAAGGTCCTGTTTTGGCGGAAGGTGCTATTACCGGCTCACGAATACTCCTTGTAGAGGATATTCGTCCAAACCAGCTGCTGATTAAAACACTACTTGAAAAGTACAAATGTGTTATAGACATTGCTGATAACGGCAGGATTGCAATCGAAAAACTGTATGATAACTCTTATGATGTGGTATTGATGGATTTGCAAATGCCTGAAATGAATGGTATTGAAGCAACTGAATATATTCGAAAAATAATGCAGTTGGATATTCCGGTAATCGCACTTACAGCAGACGTTACAACAATGAATGCGAAAAAGTGCAAAACACTTGGAATGAACGATTATATTTCAAAGCCGGTTGACGAAAAGATCCTGTATTCTAAAATTTTAAAATTCATAAACCGGAAATCCAATGAAGCTGGAATTGTTAAAGGCTTGAAACAGTCTTCGCAGGCAATAAATCAAGCTTATTATTCCGATTATCTGATTGAAATAACAAATGGGGACCCGAGAGCCATTACCGAAATAGTGTCTGCATACCTGGAAGAAATTCCACAATTGACCAGCGCTATAAGAACCGGGATTGAAATCTGGGATTGGAAGATGATCCAAAGAGCTGCTCATTCCATTGTTCCGTGTTTTGCACTAATGGGAATTGAAAAAGAATATGAATTTATCGCAAGGACTATTGAAGAATATGCGGCTGAACAACAGCATCCTGAAAAATTAAGAGAGTTGTTTTATATAATTGATGAGGCCTGCAAAAGAAGATGTGACGAAATAAAAAGGGAGTTTATCAAATAAACAAAAAAAATTAGATTTCTTTTAGCGATACTTTTTTTTATCACAAGGTTTAAATTGTTTCTTCTGGCATCTTTTTTTATCATACATTTTTAAGCTTACTAAATCAAGTTCAATATTAATAAATAATATAAAAACCATGAATTGTATAGTAGTTGACGACAGCAAAATTGCCCGTGCGGCCATCAAGCCCCTGATTGCACAGTTTGAATTTTTAAATCTTGTACAGGAGTGCGAAACACCTGTGGAAGCATTTAATTATCTGAAGAGAGAGCCAGTGGATCTCATTTTTCTGGATGTTGAAATGCCTGGAATGACTGGCCTGGAGTTGATAAAAAATCTGGAGAAGCCTCCGATCATTATCTTGATTACTTCAAAGAAGGAATATGCCGCAGAAGCTTTTGATCTGAATGTAGTGGATTATCTTATCAAACCATTATCCCTGCCCAGATTCATGGTAGCCGTTAACAAAGCAAAGGATCTGTTTGAGAAAAAAGAACCAAGACAGGTTGTAAACGATGCGCGCAGTAAGGATTACATTTTTGTTCGTTCAGGTGGGATCCTTATTAAAATAAAGATCGACAGTATCCAGTATGTACAGGCAATTGGAGATTACGTTAACATTTATACTACTGAAAAACGATATACAGTTCATATTACATTGAAAAATATTGAAGAAAAGCTGCCCGCTGATAAATTTTTCCGTTTACACCGCTCTTACCTGGTAGCTTTAAACCACATCGATAATATTGAGGAAAATTCGGCATATACCGGGAAACACCCATTGCCTATTGCCGGACAATTTAAAAAGGATTTATTGCGCAGATTAAATATGATTTAATGATACGTATTTACATTCACCTTTTATGTTTAATTGTTGTTCTTGCTTCCTGTGGCAGCAAGAACAACAACCCTGAAAGCAGCCCTGTTGACAGTGTAAGTTTGGCACAGGACAAAACTGCTGTTTCTGTGAGTGTTGATACTGCGCTTATTGCTGCTGAAATAGAAAATTATAAGACCCGAATCTCGGAAAGGATAACGGAGTACGATGAAGAAATAGGCAGATTGAATGTTGATCGGGAAAAGGAAAAGGATAAAGCAAAAAAAGATTCTTATTCAATATCAATTCAGGACCGTGAGAAGAGCAGGAAATATCTTCAGGAACGGTTGGAAATGATGAAAGGCAACGTATCTGAAGATTGGAAAAACTTCAAGGAGGATATTGAACATTTTTTTGAAAAAGAACCTTCTGGTAAATAAAAAAGCCGTTTCATTGCGAAACGGCTTTTTTATTAGAGATTTTATGTATTGCCCTGCCGGACTTATTCTCCAAATTTTGCCATTACTTCTGCACTTACACCTGTTGATGAATAGCCTCCATCATGATACAAGTTTTGCATTGTAACCATTCTGGTCAAATCTGAGAACAACGTTATGCAATAATCAGCACACGATTCTGCATCTGCATTGCCTAATGGGGAAACTGAATCAGCAAAATTGTAAAAATCATCAAATCCTTTAATACCAGTACCTGCGGTTGTTTTGGTCGGAGACTGTGAAACAGTATTAATACGCACTTTTTTCTCTTTGCCATAGTGGTACCCAAAACTACGTGCAATTGATTCAAGCATTGCCTTTATATCGGCCATATCGGTATAAAACGGGTAGGTACGTTGAGCTGCCATATAAGTCAGTGCCACCACACTTCCATAATCGTTAATTGCATCAAGTTTTTTTGCAACACTGAGCATTTTATGCAGTGACATAGCCGATACATCAATCCCTTTCATAAAATAATCGTAGTTGGATTCTACATAAGGAATGTTCTTGCGTATATTCACACTCATACCAATGGAGTGCAGTACAAAATCTATCTTACCTCCCAAAATTTCCTGTGATTTTGTAAAAAGAGTAGTAAGCTCTTCAATATTGGTTGCATCAGCTGGTACAATCTCTGATTTTGTTTTTTCGGCAAGCACTTTTATTTCTCCCATGCGCATTGCGATTGGAGCGTTTGTAAGCACAAACGTTGCGCCTTCTTCATGCGCCTTTTCTGCTACTTTCCAGGCAATTGAATTTGCATCCAGAGCACCGGTAATTATTCCACGTTTTCCTTTTAATAAGTTATAGGCCATAGTGTTTTTAGTTTATTAAGTTACCAGTACAAATATAGTATTTTATACTTAAAATCGGGTATATAGAACCGGTTCACAATTATAGCCTGTAATACTGTGTCCCTCACTTTGCTTCTTTAGGGAACCGGCTTGTTTAACGGTCACTTTGCCGAAAATAGGTCTTAATCTTTTTTTTGCTGTTTACTTTTAATACCGTAGAAATGCGTGTGGTTATGGATTTTAAATGGATACTTTGGGTTTGGTGTTTTTTTGTTCCTGGTTTTGTTTTTGCTCAGAACCCTAAGGAAATTGAACAAATTAGAAAAAAAAGTGCGGAGATTTGTTCGGCTGCGGTATCAGATGCCTCAGGCAGTACTTATAACGTGGCTATTCTGGGTTCCCCACCAATAATAAATTCTGAAACCGGTACTTATTCTTCTATAGACAATAGCAATGTTTTTGTGAGCAAATCGGATGCTTCAGGTAATATTTTATGGAAAAAGGAATTAAGGGGGATAACTACTTATGAATATTGTGAACCTGCGGCAGTGCTTGATGATTCAGGTAATGTTTATATTTCATACAATAGAATTTCATCGGTAGATGGTTGGTGTAGTTTTGTGGTGATGCTAAATGCCAGTGGTGAAATTGTTTGGACGGAATGCCTTAACAATTCAGATGCAGCGGGAATAAATGCGAGGGCAATAACAATAGATGAAAAAGGGATGCTTTGCATTACCGGATGTTACTGGGGCAAAATTGATTTTAATACAAGCAAGGGCAGGAGTAGGCTTGTTTCAGAGAACCATACAGGAGTTTTTGCCTGCAAAATGAATAAGGAGGGTAAATGTATCTGGATAAGGGGAATGGAAAGGACTGATTCAGAAGTTATCACCAATGAGCCGCTTTCTACCACACAACTGGAAGCTGCTACGGCAATCATATCACATTAAAATATTACTTTGAAACCAGGCTACTCAGTTTTGCATAATCAATTTTGGAATTATGTCTTGGGTCACGTGGAATTTTTTCGATGAATACCACTGCATCAGGTAGTATATCCAGCGTATTTATTTTTTCCCTGACCTCAGTTTTTGCATTTTCGTTTTTAACCTCAACAAGTGCCGTAAGCTTGTTGTTCAGTTGCAAAAGTGTTCCTATTTCAACACTCTCAAGCGTTTGAAAGTAATTTTCGTAGATGAATGGGGCTATGGTTAAATTATTCCTGTATATAAGTGTGTTGCAGCGTCCTGTTAAATACAAGATTCCTTCTGAATCTACATAACCGCTGTCGCCAGTACGGTGCCAGCACTGGTCATTTATAAATATTTTATTTTGTTTTAATGCTTTCTCATTATTAAAGTATTCACGCAGTACGTGCGGTCCGCTTACTATAATTTCTCCAATTTTTCCTTCAGGCAGAACAAGTCTGCGTAATTCCTCTTCACTGGTACAGGAAATAATGTCCTCTCTGATTTCTATAATTTTTACATTTGCATTACGGTAAGGTAGCCCAACTTTCAAACCTTTCTTCAAAATATTTGCTTTTTCTTGTACCAGTTCCTTCGCCTCAATCGAGCTTATTGGTTCTGCCTCCGTGGATCCATAAACAATTTCAGTTTTTGTTTGTGGAAAAGCTTTGGTATAAAGTTCGGCTTCAGTAGGAAACACAGGTGCGCCACCGGTAAATATCTTTTTTAGCAGTGGAAATGTAGTATCAGTTGCAATACTCTGTTTTGCAATTCGTTTAATAAAAAAGGGCGAAGAGACCAGGCGTGTAACTTTATAGGTCTGCATTTGTTGAATGATTTTAGCTGTGTTCATTTCATCTGGTTTGCTTGCTTTAAACTCCGCAATAACTGATGTACAACCCGCTCCCAGATTAATAAGCAGAACAATTGGCAGAACGGGCATATCCACATCATCTGGCTGAGGATCAATTTTTTCAAGCAGTGCATTGAACTGCTCTTTCAAAAAGCCATGTGTCCTTTTGGCTGCCTTAGGAGTTCCTGTACTGCCGGTGGTAAAAGTTATAAGGGCTGTATCAGATAGCTGTGTTTTTACTGTCCCCACCATCTTATCCGGGGTTCTGGAGTAATTTGCGTTTAACTTTATAGGTATTTTTCTTAGTTCCGATGAAAAAAAAGAAAAAATACGTGCTTTAAATATTCCTATAAATGCTTTGCACTGGGCTACTTTGCAGCATTCCTCCATTCTTTTTTTACTCACCCATTCATCCAGGAAAACCGCTGTTGCACCAATGTTAAATAGTGCCAGCACAATACGGTATAAATCAATACTCATTGGAACAAAAATCAATACCCTGTCGCCACGATTAATTCCTTTATTTACAAAATAGGTAGAAGTATCCTGTACCTGTGCTTTAAACTCGGAAAAGCTGATTTCGTTTTCCCTGTATATGATTGCTGTTTTATCGGGATATTTTTTAGCCGACTCAAAGAATAAATCAACAATATTAAATGTTTCCATCCTGGTTCGCTGTTTTTCAGTTGCTATTGGAAAAGAATAATATTTTAAAGCTCCCTTCCGTAAAGAACGTAGTTTTTATAGACTTTGCCGTGAAATTTTTCGGATGCCCCCCTCGAAGTTCCTTGTTCGATGATAAATGCGTGTACGAGTGACTGATAGCCTTTTGTTTTAGCAGTATTTACTACCCGGTTTGCAAGTACCTGCCCAAGTCCTGACCATTGCCTGGCTTCATTACGCGCCAGTGTTTTTACCACAAGTCTTTTTTCGCTTTTGCTGAATAAATCATCGTAAGCAAATAAAAAGCCGATAATTTCACCTTGTGTGTTTTCCGCTATCAGCACATATTCAGGGTTAATGATTTTTGCTGCTTCCAGGTACTTTTTAAGGAAAGTTTCCCATTTTATTGGAGTGTACAGAAAATTGCTTTTGAAAGAACTGCTGATTACAGGATATAACTTTTTTAGTTCTCCCTCATAGTCACTCATGTCAATGTTCCTGATAATTACACCTTCGTTTAATAATTCTGTTTCACGTTTAAGTACATCAGGATGATTGCTTTCTAATTCTGTTTCCAAACTCGAGGTGTATTCAGCAATACGTCTGAAACCTGCATCAGAAAACTGTTTATTATAATAAAGATGATGATAGGGCTCTAATAAAAAGTTGGCAAAATCATGATGTGTGCTGAATCTGTAGTTATCCCAGGTGGAGCCATTCATGGGGCCTGTTATGAATTGGGCGCCATTGTTTTTAGCTTTACTAAAAACAAAATTCAGTAGTTGTTCTGCAGCTTGGTTATTGTCAGTACATTCATAATTCCCAATACATGCACTTTGCAGCCCTTTATACGAAAGCTGCGGATTGTTATAAAGTGCAGCTCTTGCCTGTGGAGTACCATTTGTCAATAGCACAAAGCAATCCGAAAGAAATTCATGATTGATGCTGTCCGGTTGAAGGAGCCTAATGCTATTTGCCGGATAGAGCAGTTTGGGAATGCTTTCGAATAAATGAAAATTTTCGTCACCGGGAAGTGTCTGAATGATCTGCATAACAATTTATGTAAGTTGGTCAATAACAATCAGGCTTGCAAGCACAGAAACCGGTATTGTAATGTTGTCATAGCCACGCCCGCTTACAGCTTCTGAAACCGTTGAAAACAAGGCAATAATAAGCCCCCGCATAACAATTCTTGTCATATTGTGTTCCATGAGTGAGAGCACAACAATTACAATAAATGCCGATAGAAAAAACATTCCTGAACCCATCAGGGTTTTGCTACTGTTTCCTATTTTATATTTTCCTAAAGGCCATTTTTTACCAGCCAGTGCTGCAACAGGGTCGCAAATGGCTAAAATTAAAATGGGAATATAAAAATAAGCATACTGGTGATCAAAATAATTGAATGCAAGATAGCAGCCGTAAACCGACACAGGATAGGCAATGCTTCCGACTGATTCACGATCAATGGCATTTACTGATTTCAGAAAATTATACCGTATGCTAATTATTAATATTACCGCGAAGCTTCCGCAGAGTAGAAGCACCAGCCAGTGATCGTCAAGCATCAATGGAAACAACAGTGTGAGTATACCTGTTCCAAAATGGACAATTTTACGTGTGATTTCTACCTTTGCTTTGAAATAATGATACAGGATTTCGGCAAAGCCAAACAGCAAAAGGAATGCGCCTGCAAGTATTGCAGTATTTAAGAGATCTGTTTTTGTCATTTTACCTGATCGATAATAAACTGGTTATAAAAAAATCCTTTGTCAATTGCTGAAAGCTGTTTTGAAAGGTTTTCATCGTATATCGTTTGTTCCTTGAAAACAGACGATATCCTTCGGGGTACCATCAGGTTCCAATATGCAAGCCGGCCTCCTGGTTCAGTAGCGTCAACAAGCTGTTTGGCGGTTTTCGAAAATAAAGTGCTGTCCATATATTCAAAAATATTGGAAAGGTTCATGCTGTGAAAGCTTCCATGCTTTTTTATTGCATCTTCAGCATAACCTTCCAGTATTTCCAACCTATTAAGGTTGAGCTTTACTTTTTCATAGTTTTCTGGTTGCAGGTAATGTGGCAACAGATTGCCGAAGGTGCCGGTAAGGTTATAACGCAGAATAAAGTTGTTTTGTGCACCTGTGCTTTGCAAATGTCTACCTGCTTTCTGGAAAATATGTTCCCCAACGGGAACTTTCACTTCTCTCAGAAATTCCGGGTCGCGTCCGTATTTGCCCATTACATACTTACTAAAAAATATTTTAAATAAAAGCCTCCATCTCCAGGAGTTCCAGGTGGTATCGTAAAAAGCTTTTTGCTCTGCTTCACTTTTGGTACTCAAAAGCTTCTCTGTAGTTGCAGATGAATGTATCCATGGCAGAATCTTACCGCTGAAAAGCTGAAAATATTTCTCAAACTTCCCTTGTGATATAATTCCCTCCCGTAGTTGTTGAATGTTCTTTTCCCAATATTCCCTGGTTTCTTTGTTTAAGTACTGCTTTAGCCCATTAAATGTTACTTCTCGTTTATCAGATGGCCTGAAACCCAGGAAATTCAATAATTCTTCATAAGTCAGATGTTGAATGCATATCTTTTTTAATTCAATAAGGTAAAGTTGAATTTTATTTACATCAACTGCCACTACTACCTGAGGATTAGTAGTAAGTAAGGAAAAACTGTTGTCACCCGCTGAACCAATGGATAGTATTTTGCTTCCCGGAGAAGGGTTCAGTCCTTTTATCAGAATGTCCGCGTCTTCCCAGCAATTCGCATAGCGTATAAAGTCAAAAGATACTTTTTCTGTTAGTTGTTTAGCCATAATTATTTTCTGATGCTAATTTATGCGCCAATCAGGCCTTGTTTAATATTTTGATCTCTCCGGTACTGCCATCCATCTCAATTTCATCACCTGTTTTCAATGTTTTTAATAGCCCTGTAACACTTACTATACAGGGTTTTCCCATTTCCCTCGAAACAATTGCTGAATGGCTGAGCAAGCTGCCACGCTCTACAATAATTGCTGAAGCACTAGGGAACAAAGTCACCCAACCTGGATCGGTACTCGAAGTTACGAGTATGTCCCCATCAAGAGAGCTGGCTTCATTCGGATTCAGGATTACTCTAACCCTTCCTTTTACCCGGCCGGGGCAGCAACCAATGCCTTTTAAATCGCCCTCAATTTTTTCAACCCGGCTTATACTGAAAAAGTCATTGGCATGGTAAACAGGGCCGTAGCTGGCAAAACGCTCGGAAGGAGGCAGTTGCTGTTGATAGGACTCAAATTCTTTTTTACGGAGAGCAATCAATGCTTTTACGTTTTGGGTAACGGATGTTCCTTCGATAAAGGAAAATATTTCTTCCTTTGTCAAATAAAAAATATCACGCGAATGCTCTATGATTCCTTCTGCATAAAATCTTTTTCCCATATGCGAGAATATTTCTCTTACAATACCAAATGCCCGTGTACGTTCATAGCGAAGGTTTTCACGCGAACTTACAAGTTCCCGTGCATTTTTTAATGTGCGCTTTAAGCGCCATTTTTTTATGAAATTGTTTTTTAATGCGGTGTTTAATTCATGTTCCGCATTTCTGCGCAATTCTTCCTCTATTTTGCCAGATGTTTTTTCTGAGGTTATTCCGGAATCAACGTACGACTTTACAATTTTTACAAATCTTGTTGGATCCTGGGTATAGGAAATGGATTCAAGTTTTAACTCACCAATGCAGCGCTCACCAAAATCAACAATGTATCTGTCTATTTCTTTTTTTAAAGCGGCAAAATTATTTTTATTGTTGTTTGCTAACAGCTTCCATATACCAATTTCATTGTTGGAGGCAAACAGCTCCTTTAATTCTTTGTCGGAAGAAACAACCGTAGCAATAGCTATGGTGCGGTGTACAGGCTGTACGGAAATAATATCACTGCTGCCGCACAGCAAATCGTTGTGTATGTTGGGGTTTTTGCTGATGGCAAATTTTTCGCATTGTTTCTGAAGCATCCCAAACCAAATCATTGCGAAGAAATCGTTGAGCAGCGGAGCTTTCCATTCGTTCAGTAAAGTTTTTTCAAACTCAAGGTATAGCTGCATTAGCTCATTTGCATTCTTTTCTTCAAAATTAATGCTTTTATAATGAGCAATTGTTGTGTTTAAAACCTGCATGAACTCAGCTCTTTTTCGGGGAAGCGAAAGAAACCGGCCATACATTTTTATCCCCATTTTTACAATGCTCCACCAGGCAGCGCCTTTTGAAAGACGGTAGCTTTCAGGAATGTCAAACCGTTCTTTTACACCCATCATCTTTTCCATAAAGCGAGCGTTGATGCTGTAGCCGGGCAACATAGCAAGCATATGGTACCAGGTTTTCAGGTTATAATATACACGTCCGTTAATCAACCCAAGCGTATTTGCGAATACCCGTTCATTTTGTTGTATTACTTTTTGATCCACTCCCATAAAACCGCAGAATAGCTTATATGCCCCTTCATAGGATTTACTGATGAATGAAAAGGTGAGGGGAGTGGTGACACCTGGATAAGATTCAATGATGTTGCTGTTGTCCCATAATATGTAATCTCCGTTTGTATCTGCGATTTTATGCAGGTTGGTGACAGGACGTGATTGCAACAAGTAGATTTTATCATTTGCCACTGCAAACTCCATGTCCTGGGCTTTACCATATTCCCTATAGCATGTATCCAGTATCGATGCAATCTCATGTAGCTGCCTGTTTTGAAGAGTTGGTACTGTCTGCTTTTCCTCTGGCACATCTACTTTTTTTGTCCCGCCACTGGTATTGGAATCAAGGATTATCTTTTGCATTTTATTTGCCAGTTGGGCAGTTACAGTTCCGTCTTTAAGAATAAAATTATCGGAGTCCAGCTCGCCTGATACAAGTCCTTCACCAATACCGTAAACGGCACTGATTACTTTTGCTTTCCTGTCACCGTTAGCAGGGTTAGCTCCAAAGGCCACACCCGCAACCTCTGCATTGATCATCTTCTGAATAATAACTGCAATACCAAATTTATGATCCAGCTTGTTGTTCTGCCTGTATTGGTAAACGCGCTCCGAAAACGCTGATTTCCATACTTTTTTAATGGAATCGGCAAGCTGTTCTTTGGCAACAAACAAATGCGATTCAAACTGACCGGCAAAAGAAAAGTCGCTTCCATCTTCGTCTATAGCTGATGAGCGTACAGCAAAAAAGAGCGAGTCGCCAAAGTGTGTAATTATGTCTTTTATAAATGTATCTGCAATGGACAAATTATCAATATAAGCCGCTATTTGCGAATAGGGTGCTGCCTGTATTTCCATCGGAACCATCTGGCTCAGTTCCTCCTGTGGAATAACAATCCATTCCGGCACTGAAAGCCCTATTTCCTTCAATCTGTACAAGTTCCTGGCTTTTCCACCGATAGTATATTCAAGAGCTATTTCGCCCTGTGTATGACTTATATATTTCATTAATGAAAAAATAATTTTTGTATCATAGGGATCCCGCCTAAAGACAGGTACATGGAAATTGTCCATAATGCGGAAGAAAGCTCCAAAGCTTTGGATAATTTTTCTGTTTTATTTTTAAGGAACAGAAGTGCCGGAATCATACAGATAAAAAAGATGGAACCTAGTACCCATAAGGCTGTAGCGCCATACCCGGCATAATGTGATGCTGCAATGCCCAGACAAAGCGTAATAAACAGAACTCCTATCCATAAAATCACTGCCTTGTTGGCTCCCAGCATGGATGTATATGTAAGTACTCCCGTTGCTTCCTTTTCCGGTGTGCGTATTTTTCTGCCTATTTCAAGCACTATGCCGTTCATATAAGATACTGCAAAGAAAAATAATAAACCTTTAGGCGCATCTGTCCCTTCAATTAACCAGTCGAGTCCGCTGGCATAGATGTCAATCAGCGGTATGATAAACATGTGAGAGGTGATATACCAGAACTGGTGCTTTTTTAGCCAGTCGGCTATAAAAAACTCTTTACCCATTAATGAAAGGTAAGTGATGATGCCAATGTATATCAATAGCATTTTAGGGAAAAACAACAGGTTAACTGCGATCTGCAATACCATGATAACAATGGCCATTATCTTGAGCTCTTTAAAGCTAATCAGACCTCTTGGTACAGGCAGATGCTTCCTGTATTGCGCATCGTCTTCTGCATCCTTAAACTCGTCAAAAATACGTACAAGCATAAACAGCGTGATGGTAATGAATATTCCAACAAGATAAGTTTGCCAGTTCACAAAACCTTCAGCGCCCCTGCAAATACGGGAGTAGGCAATAGCGGAAAAGCTGAAGGACGCTACCAGTAATCCGTGTCCCAGAACCGGGAAACGTTCTTTCTGATATAGATAGAGCCGCCTTAGAAAAGAAGCATTGTTTTCTTCTGTTTTGCTGAACTCGTTATGTTGTTTTGTTTCCAATATTTTCGGAGTTAAGTTTTTTGAATAATGTTGTAAGAGTTTTCCATTCCATTATTCCAATATCTCATCATTCCATCATTCCATTCCCTCACTATGTATTCTTTCTTCCAAACTTTTTATGTGCAGATGAAAAGTGCCCTGCAGAAAGGGCTGCAGCGATGGATAATTCACCTGCCAGCACTACCGCTCCACATATTTCGGCAAATTTCCTTGATTTGCCCGCTCCGTAACAATCCATTAATTCCAAACACTCCTTTTGTGTGGGTAATGATGTGCCGCCACCAACTGTCCCAACGATAAGGTTAGGAAGGGTAACAGAAGCATACAAAGAACCATCTTTATTCAATTCCATACGTGTTATTCCTGTTGCTGCTTCGGCAACGCAGGCGGCATCCTGTCCGGTTGCAATGAATAGTGCTGTTAAGCCATTTGCATAATGCCCCTGCGCACCAACCGCCCCGCTTTGAATGATACCCATAGTAGAAGAACGCCAGTATTCTGCCATTGCTTCTGGTGTACTTTTTAAAACTTCATTTACAATTTTTTCAGAAAGCACTACTTCTGTCGTTATTTTTTTACCACGTACATTGGTAAAGGAAAGTACAGTCGCTTTTTTGTCGCTGGAGTAATTGCCTTCAATGAACCAGAACAATGGCTTAACAGGGGCGCTCTCAATTATATATTTGCAGATAGCATCAGTACACAAGGTCACCATGTTTTGTCCGGATGCATCACCAGTATGGTACTCAAAAGTTAAAATGAGGTGATTGCCTTCTATATTCGCTTTCAGATCAGTAAGTTTGGCATAGCGGCTGCTGCTTTCAGTTATCTTTTTAAACTCTTCTACGCGTTGCAGTACCCAGGCCAGGAAAAGGCCTAATTCACCAATATTGGTAAATTTGAATACCGGGCTTCGCTGAACACCTTCAACAATACAGATGGATGTAGCGCCACCTGCAAGATAACACGCTTTTGCTCCCCTGTGGTAAGAAGCAACCAGGGCACCTTCAGAAGTGGCAAGTGGCACAAAAAAATCGCCTTGGGCAGCTGAACCGATAACTCTTACAGGGCCAATAATACCGGTTGGGATCATTGACATGCCCATGTAGTTTTCGATATTGCCTTCCAGCTGTTTGAAATCCTCAAACTTTTTCTTCCCGGTCAGGAATTCCATCGTTTTGCCGGTTTCGTTTGCAACGAATTCCATTCTTTTTTTCGTGCCTTCTTCTGATGCATTCAGTTCTACAGGAAGCCTGTCGTTTTTAGAAGGGAGTGTTGTATGGTTTTTAATTTTTTCAATAATACCTTCTACACTGTTAAAGCTTTCCAGTATGTGCAATGCTTTACTTGCTTTGTCCGATGATGATGCCATATTTTAAAGTATTAATAAGTTTTTCTTCGTTAAGTTTTGTATGCAATATAATATTATTTACGATGCAAATTTAGGCAGGTAAACCAACCCTTGAAAACTGACAATTGCTGTTGATAACTTCTTTTAGTTAGAAAGTGCAAAAAAAGTCGTGAGGAATTTTTGGGTTGGCAGAAATTTGCAGTTTCTGCAACTAAATTTTTCAAAATTGGGTTTATTGCAGAAGAAACAGCTGTAAATGTTGTTTTTTACCAAATAAATTATTGGCTTAAATACGGATTCCAACCACAGTTACATCATCCACCTGCTCCAAATCGCCTTTCCACTCCTGGAAACTGTGTAGGATTTTTTCTTTTTGCTCGCTCATANNTAGGCAGGTGAGAAACTGATACCAGGAGTTCCTTTAGTCGTTTCGACATGAATTTTTTTCCGTTAGGCCCACCGAACTGGTCTGCATAGCCATCCGAGAAGGTATACACGCAATCGCCTTTCTGTAAAGGGATTTTATGGCGTGTAAAAGGTATTTCCTGCTCCAGGTATTTTCCCACAGGTATTTTATCGGGTTTAAATTCCAGCAGCTCTTTATTTCTTACAATATAAAAAGAATTATTGGCAGCAGAATATTCCAATTCCATTGTTTGTAAATTATAACGGCACAAAACCATGTCCATGCCATCTTTCCCTTCTTGCTCTGCACCTTCAGGATTTAGTGCAAGAATAATTATTTTCCGGAGCTCATGCAGAAATTCATCGGTTTGTTCAATATGGGTTTTAGAATGGCTTATTTCATTCAGGATGCCCATGCCTATAAGGCTCATGAAGGCGCCCGGGATTCCATGTCCGGTACAATCTGCAGTACAAACATACAACCCGTGTTCGTTCTGCATTATCCAGTAAAAATCGCCACTCACTATGTCGCGCGGGTTATATAAAATAAAATATTCATTTAGATGCCGTGCAATGTATTTTTCAGAACTAAGGAAGCCACGTTGGATTCGCTTTGCATAATTGATACTTGAAGTTATTTCATTCTGTTTTTCTTCTACAAGCACCTTTTGGGCACTGATTATTTCATTCTGCCGCAACGCTTCACGTTTTTTTACTTCTATGATTTGCTTTTGCCGTTTCGTTATTTTATAACGACTGTACATAAAGCCCGCAAAAATTACTAGCAATAATACACCGCCTGTAAGTGCTATTTTCCATGTTTTTTCCTGTTTTAATTGTGCTTCGCTGGCAGCCAGCCTTGCATGCGCCACCTTTTTTTCTTCAATCGTCCTGATGCTGTCCTGAGCCACCTTTTTTTCGTAAGCGTATTGTACACTTCTCTGAATTGTAGCTTTCCGGTTCGTTTCATTAATAATGCTGTCTGACATTACTTTATAAAGCTGATGCATTGCAAAAGCTTCTTTATAATTACCTGTCTGAGCATATATTTTGCTGAGCAGAAAACTTGCATCTTTTATTTCGAATGGGTATCCCAATTCTTTCGCCAGGGCAAGGCTTTTTTGGGCTGGTTCTAGTGCTGATTTGATATTTCCCTGCATTACCATTACAGAGGATATATTGTGCAATGAAGTTGCAATTCCCGGCTTATCTTTTATTTCTTTTCTAATCGCCAGGCTCTTTTCATAGTATTCCAGTGCTTTGGCAAAATCATTCTTGTTTTTGTAAACCACTCCAATGTTATTTAATGTAAAGGCTATTCCTTTTTTATCATTTATTTCTTCTTTTATTTTTAAACTTTTTAAATAAAACTCCAGTGCTTTTTCAAAATCTTTATTATTGTTGTGCAGTACACCAATACTGTTTAAGGCATGGGCAGTAATCATTTTATTGTTGGCTTCTTCTGCCGTTTGTAAACTTTTTACATAGCACTCAAGAGCACGTAATGATTCACCCTGGTTGCTGTATATCTGACCAATCTGGTTCAGAACAGCAGCCGTGCCGTTTTTGTCGTTCCGCGTTTCGAAAATTTTCAGGCTTCTGTAGTGCGTGTTAAGTGATTTGGGAATATCACCCAGGTCTTTATATATTTCAGCAAGGTTGGCTAAGGATTCAGCTGTTCCTGTAGCATCACCAATCTTTTCGCGTATGCTTAAACCTTCAAGATGATAGTCCAGTCCTTTCTGCGGATCTCCTTTTTCTGCTGCCAGGAAGCCTAAGTTGTTTAAAGCGGCAGCTTTATGTCTTAAATAGAAAACATACAAATCCTGGTCCGGTTTTATAGTCTTTAAATTTTTTTCGCATAGCTGAAGTGCAGGGGTGGTATAAGCCGGTATTTCCTCGGGTTCGCAAAGGTTACTTAACTCAATGTATATTTAACACGCGTAGTATCGTCCTTCGCTGATTTCAGCAATTGTTTGAGAGAGTCGGTTTCCTGGGGAAAAAGCGTACTCACAGACAGTAAATAAAATGCAATAACTAAAAATAGTTTTGTTTTCATATACCGTAGCTTGCGCAATTATTCTCTGTAATTCCGAGAGAAAAAATTAAGTTAACCCACATTAATTCTTCAACAACTCCTTCGCATTGCTGATAGCTGCCGCTGTAGGAGTTCCTGTGCTTAACATTTTTGCTATTTCCTGCACGCGTTCATCCGCATTCAGCCTTTTTATATTGCTATAGGTTTTGTTGTTTTTGTCTTCCTTATAAACAAACAAATGCGAGCCGCCTTTGCTGGCAATTTGTGGCAGGTGCGTTATGGTTATCACCTGCATTGCTTTCGCCATAACATTCATGATGCTGCCCACCTTATCAGCCACATCACCGGAAACACCTGTATCTATCTCATCAAAAATTATGGTTGGCAGTGCAGTGAGTTGTGCAATCAGTGATTTAATACTCAGCATCAGGCGGGATAATTCACCGCCCGAAGCAACTTTGTTCAGCTCTTTAAAATCGCTGCCTTTATTGGCAGAGAAAAGAAAGTTTACTTTGTCCGTTCCATGAGGTCCTAAAATACCTGTTTCGGTATGTTCTACTTTTAGCTGTGCATTCGGCATGGATAAGGAGGAGAGAAGGGAGGCTATCTCTTTCTCTATTTTCGGGATCTCTTTTTTACGGTTGCCGGCAATCTTTTTGGCAAGTGCTGCCAATGATTTCTGAATCGTATCCAGCTCTTTTTTTGTTTTTTCAATTTCATGCTCAAGAGAGCTGAATTCAAGGAGCTTACCGCTCAGCTCATCTTTAATCGCAATCAGTTCTTCCACCGTTTTTACCTGGTGTTTCTGTTGCAGTCGATAAATGGCATCCAGCTGCTCATTCAGGGTTTCAATACGTTTAGGATCATAAACAATGTCCTGCTCAATACTTTCCAGCTCATTGCTGATATCCTTCAGCTCTATATAAGCGCTGGAAAGGCGTGTGCTCAGCTCATTTATTTCGGGTTTAAATTTAGCTATGTTCGTAAGCAGGGCTTTTATTTCATTCAGTGACGAAATCAGGTTTTGTTCCCCGCCATTAAGACCTGCAGCGGCTTTAGAAAGGTTCAGCTTTATATCTTCAGCATTGTTCAGTGTTTCCAGTTCCTGTTCCATATCCTGCTGCTCACCGGATTTTAAGCCCGCCTCTTCCAGTTCATTGAACTGGAACTGAAAATAGTCAAGATCTTTTTTGGCTTGTGCCTCTTTGCTTACCAGCTCATTCAGGGCTTTTTCAAGCACTTTGTACTGTTTGTACTGTGATGAATATTCATTCAGCGCATCCGCATGGTTTGCATACGCATCTACTACTGAAAGTTGGAACTCGCTGCCATTAATGGTTAATGTCTGGTGCTGGCTGTGAATGTCTACTAACCTTTCTGCCAGTCCTTTCAGTTGAGCAAGCGTAACTGGAGTGTCGTTAATAAAGGCACGTGATTTACCTTCAGGGGTTATTTCCCTGCGGATGCTTGTCAGAACTTCATAGTCCAGCTCATTTGCCCAGAAAAAATCTTTTAATGCATATTCTTTAATATTAAAGGATGCTTCAACAATGCATTTTTTTGCTTTATCCTGCAAAGCCTGTGTATCGGCACGGTTGCCCGCAATCAATCCTAAAGCGCCTAGCAAAATGGATTTACCGGCACCTGTTTCACCTGTAATGATAGTCAGCCCGTTTGAAAAGTCAACGTCCAGTTTATCAATTAAAGCATAGTTCTGTATAGAAAGATGTTGAAGCATAGTCTGAAGTATAAATTACCGGAATAAAATTAGCGAAAAGTTCATTAACAATAGAAAGGGATTATGAACAGCGGGAGTTAGTTCACTAGTTCATTGGTTCATTAGTTTAGTTGTACAATTACTTTATTGCCAACTGCCCAACTGCCCAACTGCCAACTGCCCAACTGTTTATTGCTTATTGTCTATTGTCACTTAATAACCAATAACTGATAACCAATAAACCAGTGAACCAATGAACCAATGAACTAATTCTTATCCAACTCAAACAGAACGGAAAAATAAACCATACGGCCTATTCTTGGTCCGCCATATACCTGGTAGGTTTTATTGTTAAGCAGGTTGGAAGCCCCCAGTTTAAAAGTGCTGTGGATTTTAGGGACATATTTGCTTATCTGAACATCTACCATGTCATAAGTAGGAACATAGCCCGTAAACTGTGGTGAGCCTTCAAACAGGAAGCCTTCTACCCAGCGGTAGTTAATGCTGAATCCGGTATTGTTAAGTGGTTTGAAAGATGAAGTAATCTCCCTGCCGCTCACACCGATATTAAACTTGTGCTTAGGTGTATTGAACGCTGGAATGATGGGATCTTCAGAACCTTTTTTATTCAGTGTATTATATGAATAGTTACCGTTGATGGAAAAGAATTTTCTGAAATAATAGGTAAGCCCGACAGAAGCGCCTTGCGAAGTTACTGCATTGTCAGCATTTGCTGCTACCCTGTAAAAGGTAATACCGTTAATGTTGTTATCCAGCGGTGGAGCTGCGAAGCTTACATCACCTCCAAGTTTATAACCAATAAAGTCGGTATAGTAGCTATAATAGCAGCTTCCATCAAAAAACAAATTCTCAAACAATGTAGTGCGGTAACCTATTTCTGCAGACTTTACTTTTTCCGGACGTACAGGGTCTACATCAAAATATACAAGGGAGCTTTTTTGCGGTAGCGCCACACTGTAGTAATCTCTAATGGATTCAATGGTTACAAGCGAATCAAAACCATCTACGTTCCCGATAAGTATGGCCCTTCCTACATTGTAGTACAGATACTGGTCAGCCAGTGTTGGGTTACGCACAGCGGATGAGAAGGACAAACGAAGAATGTTTTTCTTGTTGATGTTATAAACAACAGATGCAGCAGGGGAAACCACAAAGTTGAAGTTCTGATTTTTATCTACACGTGTGGTCAGGTTGAACTTGAACTTTTCTTCCATTATCTTTTTCTCAATACCGGCATAAATACCATATTCATAATTGGTAATTTTTACATTTCCTGTATCGCTGAATACGGTGCCGCTGGAATTAGGTGTATACAGCCTTCCGTTCCCCCCAATTGTAATGTCCATAATAGTTGGAGTGAATTTGTATTCTCCATGCACATGGTACAACGCAGAACGATCCAGCAAACGGGTTCCACCTTCACCATAAGTGGCTTTGGAGGTAATTTCCTCAAAAGCATCTTTAAAGGCTTGGGTTCCAGGGACTAGACGGTTGTTGTCTGCATATCCCCGAGCGTAGGAATGCCATAGCATTAAGGAATCAGAATATTGGGCCATAACTGCATCGGCCTGGGCATAATCATAATAATAATCAGGAGGGCCACCCTGTGTAGGAAAACCTGGCAAATCCTTTACATTTTTGCTCATTCCTCCCTGCGACCAGTTTGGTGTTGTATTCGGTACTGCTCCGGCCCAGAAATTACGGTAATCTCTTCCCCAGTCCCCATTGTTTTTTGACCTGTTCTGAAGCTGGAAAGCTGTAAATACAGCATCGTAAGAACGGCCTGCATCTTCCTGGGTGTTGTAAAAACGTATAAAGTACTTATCCTTTTTTTGCAGCTCAATGCGGTTCTGGTAAAACAAGATGTCGCGCAGGCTGTATCGGTTATCTCCCTGGTAAACAGTGGTGCCTGAACCAAGACTAAAAGCATAAATTAACTCTGTTTCCGGCTTAATGCGGTAGTGTACTGCAGCCGCAACTTTCAGGTTTTTAGTGTTGTAATCTACAAGATTTTTTTCTTCATAACCAGTTCTGTACCAGCGTTTTAGTCCGGGGTATTGAATCTGCTGTCCATTGCTGGTAGCATTGTTTTGTCCACTTGTTAAGTTCTCATCACCATAGCGGTTAACTGCATCATACCCGCCAGGGTTGCTTTTACCATCTGCAGATTGGTAAACCGGATCCATATTATCTGCTTCCCAGTCATTGGCACGCATGTAAGACAAATTCAGTTTAAAAGCCAGCTTGTCTTCTCCTGCTTTGTTCTTAAATACCTCGGCATAACGTACTGCTGTTTCGAGCATATTACGCTCCCCAACCTTAACAAAAGCAGAAATTCCCGGTTTAATAAAAGGGTTCTTGGTGGTCATGCTTACCACCCCGTTAAAGGCGTTTGGACCATAGTAAGCAGAGCTTGCACCTACAATGATTTCAACCTTTTGAACATCCAGTTCCGATGAACCCAAAAAGTTACCCAGTGAAAAGTTCAGCCCGGGTGACTGATTATCCACATTGTCAATAATCTGCAGGGACCTTACGGGCGATGTGCTGTTGAAACCACGCGTGTTTACTACCCTGAAACCGATACTGGCAGCAATGATATCCACTCCTTTCAGCTGTCCTAAACCTTCATAAAAGTTGGCTGCCGGGGTTTCTTTGATAGCCAGTACATCTAAGGCTTCAATAGTAAGAGGTGATTCCTTTTGTTTTTCAGTAATCCTGTCCCCAACTACTTCTACCTCTTTTAATAATGTTTCGTTGGGTTTTATTTTAGCAGATACAGGCTTATCAAATGAGCTTACAGATTGCTCAAATGTAATATATCCCAGGTAAGAGATCACCAGTGTAAAAGGGGGAGTAGCAGTTGTAGTAAACTTGAAATTTCCATCTATATCGGTGGCTCCGCCCTCAGTAGTTCCTTTTACCACCACTGTTGCCCCAAAAAGGGCTTCGTTGGTTTTAAAATCCTTTACTGTACCACTTACCGATTGCTGGGCTTTTGCCGATTGAAAAACAAGCAGGGACAAGCCAATAAGAAATGTTGATAAAATTGAAGTAGCTTTCTGTTTCATAGATGCTGGATAAAACCGTATTACAAGATTAAAATACAGGGCTAATATAGAATATTTTTGTTTATCAGAGGTTAGATGTGAGATATGAGATATGGGATTTGGGATGCAGCACATATAAGTTTGTTTGTAATGTGTTGTTAACCATTGAATTGCGAATGCTCTTGAAATTAGTGATTGGAAAATTACCAAGGTGGATTATAAATTAAAGGTGGTCGTGTGTTGTGTTCTATAGCTATCGGAACTGGGCCTGCTCGAAGACTGTGGACAGGCATGTGTAAGTTTAAAATTGGGCACAAAGACGCAAAGACTCTAAGTGTCTTTCAATTTTCAACCCCTGGCTCTTGGCTCACTTCTAACGTTTCAAATCTTATGTCTCACATCTCATCTCACATCTCACATCTTAATCCTAACCTTCTCATAATACTTACAAAAAGCGGTCAGCGGACAAATTTCGCACTTGGGTGTACGCGCAACGCAAATATAACGACCATGAAGAATAAGCCAATGATGGGAAATGGCAACTTTATCGGTAGGTATGTATTTAACCAGCTGTTTTTCAGTATCTAGTGGCGTTTTTGAATTGGTGGTAAGTCCCAGGCGGGCTGCTACCCTGAATACGTGGGTATCCACCGCCATGGTCGGTTGATCATAAATCACAGAAGCAATCACATTGGCCGTTTTGCGACCCACTCCGGGCAGTTTCACAAGCTCATTTACTTCCGAAGGAATAACGCCACCAAACTCATCAATGAGCATGTTGGCCATCCCCACAAGATGTTTTGCCTTGTTATTTGGGTAACTGATACTTTTGATGTACTGAAACACTTCATCGCTGCTGGCAGCTGCCAGCACTTCCGGATCAGGAAAAGCTTTAAAAAGGGCAGGCGTAACCATATTCACCCGCTTATCCGTGCATTGGGCCGAAAGGATAACTGCCACAAGTAGTTGATAAGGATTATTATAGTTCAGTTCAGTTTCCGCAATGGGTTGATGTTCAGAGAAATATGCTATAACTTTCTCGAAGCGTTCTTTTTTGGTCATTTTAAAAGTTTCAAGTTTCAGGTTTCAAGTTCAAGAAACTTGCAACTTGAAACCTGAAACAATTAGTATTTCCAAAGTTTCAACAACTTCTCCTCAAACCTCGCCTTCGCCAGAAAATTCACTTCCAAATCAGCATTCATAGGCACTGGGGTATCCAGGCTCGCGCAACGCATCACAGGCGCATCCAGCCGCTCAAAACAATGTTCTGTAATAACTGCCGCAAGTTCTCCGCCAATACCACCTACCAGTGTATCTTCGTGCAATACAATCGCTTTTCCTGTTTTGTTTACCGAATTGATAATCGCTTCTTTATCATAAGGTAAAAGTGTGCGCAAATCAATAAGGTCAGCTTTAATATCAGGGTGCTTTTTTAAGATTTCCATTGCCCAGTGGACGCCCAGTCCGTAAGTAACTACTGTTAAATCAGTTCCTTCCGTAATGAATTTCGCTTTCCCGAATGGAATTGTATAATAATCATCCGGCACATCTTCAGTAATACTCCTGTACAATGCTTTATGTTCAAAAAACATTACCGGGTTTGGATCTTCAAAAGAGGTAAGCAATAAACCTTTTGCATCTGAAGGGAAAGCTGGGTAAACCACTTTTAACCCCGGGGTGTGTACAAACCAGGCTTCGTTACTTTGAGAGTGGAACGGACCCGCTGCAACTCCCGCACCGGTAGGCATACGCACCACTACATCGGCATTTTGCCCCCAGCGGTAGTGTGATTTGGCAAGGTTGTTCACAATCTGGTTAAACCCTTCGGTAACAAAATCGGCAAACTGCATTTCCACCATGGCTTTCATGCCGTTTATAGACAAGCCAAAACCGCTTCCAACAATTGCTGCTTCGCACAAAGGCGTGTTGCGTACACGTTGTTTCCCAAACTCCTCAACAAAGCCTTCGGTAATTTTAAATACCCCACCGTATTCAGCTATATCCTGACCCATCAGCACAAGGTTTTGATGTTTACGCATTGCAAGGCGTAAACCATCAGAAATGGCATCGATAAAACGTTTGTTGGTTTTATTGCCGGATGGTTTGGTTTCTTTTAGCTCAAAAGGATAATACATATCCTTTAATTCCAGTTCTGTATCAGGAGGTGGCAATGTTTCGGCAAAAGCAATTTCAAGGCCTTTTTCAATTTCTTCTTTTATCTCAGCACGGAAAGTTTCTACCATTTTTTCATCCAGTACACCTTCTTCCAGCAAAAAGCGCTCATAATTGTTCAAAGGATCTTTTTTACCCCATGTTTCCAGCAATTCCTTCGGAACGTATTTGGTTCCGGAAGCTTCTTCATGTCCACGCATCCGGAACGTTATCAGCTCCAGCAATACCGGGCGGGGTTTCTGACGGATGGACTCTGCTATTTTTTTCACCGTATCGTATACTTCCAGGATATTGTTTCCATCCACCTGAATCGCTTCCATTCCGTAGCCTATTCCCTTGTCAATGAATTGTTTACATCTGAATTGTTCGTTGCTGGGAGTGGACAAACCGTAGCCGTTGTTCTCTATTGCAAATATCACGGGCAAATCCCAAACGGCAGCTACGTTCAATGATTCATGGAAATCGCCTTCGCTGGCACCACCATCACCGGTATACACCAGGGTTACTTTGTTGTTCTTTTTCAGGATATTGCCCAAAGCAATCCCGTCAGCCAGGCCCAGTTGAGGGCCCAGGTGGGAGATCATCCCCACAATTTTATACTCCTGGGTTCCAAAGTGGAAAGAGCGATCGCGTCCTTTGGTGAAGCCGCCCGGCTTGCCCTGGAACTGCGAAAATAAACGGTTCAACGGAATTTCGCGTGTGGTAAAAACCCCCAAGTTGCGGTGCATCGGCAAAATGTATTCATCTTTCTCCAACGCCATGGCTGCACCTACAGAGCCTGCTTCCTGACCAATACCGGAAAACCATTTCGCTATTTTCCCCTGGCGCAGCAGCAGCAGCATTTTTTCTTCGATCATCCTTGGCTTCAAAACACCTTTGTAAAGTGCTATCAGGGTATCGTCCTTATATTTTTTTCTGTCGTAACGGACAGGAGTTGTTGATGTTATCATAGTAGAATGTAATGGCTTTGTCAGACAGTAAAATTATTAAAAATAAACCAGCCGCTGACGGAAATATTTTTCTTAATTTTGATGACCCACAAAAGCTTTTGAATGTGGGTAGGTCTTCCGATAGTTATCGGAACTGAGCTTGTCGAAGACCAGGGGATGAAACACCTTTTACCATGATTCAAAATATAATTACATATACATTCCTGGCACTGGCTTGCTCTTATGTTGTTTACCGCACATACGCCAGCATCAGAAAAAAACAGGCCTGCAGCAAATGTGCGCTGATGGAGGCTGCAAAAAAGAATAATAAAAATCACTAAAAATTACAATTATGAAAAGAATACTGTTTGTTTTAAGCCTCTTTTTATTTGTTAATCTTACCACCTATGCCGGTAACCCGCTTCATGTAACCACTAAGCCGGTAATACTTGTTAAAGAAAAAAAGCCCAAGCTGGAAAAGGGCCTGTATGCCGAAATAGAAACCAGCCGGGGTAAAATATTGGTAAAGCTGGAGATGGAAAAAACACCTTTAACAGTTGCCAACTTTGTGGGTTTGGCCGAAGG
>FRDC01005262.1_pt1 | contig 43104 bp, 40 predicted proteins | sample 1106171 | NCBI WGS metagenome assembly FRDC01 (sample SAMEA3930566, study PRJEB13176) | freshwater metagenome | biome: Drinking water system; feature: drinking water; material: water | place: Singapore | collected 2014-12-20 | reverse complement strand
TGTGCAATGCGCATAACCCAAGGCAAAAACTTACCTTCTTCGTTATACTTGCCCGATTTGAGAGTATGAATAACTTTTACAAAAGTTTCTTGAAAAATGTCGTTGGTGAGGTCACGGTTTTTGCAAAGGTTATAAATATAGCCAAATACTTTTTGTTTGTGTCGATAAAGCAATGCTTCAAAGTTTGCTTCGTTGCCATTAATGTACCCTGTAACCAGTTCGTGATCGGTTGCCTGTGTGTTTTGCATAAATCCCCCTTTTTTAGGTTATTACTTATTTAAGTGATAGTTAGGGTAGATGTTTATGCTATAGGCGTGTAAATTTAATTTCGGTAAAGTTAATCATTTTCGTAAAATCACCAAACTCATTCAACAAACGGTTAATTTTTACGGGTAAAAGGTGCATGTTATCGGTTATAATACTGTAAAAACAATTGAACCTCATAAAAAGTTACAGGCATTAATAAATAGTTAAAAGTCAATACGCATAATTGAAATCAATAGTTTAGCAAGTAAAAGACCATCATAAAAAAACTAATTTTGCAGTCTTGGAAAATAGGGAGAATAATATTGATAGCAGGCACTTCATTTCACTTGAAGGATGCCGAATGCATAATTTAAAAAATGTATCATTGATTATTCCAAAAAACAAATTTTCAGTGATTACGGGTGTGTCAGGGTCAGGAAAATCATCGTTAGCATTCGATACGTTATATGCCGAAGGGCAGCGTAGGTATGTTGAAAGTCTTTCGTCTTATACCCGACAATTTTTAGGACGTTTAGATAAACCCGATGTTGACAATATTAAAGGCATTTCACCTGCAATAGCAATTGAACAAAAAGTGATTTCAAAAAATCCACGTTCAACGGTTGGAACAGTTACTGAAATTTACGATTATTTGAAATTATTTTTTGCAAGAGCCGGTAAAACGTATTCGCCGGTTAGTGGCGAAATAGTAAAACGTCACATTTCTTCAGATGTTACCGACTTTATTTGTTCCTTAAAAAAAAACACGAAAATTTATATCGTATTTAAGCATCAAGTCAAATCAAAATCAACCGCTGCTGCTGAATTAAAATTATTATTAAACAAAGGTTATACACGTATATTGTTTAATGATGACTTAGTTGATATTGAAGAATTAATTTCAACTAAAGCTAAATCAAACGATTTTTTAGTGTTAGTTGATCGTTTTATTATTGATCAAATAGACGAAGATTTTAACAGCAGAATTCGCGATTCGGTTGAAATCGCTTTTACCGAAGGATTAGGGAATTGTAAAGTTATTGTTCACGCCAATAAACTAACTACGCATGAATTTAATAATTTATTTGAATTGGATGGAATTCAATTTGAAGAACAATTACCGGATTTATTTGCCTTTAATAATCCCATTGGCGCATGTAAAGTTTGTGAAGGATACGGTAGCATTATTGGAATAGATCCCGACCTCGTAATTCCGAATAAAAATTTATCGGTATATGACGATGCTATTGCATGTTGGCGCGGAGAAACGATGAGCGAATGGAAAAAAGTATTAATAAAACACGCTCATAAATTCAATTTTCCTATACACAAACCTATTCGCGAATTAAATAAATCCCAATTCGAATTGCTTTGGAGGGGAAATAAATATTTCGAAGGACTTGATGCTTTTTTTAAACATCTTGAAGAGAATTTATATAAGATTCAGTATCGAGTAATGCTAAGCAGGTACAGAGGGAAAACAAAATGTCCCGATTGTTTAGGTACACGACTAAGAAAAGATGCGAATTATGTTAAAGTTTCGGGTAAGTCAATTTCGGAGATTGTATTGTGTGAAGTAAAAGAGGCATTAACTTTTTTTCATTCTCTTAAACTTGATAGTCATTCATTTCAAATTGCGAAGCGAATTTTGCCGGAAATAATTAGCAGATTAGAATTTTTAGTTGATGTTGGTTTGGGCTATTTAACGTTAAACCGATCGGCAAATACTTTAAGTGGAGGAGAATCGCAAAGAATTAATTTAGCAACATCTTTAGGCGGTAGTTTAGTTGGCTCGATGTACATTTTAGATGAGCCAAGCATTGGGTTGCACTCTAAAGATACCAACAGATTGATTGAAGTATTAAAGAAATTGAGAAATGCCGGAAATACAGTAATTGTAGTTGAACATGATGAAGAAATTATGCGTGCTGCAGATTTCATTATCGACATGGGGCCAATGGCGGGTTCTAACGGAGGAGAAGTGGTTTTTACAGGAAATCATAAAGCACTTAAACTTGCGAAAACGTTAACGGCCGATTATTTGAACGGAAATAAAAATTTGATTGCAAAAGCAACACCAAGATTGTGGAAGAATTATATTCAGCTTAAAGGCTGCAGAGAAAATAATTTGAAAAACTTTGATATAAAATTTCCGCTTGATGTTTTTACAGTTGTTTGTGGTGTAAGCGGCTCGGGCAAATCAACATTAGTGCGAAAATTATTGTTTCCGGCAATTACAAAACATTTGGGAGGATATGGTGATCGTTCGGGCGAGTTTGACGAACTTACCGGTAGTTTCAATCACCTTACGGAATTAGTTTTTATCGATCAAAATCCTATTGGAAAATCTTCGCGATCTAATCCGGTAACCTACGTAAAAGCTTTTGATGAAATTCGATATTTGTTTTCAAATACACAATTGTCAAAAGCTCGCGGATATAGAAATTCACATTTTTCATTTAACGTTGAAGGCGGACGGTGTGAAAATTGTAGTGGAGAGGGGAATGTTACAATAGAAATGCAGTTTATGGCTGATGTAGTTTTATTGTGTGAAGAATGTAAAGGAAAACGTTATAAAGATGAAATTTTAGAAGTGGAGTTTAACGGAAAAAACATTGCTGATGTTTTATCAATGACCATTGACGAAGCCATCGATTTTTTTTCGAAGAATGAGTATGATAAAGACAACCAAAATAAAATTGTAAAGCGAATAAAACCTTTGCAAGCTGTTGGTTTAGGATACGTTCAGTTGGGGCAAGCTTCAAGCACTTTAAGCGGAGGAGAAGCACAACGAATTAAACTGGGATCATTTTTAATTGACGGAGAACAAAAAAAAAACACATTGTTTGTTTTTGACGAACCATCAACAGGTTTGCATTTTGATGATATAAAAAAACTTTTGTATGCTTTAAATGAATTGGTGGAAAATGGAAATTCAGTAATTGTTATTGAACATCATACTGACATTATAAAAAATGCCGATTGGGTAATTGAACTTGGAGAAGAAGGAGGAGACAAAGGTGGAAAAATTATTTTTGAAGGTATTCCGTCATCAATGAGAAACTTTGACCAATCAATAACCGGAAAATATTTTTAGCTATTCAATAGGTTGTTTGCGTATAACTTTACTAAACCATTTTGGAAAAAAACGTTTTAGTTTCACGGCTTTTATTTCACGTCCGCCAATTAATATTTCTTCATTATTTTTTATAATACCATCTAAAATTTGACGCGCACATTCATTTGATGATAAGCCCTCCAAATGTTGCTTATCCATTTTATTGTGTTTTGACCCGTCGCCGCTAATTGCATTTATTGACATGTTTGTAGCGATTTTTCCAGGGCAAACAAGCAAAACGGTTATCCCGTTTTTTTCCTCTTCAAGACGTAACGATTCATAATATCCGTGTAAAGCATGTTTTGAAGCAGAGTACGCTGAACGTAAATAAAAGCCGAATTTGCCTGCAATACTACTTATTACTACAATTTTCCCTTCATTGTTTTTTTTCATAAAAGGAATAACTGATTTTGCTAAATATATATTTGCAAAAAAATTAGTTTCCATAATTTTTCGTTCAACAGCTTCATCGGTTTCCATAGCAAAAGCTCGTTGACTAATTCCTGCGTTATTCACTAACAAATCAATTTTTTTATGTAAATTATAAATGGACAGGAATAATTCAGTCGCCTTCGAATAATTGTTAATGTCAAACTCTACACAGTGTAAATTCTTATTATTGATTTCTTTTTGCAAATTGCTTAACGATTCTTTTTTGCGCCCTAATGCAAACACTATTGCACCCTTTTTACAAAATAGTTCACATAGGCTTTTGCCTATTCCCGAAGTGGCGCCGGTTACAATAATTACTTTATCATTAAACGCATTTTTCATTTTATTCGTCGCTTAATTATAATTTCAGTAGCCCCGGTGCTATATTTTAAATATGAGGCGTCTAAAAATTCAATTTCATTATGTTTTAAAAGTTCTTCGCGAACCGCACTTCGCAAAACACCTTCTCCTTTTCCGTGTATAATTACTGCGCGTTGTATGCCTGCTCGAAACCATTTTTCAAGTTGTGTACGTAGTGCTCGAATTTGAAAATTAATTAATTCATGGTTACTCATGTGTTCCCATTTTTCCAATAAACACTCAATATGCAAATCAATTTCGGGAATTGAATTTCGGGATTTATTTTTTAGCGTATTGTTTTTTTTCAACTCGCCTAGTTTTTTTATCATAGCATCGCTATCGGATACACTTAGTTTTTCATAATTTGCGCTATTTGTAATAATTAATTCGTCGGGAGGAAAAGGAATTTCAAATCCATCATTGGTGATGATTGTAATCTTTTCATTATTAATGCTTTTGACACGCCCATATCCCTTTTGATTAACAAAAGTTACGCGATCTCCAATTTTGAATGAATTGTTCAAATTCGAGGTTTTTTGTAAAAATAAAGGTTTTGGAATAATATTTGATTTTTATATTTAAAATCAGATTATGAAACAAATAATATTTGCCTCTGCAGTAAGCCTTCTGTTAACTTCATGTGTTAATTACACGCAAGTTCGATTCGCAAAAGCTGTAAGTATAAATCCCGAGATTGTAAAATCTATCAAAAATATTTTGGTAGTAAACAGAACCGCAAAACCAAAAAATTCAAACAATGCAGAAAATGTTTTTGAAGGAATATTAACCGGCGAAGCAATAGGAGCAGATAAACGAGGAGCTGTTGTAGCAATACAAGGTCTTAATGATGGATTAAATACTTCGTTAAATTATAAGGGATCAACAATTTTACCTTTTCCGTTATACGGTAGCGGAAACAACAGTTATCCGAAGGAACTTCCTTGGAATTTGGTTGATTCATTATGCAAGCAGTATAATGCCGATGCATTAATTGCGTTAGAATTTTTTGATTCGAATGGAGGCTTAAGTATGGGAATTACTAATCGTTCGGTGCCGGTTGGATATGGTACACATACAAATAATGTTTCTGTGCGCAGTTTTTGGAGATATTATGATGTGAAGTCACGATTAATAATTGATGATTTTGATGAACGAACTGTTTCGGGAAGCGGTGGATATAGATCATCAAGCATTCCGGTGAATGTTTTAAATAAATATCAAGCTACATCTGATGCAGGTTTTTGGGCAGGAATGGAATATGCTTATCGAGTTTCAGAACAAATGATTACCGAGTCACGTGTTTGTTATAGAGGAGGCAACTATTCAATGCGAAAAGCAGGTCGCTTGGCATGGGTGGGTGATTGGGAAACTGCTGCTAATATTTGGATAGATCAAACCAAAAGTGCCAAAAGAAAAATTCGTGCACGTGCTTATAATAATTTAGCGTTATATAACGAGCAAAAAGGAAATTTGGAGATGGCGTTTGAGGCAGCGACGAAGTCAGTTGGAGAAAAATACTATCATAATTCTGCCTTACTTGTTACACGATTAAAATGGCGAATGGAAGATCGTCAACGGTTAATTTCTAATTCAAATAATTAGCTAAATAACTCCAAGACTTGTATTGATTTTTTTACTACCATAAAAACAAACGAAGGTGAGTGGATATGCGGCAAGTATATCAATAGAATAGTGAACATGTTGCAGGGTTAACATTGTTCCAACCAAAATACTAACCAAAATAAAAATTAATCGAAATTTTTTCTCGCAACACAATGCGAGTAAAAAAATGGTTGCCACATGTCCGCTATACATTAAATCGTAAGGAGAATAGCCATTCGGATAAAAAAAATTATTTAATATAGGATCGTTTAATGTTATAGCGTCTTCGTTAGGGCAAAGAGTAATAAAATAAACACTTAATGAACGTGTTAACAATATTAAGGAATATGCGCAAAGCACAAGGAAAATAGCACGTGGCTTTTTTAAGGATAATCCTACAAAAAAAAGTAAAGAACCGTAGGTTAGGATAAAACACGGAATTGAAAAATCGATTGGCGAATATTTTTGTGTTACATCGTAAAAGGGAATACAGCTGTAAGTATAATTTGATAAAATCCAATTAAAAAATACGGAAGAAATTATAAAAAAAAAGATGTATAAAACAGAAATTAAAAAAAGTTTAATAGGATATTTCACATTTTTGAAGATCCTTCAAGTTTTTCATTTAGCACATGTGCACGATCAACTTCAACAAATTCGAAAGGTATTTTTACCATGAAAGCATAATCTTGCCCAACCTCGTACATGTCCTCATCATTGTCATCATATACCCAACGAACGCGAACCGATTTATTTTGGCCAACCAATTCGTTAAGTTTATATAGGATAAAAAGTATTCTCTTTGAAGAAGAAATGTTGAAATATTCCAAATTGATTGAAAGTGTAGTTAACGGACAAGGCTGCGAAATGTAACTTTCGAGCCATTTAAGAATTGGATCGAAAAAAGTTTCAGCGTCCTCCGGAATTGATTTACCGCTTAATTCCAACTCTCCCGTTGACTTGAAAACGACTTGCGGTGTTTTTTCGGTTGATGGTATAAATATTTCTTGCATCCTTAATTACCAAGTTAGGAATTATATAAGCCCGATATTAAGAATTTCTCCTAAACCGTTAAATTAGCAGATAAATGCCAAAAATCAAAGGCTCATTAAATCTTTAAATCGAACAGCTTGGCGACGTGAAATTTCAATCTTTTCACCTGATTTTAAGGTTGCCATAAGACCTCCGTTAAACCATGTCTCAATACTATTTACAAATTTTAAATTAACTATGAATTTTCGGTTAGCTCTAAAATAAATTTTCTCATCAAGGCGTTCTTCCAAATTATTTAATGATTTTAGGATTAGCGGTTTTTGGTCATTAAAAAACACTCGAACATAATTGCCTTCACTCTCAAATATTCGTACATCGGCTAATTGGGTGAACCAGCATTTTTCACCATCTTTTATAAAAATTCTATCCTTTTCACTAAGGAAAGTTGATTGCGCCGCAATGATTCTTTGTAATTTTTCTGACTCAGCTTTTAAAATTCGTTTTACACATTCTTCAAGTCTTTCAGGGGTTACAGGTTTTAATAAATAATCGGCAGCGTTCAAGTCAAAAGCTTTAATGGCATAATCGTCGTAGGCTGTAACAAAAACAATTCTTGGCGACACATCCAAATCATTTACTAATTCTAATCCGGTTTTTCCGGGCATTTGTATGTCTAAAAACACCAAATCGGGATCTAAACGCTCAATACAGGATTTAGCTTCCATTGCGTTTGCGCATTCTTCAATAACATTTATTTCCGAAAATTTTTCTAATAATGTTCTAAGTTCTTTGCGGGCTAATCGTTCATCGTCAACAATTATTGTTTTCATGTTTACTGGTATTAGTATAAATTATTTTGATTCTCGGTAATTTTGCTTTGAGGAGGTATTTTAATTGTACAAATAACTTTTTCATCAATTTGAAAAATATTAAATTTAGCATCCTCGCCGTATAAAATTCGTAATCTTTTTTTTGTGTTTAACAGGCCTATACCGGTATTGTTTTCATTTTTTTCAAGTTGACCTGAATTCGAAATTTTCAAAAATAAATTTACATCCTCCTTACTTATTGAAATTAAAATTTCACCGCCTTTCGGCAGTTTAGAAATACCGTGTTTCACTGCATTTTCAACAACTGTTTGTAACATTAAAGGAGGAAACAAAAAATCATTAACATCATCATTAATTGAAATTGAAAAGCTCAATCTTTCTTCGAATCTAATTTTTTCAAGAAATAAATAGTCATTAACCAATTCAATTTCTTCCTTTAATGATATTAAATTTCTTTTACTGAATAGCAATGAATTTCTTAATATAGTTGAAAGTTTTGTGACTGCAGTTTTAGCCGAAAAAGGATTTTCATCAATTAATGCTCTTATACTGTTCATTGAGTTAAACATAAAATGTGGATTTAATTGCGATCTTAAATTGTTTAATTCAATTTCATTTTGAAGTGCAGTCAACTTCAATTCTTCAATTACTTTGCTTCTTTGTTTTTCTACAACCTGAAATAATAAATAAATTAATAGCCATATTAAATAAATAATGCCCCAATTAATTAGTATTACAAAGTACAACGATACATTTAGTTTATCAATTTCATTTTGAACACTAAAAAAATAAGTGATGATAACTTGTGAAGCACTTTGAACAGCAGATCCGAAAATAAGAAGAATAAAAGCGAAAAAAATTTGATGCCGTATAGGACGATGTGTGATTTTTTTACGAATTAAAATTGTTCTAAACAAATGGGAAATCATAAATCCGGTTATAATTACTCCAAAAATTTCAATTAGAGCATTTGCAGTAAGTGAGTTTGCTCTGTAATTAACAAAAAGAGTAAGCGAGGTTAATATTATCCACCCGGTAAACTGAGCTAATGCGTAAAGCCAATTGTAATTTTTCCTTTTCAACATTTCGAATATAACTTGAAGGTATTTATTTTTGTTGATTATTTTTACAAATGGCAAATCAAGGGTATAAATGAACTTTTTAGCACATATTCATTTAAGCGGTTCTAATTCTGAGATAAGAACAGGAAATTTAATTGCCGATTTTTATAAGGGAAGCTCATATAAAATTTTACCTAAAAATATTCAGAAGGGAATTGTTCTACATCGAAAAATAGATTCTTGCACCGATTCACATCCCGTTACCCATGAACTTAAAAAATGTATTCGAGAAGTTACAGGGCGCTATAGCGGAATAGCTGTTGATATGTTTTATGATCATTTTTTAGCCTTAAAATGGGCAAATTACTCGGAGCTTAGCCTTAGTGTTTACTGCGAATCGGTTTACCGAGACCTTAAAGCTAATTTAGAGCAAGTAAATTTTAATTCTCAATCATTGATAAATAAGTTAATTGAATACAGGTGGATTGAGAGTTATGGTGATTTAATTAAGCTTCGCAAAATATTAAAACAAATGGCTCAACGATTTAATATTGAGCCACTTAACAACGTTACTCAAAGCTTTGAAAAGAATTATAAATTGTTTTCTGATGGTTTTAGCAACATATATTCCGATTTGTTATCATTATGCAATTATGAATTAACCTTAGACGAATAATAACAGGTTAAAAAATACATGTAAAATTTCGACTAAATTTTACCTTGGTACGGATGTATTTATATATTTTTGTCGAGATATAAATTACTATGAAAAAAGCCTTAATTTTTACATCGTTACTTTATTCGATAGGATTTACGGTTAACGCCGAAAATCAGGTTCTGTTAATTGAAGGACAGTATCAAAATAAAAACGTATATGTTTCGAATTCAGTTTCGGCAAACGGTATAGGCTTTTGTGCATACGAAGTTCGAGTAAATGGCGAAATCACCTCTGATCAAATTAGTTCTTCTGCATTTGAAATTGATCTTTCAAACTTAAAACTAAACCAAGGTTCAGATGTTGTTATACAAATTTTTCATAAAGAGGGATGTTTGCCTAAAGTATTGAACGCAAATGTTCTTCGCCCAATGCCAACTTTTGAAACTAAAACCATTACACTTGATGAAATGGGTACACTAAAGTGGACTACCACAGAGGAAAGCGGAGTTTTGACCTATGATGTTGAACAATACAAATGGAACAAATGGGTTAAGGTTGGTGAGGTTCAAGGGATGGGTACAACAAGCGAAAACAATTATGAGTTTAAGGTTGTAATGGTATCCGGAGAAAATAAATTTCGTGTTGCCCAAAAGGGAACATTAGGAAAATCTAAAAAATCGCCAGAAGCCATTTCCAATAGCGCCGTTGAAAAGCCTGAATTGAAGTTTGATAAAAAAGCTCGAAAAATTAATTTCACGGGAATAACTTCCTACGAAGTGTATGATGTTTACGGACAAATTCGTAAAAAAGGGTATGATAAATCAATTGATATGTCGAACCTTTCAAAAGGCGAATACTACATTAGTTACGATAATGTTACCGAAACTATACAGATATAAATCGTTTACAGTTTACATTTAATAAAATTCTCAGAGACCATAATCGGTCTCTTTTTTTTTTGCCATAAAAATAGTATGCGCGAATAACAATTTTTGAAACTCTTTTAAAAAATAAATCGTAAAACAGCGAAACCTTAAATCCTTATTTTATGAATGCACAGCAAACCCGCGATTTAGTGGCATGGTTAAAAGCCAGGTTAACTGATGCCGAATGTAAAATCAAAGAATCGCAAATAATCCACAACTATGGCCGCGCAACACAATATGAAGGCATGAAAGAGGCGTATTTGGAATGTTTAAGAAAATTGAATATTCAATTAATTTAATGATGCTTTTTTAACGCTCGGTCTATTTCTTCTTTGTGATCTTTTTTCTTTATATCCTCTCGTTTATCAAAATGTTTTTTACCCGTACCCACGCCAATTTTTAATTTGAATAAACCTTTTTCATTTAGGAAAAGTTCAATTGGCACGATGGTGTTGCCTTTGGTTTCAACTGCTTTTTTTAACCGTAAAATTTCACGTTTTTCAAGTAATAATTTTCGTTGACGAAGCGGTTCATGATTATTAAAGCTGCCGGCATCGAATAAGCTGATATTTGCATTTTTTAAATACACCTCATTATTATCAAGTAAGCAAAATGCCTCATTAATACTGGCTTTGCCATTACGTAAGCTTTTAACTTCGGTTCCTGTAAGAGAAATTCCTGCAACGTAAGTATCCTTAATTGCAAAGTCAAAAAATGCTCGTTTATTAGAAATTAAAACCTTTGGTTGCACGCTATAAAATTAACTAGAAAAATTAACTCTTAGCAAGAATAATGGTTACGGTTACACCATTTTCGTTTTCGTTGTCATTAATTGTAATGCTGTTTCCAATACCGCCGTTATAAAGCTCAAGTCTGCTCTTTGTAATTCGAATTGCAGAACCTCGAATATTACTTTCGTTATTTTTTAAGCCGCAACCATTATCACTGATTTGAATTTTCAATCCGGTATTGTAATCATTTACTTTAATGTTTAATTCGCCGGAATAATTTATTCCTTTAAACCCGTGTACAATTGCGTTTTCGGCAAAGGGTTGAAGCAACAATGTTGGAATTTTATAAAAATCGGCCGAATCGCTTAAAACAACTTCTAATTGATAGTCGAACGTATTGCTGCGATTTAATTTTTCAAGTTCTAAATAATTTTTCAGTAAATTTATTTCTTGGTCTAAGCGAATGGTTTCTTTAGGCGTTAAATCTACCATTCCTCGCATTAGTCCCGAAAATTCACGGATATAAAAATTAGCATCTTCATTGCGGTTTTGATTCACTAAATTTTGAATGGAATTTAAACAATTAAAAATAAAATGCGGATTCATTTGTAAGCGCAACGCCATTTGTTGCAGTTCTAAAATCCGATTTTCGTTTAATAATTTTTGGCGAAAAGCCAGCTGTTTTTTTTTCGAAATTTTTACAACAATAAAATAACTCAGTAGAAGTAGAGTAAAAAAAATAATTCCTATTGACCAATAAAACAATTTTTCTTTATACCACGCGTTTGTGATTTTAAATTTGAAACTTAAAATTTTATTTCCATTATAACCGTTTTCATTGATTGCTCGAACCTTAAATTCATAGTTTTCCGGTGCTAAATTAGCATAGTTAACCTCATTGTTAGAAGTATAAGGAGACCATTTATCTTCTAAGCCTGCTAATCTCCATTGGTAGCGAATGCCATTTGGTTCGAATAAATTTATTGCTTTAAACTTAAATCCAATATGATTTTGATTGTAAGTGAACTCGATGTTTTTGGGTAAAACATTTCCGCCTAAAATATTTTCATAAAATAAATTTATTTCAGTAAAATTTAAATAAGGTGCTACATAGTTAATGCGTTCAAATTCGGGACGCATAATACTAAATCCATTAATAGTTCCAATTAAAAAACCATTGTCAATTCCTCTTGATACAGCATTTTGGCTACATTCAATGCCTTCTAGCCCTTCATTAAATCCGAAGTAATGAATTTTCGAAATTTTAGAATTTTCACTTATTTTTATTTTAGATATCCCTTGCGCCGAGCCTGAATAAATTGATCCGTTGTTTTTAAATAATAAATAAATATTCGAGTATGAATTTTTTAATTTGATTGAATGGCATTCAGGAAAACCTTCGGTAGTAATATATCCAATTCCATTTGGACAACCGACCCAAATTCGATTCTTGTCATCAACCAGTAAACAGCGAATGGTGTTACCGGGCAATTTATCTTTAACGGTAAGATGATTAATCGAATAATTTTCTAAATTATAGATATACATTCCCGCACCCTCTGTTCCGATATATAATTTGTTTTCAAATTCAACTGCAGCATTAATTCGATTGGTAATTAATTTGTTTTTTTTATTTAAAGTAACCAAATGTTGTAATCGATTAAAAATTATTACACCATTAGATGCTGTTGAAACGATTAAATTTTTAGAAATATTTCCAGAAATATGTTTAATCCATTTTCCTGTTAAAGTATTTAATTCTTGGGGATGTTCAAACGTTTTAAAATCATAGGTCCATAACCCTGCACCTTCAGTACCAATATAAAGTGTATTATTTTGATTGTCGAAAAAAATCGTTTTTACTTTTTCATTTGTAAATCCATTATGTGCGTCGAATTGTTCAATTGTTTCATTTTTTAGTTTAAGAATTCCTTTTGCCGAAGATCCAATCCAAATAGTAGAGTCGGGCAGCTGAATACAAGCGTAAACATTTTTACAGGGTAAACCGGTTTTAGAATTATAGTTTGTAAATAACGCGCCACTGTATTTGCTAAATCCTCCTCCCGAAGATCCAAACCACATGTTTCCCCAATCATCTTCATAAATTGAAACAATATTGTTCCTGCATAATCCTTTTTCCTCGGTAAAATGCAATGATAGTGATTCGTTCGAGTCGATTTTAAAAACTCCGTTATTGTTTGTTCCAATCCATAAATTATTTTTTGAATCAATATAAGTTGTTTGAATTTTTTCATTGATTGAAATAATTTTTCTTAAGGCATTAAGATTTTTTTTTTCGGAAAGCAAATAAGCTCCGTTCCCAAATGTAAAAACATAAGTAGCATTGTTCCAATTAATAATTGATCGAATAGAGGAGGACATTTGCCCATTTTTACTTTTTTGTTTTTCCAGTGAAATTTTAGAGTTATTATTTTTAACTACCTTAAATAAACCATAGTTGTTTCCTGCTAAAATTTTTGTACCGTCAAAGTAACTACATGCAATTACCGCATCATCATCATTAACCTCGTAATCCAATTTAATAAATTGATTATTTCGGCCTAAATAAACACCTTTTGTTGTGCAAATGAATAAGCTGTCTGAATCAATAATTTCAATGTTTGAAACCGGTTCTTGATGTTGATTTATTGAATTATCAGGAATAATTATTTTTTTTTCTTTTAAATCATAGTAGCAATAACCTGCGGCATGAGCAATGTAAATCTTATTTTGTGCAGGAATAATTTTATTGATGAATTGAATTTTTTTATCGTCAAAAAGCGGTTCAAATGTTTTTCCGTCAAATTTTGAAATTCCACCGCCTTTTGTTCCAACCCATAAATAACCATCCTTTCCTTGATAAAATCCATATACTTGTGATTGTGGTAATCCTTCACTTAATGAAAAAGTTTTAAGAGCATAATGCTGAGCATAAGATTGAAATACAATAAAAAAGGTCGATAAAATACCGACCTTTTTCAACCATTCATTCAGCAATAAAACCATGCCGAAAAGTTATTTGCTCAATATTTTAAATTCTGTTCTTCGATTTTGTTGATGAGCATCATCTTTCTCAGATTTAGTTTTCATTTTAGCAATTTCAGCATCACTTATAATTAATTTTTCTTCACCATAACCCGCAAATACCAATCGTTCAGTTTTAATTCCTTTTCCTATTAAGTAATCAACCACTGCTTTAGCACGATTTTCTGAAAGTTTTTTATTATAAGCGTTGTCACCTTGACTATCTGTATGCCCCGAGATTTCAATTTTAATCGTTGGATTATCGGTTAATAATTTTGTTAATCGCTCTAATTCGGCTGTTGATGCGGGTCGTAAAGTTGCTTTATCATAATCAAAGAAAATATTTCTTAGAACAATTGCTTCCCCAACTTCAACTTTTTTCAATAAAATATCTTTAACATATTCTTTATATCCGGCTGTTGCAGGCAAGTCTATGTTTTCTGAATGAAATAAATACCCATCTTTTTTAACCGCAATACCATAGTTTTTTCCTGCAGGTAATGAAACTAAATAATGCCCATCTTTCGCATCAGACATAAATGAGGCGACAAGTTCATTTGTTTCATTATTGATAAGTTCAATTTTTGCTTCAAGAGGCGCAAGCGTTTTAGCATCCTTAATAATTCCTTTTAAAATTGTTAAATTGCTGGTCTTAATTTCTACCTTAGGTTCAATTACAATTTGTTTAACGGGCTCGGCAATACTCGCCAATAAATTATCTTCCGAACTCGTAAGAGGAGGTTTTTCAGGTCCAAGAAAAGTAATTCGATAAATATCAGTTTCTCCATAACCGTCTTCCCTAAAAGAAGCATAATAACCATATCGACCACTACCTGAAACAACAAAAAATACATCTCTATCGGGCGAGTTAATCGGATATCCTAAATTCACAGGCGTAGTCCATTTCCCATCAACTTTTTTACTTACGAAAAGATCAAAACTTCCCATAGTAGAATGACCTTCTGATGCAAAATACATAGTTTCACCGTCAGGATGAAGGAATACTCCTGTTTCACGTTCTTTTGTATTTATTACCGGACCTAAGTTTTGCGCAGGCCCCCATTCTTTTCTTTTTTCATCCCATTTACTTAGGTAAATATCTTCTTCACCAAATCCTCCTTCTCGATTAGCTGCAAAGTATAATTCTTTTCCATCGAATGAAATTGATGCCGACGATTCATATTGTTTAGTATTAATGTTTGATCCACAACTTTTCGGATCGGTGTACTCGCCGTTAATAAAGTCGGAGTAATATATGTCGCCTTGATTTTTCCATCCGTAAAAAACAAATAATTTTTTTCCGTCAGGCGATAGGCCAGCCGGTGCGTCGTGAGTTTTATGGTTAATTAAATTTCCCATATTTTGTGATTTTTCCCAATCACCTTTTGTATTTCTACGCGATATATAAGCATCTTCGTAATATTTGCCGTCGTCTGGCGCAATTTCTCCGCCTTGTGTATCATCACGGCGCGAAGTAAAAATAATTACAGATTCATCGGCTGAAATAAATGGTGCATATTCAGGAAAACGCGTGTTCACATTTGGTCCTAAATTGTCAATCCAAACACGTTCGGGTTTTTCCATTAACCGTTTTCCGGTTTTACACTGCTCAATTCGTTCATTTATGTCGGTTGTTATAGTTAGCATTTCTTCATTCGATAATTTTTTATTTCCTTTTATAGAAATAAGTGCCTTATTGTAATTCTCAGTTGCTTTTTCCCAATTGTATTTTAGGTGATAAGCTTGTCCAATATGGTAATCGATATTTGAATTAACCAAAGGATTTAGGTCACGTGATAAAAGTAAAAAATCAAGCGCTTTAAACTTTTTATCAGTATTAAGATAACAATAACCAAGCATATAATTTAGTACCGAATAATTTTTATTAAAGTCTTCTGCTTTTTCCAAAAATGGAATTGCATCGGTAAACGACTTATAAGGATCTGCACCTTCAAGCGCCATTTTAATTCCGGCATCAAAAAGATCTTTTCCTTCCTCGAATTGTTTTTTAGCTTCTTTATATTCGTCTTTTCGATCTTTAAAATAATCTTTTTCAAATGGAGTGTCTTTAGTTTGCGCGAAAGAATTAACTGTGAGTATAACAGTTAGTATATATAGAATAATTTTTTTCATGATTTGTGTCGTTATCGCTTTTGAAATTATTTTTTCTCTTTGTATTTTCGAACCTCTTCACATACGTTTGAATTGTAGTAAGTCTCGGCACTTTCTACACCATAGGAGGCTCCTTGTTCCCAGTCTGCACAGGCTCCCTCCAAATCACGCATCATTTCACGCGCAATACCTCGATTAAGATAGGCCGCACCGTATTCAGGGTTTTTTGAAATCGCTTTGTCGGCATCGGCCAAGGCTTCTTTCCACTTTTGCACCCGAATGTAAACCGCTGCACGATTATTATAGGCGTAGGCATAATCACTTTTTTTAGCAATACAATCACTAAAAGTTTTTATTGCATCATCGTATCTTCCGGCTTCAAACTCACTAAGTCCTTTGTTGTTTATAGCAATAAAATAATCGGGTTTTAGTCGAATTGCATTATTGAATTCAGCTATTGCTTCATTGTGTTTTTTTTGTGCACGAAAAACCGAACCTAAATTATTATATGCGAAAGTTAATTTAGGATTAATCATTATTGCTTTCTCATAATCTTTTTGAGCACCGGTTAAATCGTTAATCATTTTTTTTGCACTTCCTCTGTCGTTATAAGCATAAGCGTAATCTGATTTTATAGAAATAGCTTTGTCGAAATCGCCAATTGCTTTTTGGTAATCGTTGTTTTGAAAATTATCAACACCGCGAGCATAATAATAATCAGCTTTTGGCTTCATAGAAATTGCTTTTGTTAAATCTTCTATTGAACCTGCTAAATCTCCCTTTACTTCTTTTGCAGACGCGCGCATAAAATAAATGTTATGAGAGGTGTCGGCTAACTCAATACACTTATTAAAATCATTAATGGCAGCATCTGTTTTTTTTGCCTCAAAGTTTGCATTTGCTCGATTATTATATGCTTTGTAAAATTTAGGTTCTAAAGCAATTGCTTCAGTAAACTTAGCAATAGCCTCATCATATTTTTTATATTCAAAAGCAGTTATACCCTCGTTGTATTTTTGTTGAGCTTCAGGACTAAATTGTTTGGCTGTGTCAATTACTTGTCCTGTACTGGTTACAATTGTGGTATTACTTTGTGTTAAACCCGACAATGTAGCACAAAGCATTGATAGCAATAATAATTTTTTCATATTGAAAAACAGATTGAATTTTTGGATAAGGCCTAAAATAGTACAAATATTGTTCCGCAAATAATTGTTTTATCAAGTAAAAAAGGAAGTTCAAAAAAACATTTAAGTAGATTGGAAATATTTTTAATAATTGAAGTTTATAACTTTACAGTAGGCATTAGACTAAATTTCCAAAATCATAAAATACTGATTTAAAATACATTAATAGCATTCGCAAGAAGCGTAAATAATTAAATATTCACTGTGTAATGTTGTAAGAAAAATAATATTACATTTGCCACCCCTAAAAAGGGCAACTTAAAAACATTACAACCGTGGATGCAACAAGTTACAAAACAAAGTTTTTAAATAAACAAACTGTTCAAAAGGAATGGTTTGTAGTAGATGCCGAAAATCAAACTTTAGGTCGCCTAACAAGTGCCATAGCTAAAGTTATAAGAGGAAAACACAAAACCGGATTTACACCGCATGTAAATTGTGGCGATCATGTTATAGTTATTAATGCCGAAAAAGTAAAATTTACCGGCAATAAATTGGATCAAAAACAATACGTGCGTTATACAGGTTATCCGGGCGGACAACGCTTTATGACACCTAGTGACGCATTAGGTAGAAAACCAACATTTATAATTGAAAAAGCAATTAAGGGAATGTTGCCTAAAACAAAATTGGGTCGTGATTTATTCCATAACCTACATGTAGTGGAAGGAACTGCTCATAAGTTTGATGCGCAAAAACCAAAAGCTTTAAAATTAAATTAATTGAAATAAAGATCATGGAAGCAATTTCAGCAGTAGGACGTAGAAAAACATCAATTGCACGCGTTCGTCTTAAGCAAGGAAAAGGAAATTTTTCGGTAAACGATAAAAATTATACTGACTACTTTAACACAGCTACTTTACATTACGTGGTAAATCAACCATTCAATGCAACAAATACAGCCGGACAGTTTGACGTGTTGGTAAACGTTAAAGGTGGTGGATACAATGGGCAGGCCGAGGCGGTAAGATTAGGAATTACTCGTGCATTAATTAAACACAACCCGGAGTTAAAGCCGGCATTAAAAGCTATTGAATTAACCACTCGTGACCCACGCATGGTTGAACGTAAAAAACCGGGTCAAAAGAAGGCGCGCAAACGTTTTCAATTTAGCAAACGTTAAAAATTACTTGCGTTTGTTTTGTATCCAAATCCTTCAGACTTGCAGCTGTGCAACTACCGTAAGGATTGTAGAATAAATTAGGAAAGTGAACAAATTATTAATTAACTAAAAATGGCAAAGGTAAATTTTGATGAATTATTAGATGCAGGTGTGCATTTCGGACATCTTAAACGCAAATGGCATCCGGGCATGGCCCCTTACATATTCGATGAACAAAAAGGCATTCATATCATCGACTTAAATAAAACGATTGTTAAATTGAATGAAGCAACCGAAGCCATTAAACAAGTGGCAAAATCGGGAAAAAAAATTCTCTTTGTAGCTACAAAAAAACAAGCTAAGGAAATTATTATTGAGCGAGTTCAAAATATAAATATGCCTTTTGTAGTTGAACGTTGGGCAGGTGGAACATTAACAAACTTTTCTACCATTCGTAAATCAGTAAAAAAAATGGCGAACATCGACAAAATGGGAGTTGATGGAACTTTAGCGACCATGTCAAAACGCGAACGTTTACAAGTATCACGTCAACGTGCCAAACTAGATAAAAATTTAGGTTCAATTGCTGATATGACTCGTTTACCAGCCGCTGTTTTTGTTATTGATATTAAAAAAGAACATATTGCAGTAGCTGAGGCAAAAAAATTAAGTATTCCTGTATTTGCTATGGTCGATACCAATAGTGACCCAAATGTTGTTGATTTTCCAATTCCTGCTAATGACGATGCTTCAAAGTCAATTGCAAAAATACTTGATCATGTTGTAGCCGCAATTGTAGATGGACTAAATGAACGCAAAGCGGATAAAGCATCTGAAAAATCTGAAGAATCTGATGATGTTTCTGAAAATAAGAGAGAAATTGTTATTGGTGAAGAGGACGAAGCAGGAGGGAATGAGAAAAAAGGTGCGATTCGCAAATCAGGTCGTAGAAGTACAGTTAAAAAATAATCGAAATTATTATTATGTCTACAGTTACTATTTCAGCAGCTGATGTAAATAAATTACGTCAGCAAACCGGCGCAGGTATGATGGATTGCAAAAAAGCGTTAACCGAAGCGAATGGTGATTTTGAATCGGCGGTTGATATTCTTCGTAAAAAAGGCGCTAAAGTGGCCGCTAATCGAGCCGATCGTGCTGCTTCTGAAGGATGTGTTTTGTCTAAAGTTAGTGCCGATGGAAAATTTGGCGTTGTTTTATCCTTAAATTGTGAAACCGATTTCGTTGCTAAAAATGAAGGATTTGTAACGCTTACTACTTCAATACTTGATTTATCATTATCAAACAAAATAAAATCGAAGGACGATTTATTGAATGCAAAAATTGGTGCATTATCTATAGCAGATAAGTTAGTTGAACAAACAGGAGTAATTGGAGAAAAACTTGAAATTGGCGCTTATGATTTTATTGAATCGGAAGCAGTTTCTGCATACGTTCATGCCGGAAATCGACTAGCCACATTAGTTGGACTAACAAAAAGTGGTGCTGAAAATGTTGAAGCGGGTCGTCAGGTTGCTATGCAAGTAGCAGCAATGAATCCTGTTTCTGTTGATGAAAAATCGGTTCCGCAAGATATTATTCAACGTGAATTAGAAGTTGGCAAGGAGCAAGCAATTGCTGAAGGAAAACCGGCCGAAATGGCTGAAAAAATTGCGCAAGGAAAATTGAATAAGTTTTATAAAGAAAGCACACTTATTCATCAAGAATTTATTCGTGATAATAAAAAAACAATTAAACAGTTTTTAACCGATACCGATAAAGACCTAGCTGTTGTAAGCTTTAAACGGGTTTCGTTAGGTTAATAAAAAAGTTAAGGAGAATCAATTGATTCTCCTTTTTTTTGCCAAATTGTAAAGGACATTAACAGTACATTGAACACTAACGTATGAAGTATAAACGCATTTTATTAAAATTAAGTGGCGAATCCCTAATGGGAAACAAACAATTTGGAATTGACAATACGCGTCTTGATCAATACGCAAAAGAGATTAAACAAATTGTTGAAACAGGTGTTGAAGTTGCAATAGTAATTGGTGGAGGAAATATTTTTAGAGGTGTTCAAGCCGAAGAAGGCGGAATGGATAGAACACATGGCGATTATATGGGTATGTTAGCCACAATGATTAACAGCATGGCGTTACAAGCTGCCTTAGAAAGTAAGGGTGTTGATACGCGTTTGCAAAGTGCTATTAAAATGGAGCAAATTGCCGAGCCATTCATTCGTAGAAAATCTGTTCGTCATCTTGAAAAAGGTCGCATTGTCATATTTGGTGCCGGTACAGGAAATCCATTTTTTACGACAGATACTGCAGCGAGTTTACGTGCAATTGAAATTGAGGCAAATGTTATTTTAAAAGGAACTAGGGTTGATGGCATTTATACTGCCGATCCTGAAAAAGTAAAGGATGCTCGTAAATACGATACGGTAACTTTTTCAGAGGTATATGAAAAAGGATTAAAAGTTATGGATATGACTGCTTTTACTTTATGCAACGAAAATAAGTTGCCAATTATAGTTTTCGATATGGATAAACCAGGAAATTTGCGTCGTGTAGTACTAGGAGAAAAAGTAGGAACATTGGTTGAATTTTAATTATCTAAATAAAGTTTTATGAACGATGAAGTAAAAATGGTATTTGATGAAGCAAAAGCGTCAATGGACCATACACTAAATCATTTAGCCGACGAGTTAACAAAGGTAAGAGCGGGAAGAGCTAATCCGGTAATGCTTGATGGAGTTATGGTAGATTATTATGGGTCGATGACGCCCTTAAATAATGTTAGTAATGTTACATCGCCAGATTCGCGTACACTTAGAATTCAACCTTGGGAAAAGAAAATGCTTGAACCCATTTCGCAAGCTATTGCCGCAGCAAACCTTGGTTTAAATCCTCAAAATAATGGTGAAGTTGTAATGATTAATATTCCTGTGCTAACAGAGGAACGTAGAAAGGAATTAGTAAAACGTGCTAAATCAGCCGGTGAAGATGCAAAGGTAGGAATTCGTAATCACCGTAAAGAGGCGAATGATATGATAAAATCCTTGCTAAAGGACGGTCTTCCTGAAGACGAGTCTAAGTCGGGCGAAGAGAAAATTCAAGATTTAACAAATACCTATATCACTAAAATTGACGGATTAATAGAGGCAAAGGAAAAGGACATACTAACCGTATAAAATCTTATGAACAGTTTAAACAGATTTCAACAAAATTCATTAGCCTGTTGCACAAAGTTTTCTTCGTTTGTACCTTCGAGTGAATGATTTCTCTCTCAATTTATATTAATGACTTACTAAGGCAGTATGATTGTGTAATAATTCCGGGTTTTGGAGGTTTTATTGCGAACTATTCTTCTTCAATTCTTAATCGCGAAAAAGGAATTGTTTATCCTCCATCGAAAGGAATCATCTTCAATAAAAATTTAAATCGCAACGACGGATTATTGGCAAATGAAATCGCTACACGAACAAATACTGAATATGCAGAAGTTCTTTCTACGTTAGAAACGTTAGTGATTAAAGCTTTTGTTGATTTGCAGAAGGGAGGCAGAATTGAATTTACAGGGATTGGATATTTGTATTTTGATAACGAAAGAAACATTCAGTTTTTAGCACATCAAACAAATAATTTTTTAAATTCTTCGTATGGATTAAAACCGGTACAAGCTAATCCAATTAAAAGGAAAATAGTTGAAACGATTGGCAAAATTGAACCGTTAATTGTCCCAATAGTTAAAAAGGAAGCTGAAAAAATTGAAGAAAAAACGGTATTGGAAGAAAAAATATTTCCTGTCAAAAAAGAAGCTCCTGTAAAATTAAAGACGAGATATATTGCAGCAGCAGCAGTTTTTATTCCAATACTATTTTATGCTTATTGGATTCCGTTTCAAACACCGGCACTTAAAAGCGGGCATTTTGAATTAGGTTATCTTAATCCCTTTAAAGAATATCCTAAACCTTTTTATTCCGCTCGATTAAATGATAAAGTTGAATTGCTAAGAGTTAACAGCGATAGTATAAATGCTTCTTTTAATAACGATGATTATAGTTTGAATTCCGGTGAAAGTCAGGAAAATTTAAGTATTCCTGAATCAACGTATGTTCAACCTACGTTAGATACCGAAGCAAAACATTTTCATATTATAGTAGGATGTTTTTTAAATCCCGGCAATGCCACTACACAAATTTCAACATTGAGTGACCAGGGTTTAAAACCATATTCATTAGGTTTTGCCAATGGATTTCATCGCGTAGCTTTAGGAAGCTATTCAACAAAAACTGAAGCAATTAATGCGCTTAATGATTATCGTTCTAAAGGCCAACCAAATGCCTGGCTATTGTTTGAATAATTAACCTTCAAATTTTTTTCTTAATTCTTCACCCGAAAGTACCACTAATACTTTTCCTGTATTGGCAATTTGGTAAAATTTACGGTATAAAAAAGAGCGTTTAATATTATACCTAAACGGGTTAATGTACGAAGGCTTTTGATCAACCAATTCATCAACAGGAAAATTTACCGGGTCAAGAGATTCTAAAGGCTCGGTTTCATTGCCTTTAATGAGTTCGAAGTCGGTAATAAAATGACCATTTATTAGCTCAAAAACATGGTAATTAAGAAAGGAAGGTGTTTCGCTTTTCCATTTAAGACATTGTGCTTCACCATAAACTTCTACTAGACGACGATCAAGTAGTTGAAGGTCGTTTGCGGGATGATTAACGTAATACATAATTTGCATTTTTATTCTATAAACTTAAACGCATGAAGTTATACAAACGCTAAAACAATTCCTTAAATTTAGGTTAAGTATTGATTAAATTCATTTAAAAGAGGATAAATGAAAAGTAGGTACGCAGAGTTTTTTGATGGATTTTGCCATACCGGTTAAACCCTAAGGCTTAATTAGAGAAAGCAACACAAACTATAATGCTAAAATATTTTTTGGAAATTGTTCAATGAAATAAATCTTTTTTTAACTTCACCCGTCAAAAATTATTTCTTATGAGTGATAAAGCAAAATTAGTATTAGATGGTAAGGATTACGAGTTAAGTGTAATTACCGGAACCGAGAATGAAAAAGCGATAGATATAACCAAATTACGCGATGATACAGGTTATATAACGCTTGATTCGGGATATAAAAACACCGGCGCAACAAAAAGCGCAATTACTTATTTAGATGGTGAAAATGGTATTTTGCATTATCGAGGATTTCCAATTGAACAGCTTGCCGAAAAATCAAATTTTCTTGAAGTAGCCTACCTGCTCATTTTTGGAGAGCTGCCAACTGTAAAGGAATTTGACGAGTTTAAAGCGAATATTACAAAGCATACTTTGGTGCATGAAGACATGAAACGTTTTTATGAAGCTTATCCAACCAAGGCACATCCAATGGGAGTTTTATCATCTTTGGTTTGCTCGCTTTCTACATTTTATCCTGAATCACAAGATCCAAATAGATCATACGAAAAAAAGCTTTTAACCAAATATCGTTCGCTTGCTAAAATTCCTACGCTTGCAGCATGGGCTTATAAAAATTCAATGGGCCATCCTGTAGTGTATCCGCAAAATAAATATTCTTACGCCGAGAATTTATTGCACATGATGTTTAGTATGCCAACATACGATTATGAACCCGATCCAGTTGTTGCAGCTGCTTTAGATAAATTATTAATTCTTCATGCCGATCATGAACAAAACTGTTCGACTTCGACCGTTCGGATTGTGGGTTCTTCGCAAGTAAATCTTTATACGGCCCTATCGGCCGGTATTGCTGCCCTTTGGGGGCCGTTACATGGAGGCGCTAACCAAGAAGTAATTGAAATGCTTGAGATAATAAAAAAAGATGGTGGCAATGTTGCTAAGTTCGTAGAAAAAGCGAAGGACAAGAACGATAATTTTAGATTGATGGGCTTTGGTCATCGTGTGTATAAAAACTTTGACCCTCGTGCAAAAATTATCAAAAAAGCATGTGATGATGTTTTAAATAAGTTAGGAGTTCACGATCCTGTATTGGAAATTGCCAAAAAATTAGAAGAGGCAGCGTTAACCGACGAATACTTTATTTCACGTAAACTTTATCCGAATGTCGATTTTTATTCAGGAATTATTTATCGTGCATTAGGTATTCCAACCGATATGTTTACTGTAATGTTTGCAATAGGTCGTGCCCCCGGATGGATTGCCCAGTGGAAAGAAATGGTGGAAAACAAAGAACCGATTGGGCGACCTCGTCAAATTTATACCGGTTATACCAAGCGAGATTATAAAGAAATAAACAAACGCTAATAAGCACAAAAAGTCCTGTAGTTTTACAGGACTTTTTTATTAATATAAAAATCAATGGTAATACTTGACGGAAAACTAACTTCACAAATTATTCGTGACGAAATAAAATATGAAGTGGAACAAATAAAAGGTAATGGCGGGAAAACACCTCACCTGGCTGCAATTTTGGTCGGAAACAATGGAGCAAGTATTACCTACGTAGATTCAAAAATAAAAGATTGTGCCGAAGTAGGGTTTAAATCATCTTTAATAAAACTTTCCGACACTGTATCTGAAAAAGAATTGATTAATAAAATAAAGGAATTGAATTTGAACGATGACGTTGACGGGTTTATTGTTCAGTTACCACTTCCTGCGCACATCAATGAAAAAAAAATTATTCGTGCTATAAAACCGAAAAAAGATGTTGATGGTTTTCATCCTGAAAACGTAGGAAGAATGGCGTTAAATTTACCCGGATTTTTACCGGCAACACCATACGGAATTATTCAACTATTGCAACGATACAATGTTGATACTATTGGAAAACATTGTGTGGTTGTTGGCCGTAGCCATATAGTGGGCTTGCCAATGAGTATTTTAATGGGAAGAAATGCTTATCCCGGTAATTCAACAGTTACCCTTACACATAGCAGAACGACTAATTTTAAAGAAATTTGTAGAACAGCCGATGTATTGATTGTCGCTTTGGGAAAACCCGAATACATTACGGCCGAAATGGTAAAAGAAGGAGTTGCAATTGTAGATGTGGGTATTACGCGAGTTCCTGATATTTCTAAAAAGGCAGGTTATCGAATTGTTGGTGATGTTAAGTTTGATGAGGTTTCTCAAAAATGTTCATTTATTACGCCTGTACCGGGCGGAGTAGGGCCAATGACAAGAGCAAGTTTATTAAAGAATACATTGTTAGCCAGCAAAAAATAGTTTTATTTTTTTTCACTGTCACGTACCACCAATACCGGAATATTTACACGATGTCGAACCGTATTGACTGTAGTTCCCAACAATAAATCTTTGAAAAAATGATGCCCGTGTGCGCCAATTATTAATAAATCAGCATCGAATTGTTTTACCAGTTTAGGAATACTTCTTTTCGGATTTCCATAACCAACAACAGGGTTTGCCAAAAAACCTTTTTCACTTAATTGATCTACATAATTCTGTAAACCTTTTTGATCTTCTATAGATTCATGATTGCTAATTTCGTTACCATAAAATTGAGCACCTGCACTTTCATTAATGTGAATTAATACATATTGCGCTTTAGTGCCGCCTTGTGTAACGGCACTTTTAATGGCAATAACATCAGTATCTGTAAAATCAATGCAAACTGCAATTCTTTTGTAAACCGATAAATTTAAGTCTTCAATTTTTTTTGCACCACCATGAGGAATATTGTTTTTTTCTTCAGAAGAAAGTACAAAGAACGGTTTAAGAGTAATATAAAGCAATAATCCTATAATAGCGGCGCACACTGGGATTACGGTAATCCATAAAATCCATGCATCATTTCCCAACGTAAGTACCCGGTACGTTATCTCGGCATAAACCATTTTAATGTTTAAAAACACTATAACGGCTGCAATAATCCACGCCACAATAATTACCCAAAGTTTATTCACAAATATGCCCATTTTTTTTCGGTCACTAGTAAAATGTATCAATGGAATTATCGCAAAACCGAGTTGAAGACATAATACAACTTGACTAAATATTAATAATGATTCTATTTGGCTGTCGCCATAGATGAGTATAACAATATAAGCCGGAACTATTGCGATTAATCGTGTAATTAGTCTGCGCAACCAAGGTGTAATTCTTAAGTTTAAGTGCCCTTCCATAATAATTTGCCCCGCAAGTGTACCGGTTATTGTTGAGCTTTGACCTGACGCTATTAATGCAATTCCAAATAAAAGTGGTGCCCACTCACTACCTGATAGCGGAGCCAAAAATTCGTGTGCTTTCGTAATGTCATCAATATCGCTTCGACCAGCTGTAAAAAAAGTTGAGGCTGCTAAAATAAGAATTGCTGCATTAACAAAAAATGCTGCATTTAAAGCAATTGCCGAATCAATAAAATTGTATTTAAGTGTTGATCGAATTGTTTTTTCGTCGTTACTGTATTTTCTTGTTTGAACAAGTGAAGAATGTAAGTAAAGGTTATGAGGCATTACAGTTGCACCAATTATTCCAATAGCTACATATAACGCTTCATTGGAAGGAAGAGATGGAATAAATCCTTTTAAAATTTCGCCGGCTGAAGGCTGTACAATAAACATTTCAATTAAAAAAGACACGCCTATAACAGCTACTAAAGCAATAATAAAAGCTTCGATTTTACGCATGCCATAACTTTGTAAATAGAGTAGAAGTAAGGTGTCGAATAATGTGAGTGTAACTCCCCAAACAATAGGTAACCCGAAAATGAGTTGTAAGCCAATTGCCATACCAAGTACTTCAGCTAAATCGCAAGCAGCTATTGCAATTTCGGCAAGAATCCATAAACAAAAATTTATTCTTTTTGGATATGCACTGCGAGAAGCTTGTGCCAAATCAAGTTGACGAACAATACCTAGTTTTGCGCTTAAACTTTGTAAAAGAAGCGCCATAATGTTTGACATGAGTAGCACCCATATTAAGGAGTAACCGAAATTGCTTCCGCCTTTAATATCTGTTGCCCAGTTTCCCGGGTCCATATAGCCAACACATACTAAGTAAGCAGGTCCCATAAATGCTATTATTTTTCGAATACCGAATTTATTCGATGTTTCTATTGTAGAATTTACCTCGCTTAATGATTTTGAAGAATTATTCATTTTAATTTTCGTACTAAAATTTTTTGCTGAGTATTAAAATCAATCGACAGCGTTAGTTCCTGATGAGTTAGTTTGATTTCAACGCTCTTATTGTAAGAATGGCGCTTAATTATTTCGACACAGGAGTTGATGTTTATATTCAGTTCTGTTAAGTAATGCAAAAAGTCAGTTGATTCGTCATTTACGCCGGTTACAATTACTTTTGAATTGTTTTTTACCTTACTGAGTAAAACATTTCCTTTACCTGATTTCATTAACCCATTTCTGTCGGGAATAGGATCGCCATGCGGGTCAAATTTAGGTTGACCTAAAAATGAATCAAGCTTTTCAACCAGTTCAAAAGAATCAATGTGTTCAAGCTGTTCGGCAATATCATGTATTTTATCCCATGTAAAACCCAATTTTGTTACCAAAAACGTCTCCCATAAACGATGTTTTCGAACAATATAAAGCGCTTGTTTTTTTCCGTTAAGGGTTAACTGAACACCTCTATATTTTTTATAATCGATTAACTTTTTAGCGGATAATTTAATCAACATATCGGTTACCGAGGAAGCTTTTGTACGCAACGAGTCGGCAATTGAATTGGTTTGCACCAATGAGTTTTGAAGCGATAAGCGATATATTGCCTTAATGTAATTTTCTTCCGCTAAACTTAGTTTAACCATTTTACAAAAGTAATTAAATTTAGACTAGTCTAAAAAAAAAATTACCTATTGTTCAAGTCGTGAAAAAGCAGTAATTTTAATACCTATGCCTAAATTTTATTTGGTTGGAATATTCATGATTATTGTGCTTGCAATCAGTACTATATTTTATTCTTTTGTTCCTGAAGAAAGAGCTAATGAGCAAGGAATTAAATGGATGAAGTACATCAATTTGCAAGATTCTCTTCAAAAAAAACCGAAGCGCATTTTTATAAAAATTTATACCGATTGGTGTACTGTATGTAAAATGATGGATAAAAAGACTTTTTCAAAATCTCGTGTATATGAGCCCATGTCGGAATATTATTACGCGGTTGCATTAAATGCCGAGGATACGATACCCTTAAAATATAAAGACAGTACTTTCACTTTCAATAAGTCTCTTGGACCACAAGGCACTCATAACTTAGCGTATTATTTAGGTAAAGATGCCGAACACATGAGTTACCCAACAATTGTAATTCTTGATGAAAAAATGGAAATACTTTATAAATACCCTTCTTTTATGTCGGTATTAAACTTAGAAGAAGTACTTTATTTGTATAAAGACATAGAAAAGTAAATAGCCTTTGAACCAAAATCTTATTTTTGTTGTTATAAATTTAAAATTAAAAAAATGGCATTCGAATTACCAACTCTTCCTTATTCAATTAACGCGCTTGAACCGCACATTGATGCAAAAACAATGGAAATCCACCATGGTAAACACCATGCGGCTTATACAACAAATTTAAATACAGCAGTAAAAGGTACCGAATGGGAAAATAAATCTATTGAAGACATTTTAGCAAATGTTTCAAAATTAACACCGGTCATCCGAAATAATGGTGGTGGATTTTATAATCACAATTTGTTTTGGTCAATTATGTCGCCTAATGCAGGCGGTAATGCAGGTGGTAAAATTGGCCAAGCAATTGCAGCGGCGTTTGGTTCGTTTGATGAATTTAAATCGAAATTTTCAGCAGCAGCAACGACACGATTTGGTTCGGGTTGGGCTTGGTTGTGTGTTGATAAAGATAAAAAATTGAACATTTGTTCCACTCCTAATCAGGATAATCCATTAATGGATATTAGCGAATGTAAGGGAACACCCATTTTAGGTTTAGATGTTTGGGAACACGCGTATTATTTGCATTATCAAAATCGACGTCCTGATTACATTACTGCGTTTTGGAATGTTGTAAATTGGACACAGGTTGAGGCACTTTATTTGAGTGCATTGAAATAAAGAGTAGCCGATATAAAATTAAAGATAAATTTCGCGCAATATTTTTTTTTCATTTTCCCAAGTTAATTCGGTAGAAGCTTTTTTACAACCTTCAACAAGTTGATTGTAACGTATTCCGTTTTTTTGCAGTTCATGAATTGTGTTTGCAATTTCTTTTGCGTTAATAGAATTTACAGTAATTCCGCAATTGTAATAAGTTGTAAGTTTTGAAATTTCTATCATTCCTGATGAAATAACCGGTGTTTTACAATGAACGAAATCAAAAAATTTATTTGGCAAGCTGTAACAATAATTTAAATTGGTTGGTTTATCCATGCTGAATCCTATGTCGGCACACGAGGTGTATTTTAATAATTCGGAGTATTGCATTCGAGGTTTGAAACAAACGCGGTGAGAAATGTTTAAGAACATCACTAACAATTTTAATTTTTCAATTACGTTTCCATTTCCGCAAATCAATAAATAATGACTTTCATCTAAGAGTGAATACGCTTCAATAATTTCTTCATTTCCGCGATCTTTATTTATGCCCGAGCCTTGAATGATACCAATAAATTTATTTTTTGGTAATCCTAATTCCTCACGCGAAACAAGATTTAACGTTGCCGGAATGTTGCTGATGTTTCTAACCACTTTGGATTTTACTTTATACAATGAAAAAAAGTAATCACTTATACTTTGGTTTACGGTGTAAAAATGGTTTAATCCAGGCATTATTTTTTTTTCTATTCGCAACCAAACTTTTTTCTTTGAAGGAGAATTCATTAACTCAGGAACTTCGCAAAAAATTTCATGAGCATCAAAAACAAGTTTTGTTTTACGCTTAATGCGCAAAGCCAAATAAACGGCGGGCAAAGTGTCTAAGTCGTTAGCGGTTACAACATCGCATTTATGAAATAAAATGTAAAAAAATAAACGAAAATTTAGTGCGCCATAAAATAAAGCCCCTTTATTAAAAAGCAGTCGAAATCGTTTTGTTTTAAAAGGCAATGAATTAACAGACAAAGAATTTTTTAATCTTCGACCTACGAAATAAACTTCAAAATTATTTTCAACTAAAAAAGAACAAACGCGCTGTACTCGCTGGTCGGTACTTAAATCATTACTTACACAAACAATTATTTTTTGTTTTGAATTCAATTTCATTAAAAAGCCATTGTTGTAAACTAAATTAGTTAATCTTGTATTGAGGGAGGTAAAATTACTTAATTCGGACTATGAAAATTGAGGAGAATATTAGCCTTAAAGCGTTTAATACTTTTGGGATTGACGTGAAAACACGATATTTCGGTCGATTTTCGTCATTGAATGAGCTTGCAGAGGCGTTCCAATTCATTAAAGAAAAGAACATGGATTTTTTGATTTTAGGAGGAGGAAGTAATATTTTATTTACTAAGGATTTTGACGGAATTGTTTTAAAAAATGAGCTGAAGGGAATTAATGCAATTAAAGAAGATAATAATCATGTATATGTTGAGGCTTATGCGGGTGAGGTGTGGCATAATTTAGTAATGTATTGTGTAAATAATAATTATCAGGGAATTGAAAACCTTTCGTTAATTCCGGGTTGTATTGGCGCTGCTCCTATGCAAAATATTGGTGCCTATGGAGTTGAATTAAAAGACGTGTTTTATTCCTTACAAGCATTTAATATTGAATCTTCCAAAGTGGTTGAATTTGATTTATTAAAGTGTGAATTCAGTTATCGTGAAAGTTATTTTAAACATTCGGGAAAAAATAAATTTGTAATTGTTTCCGTTACCATTCGATTAAATAAAATTCCGCAGTACAATACAAGCTATGGTAATTTAAAAGAGTATTTGCTAAACGAAAATAATAACGAGCTTACCACATCTGCAATATCAAACGCAGTAATAGCAATTCGCCGGTCAAAACTTCCCGATCCTCGAGAAATAGGAAATGCTGGAAGTTTTTTCAAAAATCCTCAAGTAAGTGCGTTTGAACTAAAAAATTTATTGAAAAAATTCCCCGATTTGGTTTTTTATAAAATTGATGAAAATAATTTTAAATTGGCAGCAGGTTGGCTAATTGAAAAAGCAGGCTATAAAGGCAAACGAATAAATAATTACGGTGTACATAAGAATCAAGCTTTGGTTTTGGTGAATTATGGTAACGCAAAGGGTATTGATGTTTATAATTTATCTGAAGAAATAATCAAAAATGTGTTCTTGCTTTTTGGTGTAAAACTTGAACGGGAAGTTAATATTTACTAACACCAAGTCCAATTGACTTTAATTCATCCTGTTAATTTAGTAGGCGGATAAATAATCTTTCAATAATTTTTTATCCAATAATCTTTAAAAGGTTTAATTTTATGTTCTCTGTAGTTTAGGAAAAAGTAAAGAATTATAAAGTTTAGTTTAGGTGTTGAATTCGAGAAAAAGAGTATTCTTATTTGCAATAGTATTTACTGCTGCTATTGATCTTTCTGCACAAAGTTTTTTTGCGCCCGGCGCTTGGAAAAGATATCGTAAAGAGTGGCAATTTTCAATTGGTGCAAGTAATTTTTTAGGCGACTTAGGAGGAAGAGATGCTATAGGCACTAATTTTTTACGCGATTGGGAAATTAGTCAAACAAAATATGCCGGTCGGCTTGCTTTTGGTTATTACTTAAGTTCTGAAGTTGTTTGGCGATCGCAACTTAATTTTGGTTTAATTTCAGGGAACGATAATACTACCAAGGAGCCTTTTCGCAATAACAGAAATTTAAATTTCCGGTCAATCATAATTGAATTTTCACAAAATATTCAATGGCTAATTTTAAAGGAGAAAATGGGAAACCGGTACGGCTTAAAAAATATAAAAGGAAGAAGAATTGGTCAAAAATCTAGATCTTACGGTTGGTATTTAACGGCCGGAATTGGGGTTATGTATTTCAATCCGCAAAGCAAATACCAGGGCTCCTATGTAAATTTACGTGATTATCATACCGAAGGACAGGGATTGCCCGGTGGCCCTCGCCAATATAGGCTAATTACTATCGACATTCCATTGGGAATAGGAATGCGTAAAGCAATAAGCCGTCAATGGGGTTGGTATTGGGAATTTACACAACATTATACTTTTACAGATTATCTTGATGATGTTAGCACCGTATATTATGATAAAAATGCATTAGCTGCAGCTTACGGGCCAATTAGTGCAGCCATGTCTGACCCCAACATTGGAACATTTAATGATGCATCGGGAAATAATGCAGTTACGGCAGCCGGTCAACAGCGAGGCGACCCGCGTGATCGCGACAACTATATGTTTTTAACTATAGGAGCATTTTATAAGATTCAAACGGCTGTTAATGGTCGAGGAAAACGAAAAAAAATCAAAGCATTATTCTAATTTTTTTCATCTCACATTACAATTATTATCTATATTGAAATTAAAGCGCAAAGCTCAATTTAGTGAATTTATCCTACACAATAAAATCGCAATTAAAAAATATTTTTTTTTTATAATTTGATTTCAAAGTTGATTGTTAACGAGGTTTAGTATAAGTGTGACTTTTATATTAACCATTATTAAAAATAAATCGTTGTCAGTCTCCATTGTGTTAAGCGTTTTTTTGTTTGTAGCTGATTTCACATAGGATAATACCTCCTTGATGACTGTAAATTGTTAAAGGATAGATGCAGTTATTGTTCGCCTTCACAATTTAAAACTTTAAAAACCCTAAATTAAATCTTCCACTGAACATAACACAGAATTTATTTTTCGATTAAAAAATTGATTAAAAAGTTGAATATCAATACATTGACGATTAATTTAATAAATTAAAAATTAAATTTTAAAAAGGTCAAACCTTTCAATTTAAAATGGCCGACAAGTTGGGGTGAATTTTATTTATACCGCTTCAAAAGTATTATTGGTAAATATTAGGGTTAATTCTATATTTGCAACCCAATTTTTTAAAAACAAAAGCGCAATGCAAGCACGTAGATCAATAATGGTTTTCACCATTTTACTTTCACTGGCCTGTCTTTACCAGATTTCATTCTCGTTTTTCACCGGAAAAGTAGAAAACAAAGCACACGAAAAAGCCCTTAAACAACTTGATTCCCTTAAAAAAGGAAGCGGCGTAATGTATGTTGGAGAAGACACTCTTAAGGTTTCAGATCCCGTAGATGAAGAAAACATCTTAAACATACTTGAAGAAAATAACATTCGTAGAGTAACCTACAAAGTAGCTTATCCTTTGCTTGGAAAAACCTACGCTGAATGTAAGGCAAATGAAATGGCTTGGGGTCTAGATTTAAAAGGAGGGATGTCGGTTACATTAGAAATCTCTTATCCAAATTTGGTTGAAAATCTTTCGGGAAAAAGCAAAAATCCGATTTTTGTTAAACCTTATGAGGCTTCAATGAAAGAAGTGAAAACATCGGGTGAAGATTTTATTACGATTTTTGAAAGCAATTTTAATAAATTATCACCGGGTGCAAGTTTAGCTTCAATTTTCGCTGTTGGAGATAATACTCGTTTTAAAACTTCAATGACAAATGCCGAAGTTATAGCCAAACTTCGTGAAGAGGCAAAAAGCGCACTTGATCGTACTGAAAATATTATTTCAAATCGTATTAATAAATTTGGAGTTACAGAACCCAATATTCAAAAGCAACCCTTAACCGGCCGATTATTAATTGAATTGCCCGGAGTAAAAGACAAACTTCGCGTTCGTAAGTTACTTCAAAGTACAGCAAATCTTGAATTTTGGGAAACATATGATACTCGTGACATCTTAGAAAACTATTTACCTAAAGCTGACGAATTATTAGCGAAAGTATTATTTGGAATTGAAAATTCAACCAAAGATTCAGTAGTAGAAAAGAAAGATTCAACGTTAACAAATGATTCGACATTAGTAGATGCAAAAAAAGATTCGTTAGCAAAAAAAGATTCTATTAGTGATTTACAAAATATTTTAGCAAAAGATAAAAAAGACACCTCAGCCAATAAAAAAGCTGATGCGAATTTAAGTGATGCCGATAAAGCAAAAAAAAATCCGCTTTATTCAATTTTGGGAGTTAAAGGATTCTCATTTTATGAGGATGAAAAACGTCCGGGATATGGTCAATATGCCGAAGGTTGTAGAATAGGAGTAGTGCGATTAGCCGATACTTCAAAAATGAGTTCCTATTTGGCACACCCGGCGTTGGTATCATTGTTTCCGCCCGAATTAAAATTCATGTGGGGCGCAAAACCCGAAGTGTATAATGAAATGGAAACAGATTTACTTTCATTGTATGCAATTCGTATTAGTAATCGCGACGGGGTTGCTGCTTTAGAAGGAAAATATGTAATTGATGCTTCGCAGGATTATGACCCAATGAATCCGTCAAAAGTTGTGGTAAATATGGCGATGGATAACGAAGGTGCTGAAAAATGGAGGGTATTAACAGGAGCAAATAAACCAAGCAACGGTAGAAAACATGCAATTGCAATTGTTTTAGATAATGTAGTTTACTCGGCTCCTACGGTTGAGGGAGAAATTCCCGGCGGACGATCTGTAATACAAGGAAACTTTACAATTGATGAAGCAACAGACTTAGCAAATATTTTAAAAGCAGGCTCACTTCCGGCGCGTGCTCAAATTGTAGATGAAGCAATAGTTGGCCCAACGCTAGGCGCAGCCAACATTAAAAGCGGATTTATCTCATTCGTAGCAGCGTTTATTTTGATTTTGATTTATATGATTTTATTTTACAACAAAGCAGGATTAGTTGCAAATATTGCTTTAGTTGCAAACGTATTTTTCTTAATTGGCGCGCTAGCTTCAGTACAAGCCACACTAACTTTACCGGGTATTGCCGGAATTGTGTTAACAATGGGTATGGCAGTTGACGGAAACGTGCTTATTTATGAGCGAATAAAAGAATTATTGCGAGATGGTAAGTCGCTAAAACAAGCAATTGATGATGGTTTTAAAGGGTCGTATGCTACCATTTTAGATGCGAACATTACCAATTTATTAATTGCAATTGTGCTTGCCGTGTTCGGTGTTGGTCCTATTCGCGGTTTTGCAGTAACACTTATAATTGGAATATTTACTTCAGTATTTTGTTCAATATTTATAACTCGTTTAGTTGTAACCTGGTTTTTAGAGCGAAAAAAGAATTTAACTTTCTCGTTTAAGTGGAGCGAAAAATTCTTAAGTGATACCAGCTACGATTTCGTAAAGCGTCGTAAACTTTACTACATGATTTCGGGTATTTTTATTATTGCAGGATTTACATCTTTATACATAAGAAGTCTTGATTTCGGGGTTGAATTTACAGGAGGAAGAACATTTGAAGTAAGGTTTGAAAAACCCGCCGATTATGACGGAATTCGAAATGAATTGGCCTCGCGATTTGTAGAAAACGGAAAGGAGTTAGCTCCGGAAGTGAAAATGATTGAGAACAAGTATAAGGCGAAGATTACAACAAAATTTTTAATAAACGAAAGCGCTGATAAGGAAACCGACGAAAAGGTTGAAAAAGCGTTAAGAAGCGGATTAGGAAAATTCGGGACATATAAAATTGAAGCGCAGCGAAAAATTGATCCGGTGATTTCTAAAACCTTTATTCAATCGGCTATTCTATCCATTGTATTATCGGTAATAATAATGTTCCTGTACATTATGTTGCGATTCCAAAAATGGCAGTATGGTTTAGGAACAGCGGTTGCATTATTTCACGATGTGCTTTTTGTATTGGGATTATATTCGTTACTGCATGGAATTATGCCTTTTAGTTTAGAAGTTGATCAGGCTTTTATTGCCGCAATATTAACGATTATGGGTTATTCAATTAACGATACCGTGGTTGTGTTTGACCGCATACGTGAATATTTAAGAATGGGAAGAAAAGAAACGCAAGAAGTTTTAATTAATGAGGCATTGAATTCTACATTAAGCAGAACAGTAAACAACTCAATAACTATTGCTGTTGTTTTATTTGCGATTTTCTTTTTTGGTCCTGAATCAATTAAAGGATTTATTTTCGCGTTAATGGTTGGTGTAGTCGTTGGAACTTATTCGTCGGTTTGTATTGCAACCCCTATCTTAGTTGACTTTGCCGGAAAGAAAAAGGATGAGAAAAAATAGTTAATGATGAATGTTAAAGAAAAGCCTTTTCCAATTGGAAAAGGCTTTTCTTTTTCAAATATTAAGCGTAATGAGTATAGGCGAAATAATGTTAATCATGCTTATCATTCTGATGTTTTTTGGGAGTGAAAGCATTCCTTCAATTGCACGCTCACTGGGTCGGGGCCTTCGGCAATTTAGAGATGCCGCGAGTGAAATAAAAACAGAAATTAAAAAAAGTGCAGATAAAATCATAGATGATGCCGGTATAAACAATGAAAACAAGTCTGAATTTTTAAGTGATAAAAAATCAATACGATTGGATCAGGATTTTGAACAATCTTCTTCAGATGAGCTGAAAAAGGACGACAAACAATAACCAGCCTAAGTCATTTCTCATAGGGAAAACATCCTTATTTATTGTTCTAAAACAATTTGAATATTTATGTGTTTGTAAAAGGTATGCGCTTAGGTTTATGTGTATATTTGGCGCTGTAAAAATTACATGGATAGAAAATCAGTCATAGGCTTATTACTCATTGCAGCAACGGTAATCGTTTTCTCGATTATGAATATGCCAAGTCAGGAGGAAATTGCCGAACAACAACGCATTAACGACAGTATTGCCGATGTGAACGACAGCATTGCAAATGCGAACAAAAAAATCACTAACGAGGATCAAAAAGGTAAAGACACCTTGGTAAACCCTATTGTTAAAGAAATTCTAGCAAAGGATTCAACAAAAAAAATATTAACTAAAGCTGATTCGCTTTTAATTGATTCGACAACAAAAGCAAAAATTAGTTTAGTTAATGACGAAAAATTTGGAATGTTTTCGAATTCAATCATCGGAACAAATGACTGTCTTACTATCGAAAACGATTTAATTAAAGTTTGTATATCAAAAAAGGGCGCCGGTATATCATCAGTAGAATTAAAAAAATACAAATCCTATAAAGATTATGTTTTGGGTAAAAGCGTTTCATTAAAATTATTTGACATTGACAGCACAAGAATGGCGCTTGAATTTTTTGCCAATAACAAACGATATAAAAGTGACGATTATTTTTTTAAAGGAACAAGCAGCAACAATAAAGCGGAATTAAGTTTATTGTCAAACGACGGTAAAAGTTCAATTGCAATCTCCTATTCGTTAAAACCGGGAAGTTATAATGTCGATTATGTTATTTCATCAAAAGGTTTTGCAAACAATTCGTTTAACGAAACATTGGAATTAGCGTGGAGCATGAAACCACTTTCAACCGAAAAATTAGTTACCGGTGAGCGACAAGTTTCATCAGTATTTTATAAATATGTTGATGAAGGTCGTTCCTATTTGAGTGAATTTAGTAATGATGAACTTAATTTGGAAACAAAGACGCAATGGGTGGCTTTTAAAACCGCTTATTTTTCAAGTGCAATAATTTCACCAAGCGGATTTAAAAAAGACAAAAGCAAAATACAAATCACTAATGTAAATTCACTTAATTACATAAAAAAATACGATGCCTTTTTGAATTTATCTTCAAATCCGGGTGAAACAAAAGCGCAAAAGCTTAAATTTTATTTTGGTCCAAATGATTATGATGTTTTGGCAAAACAAGGTTATGAAATGGACAGAATTATAAATTTAGGTTGGGGAATATTTGGCTGGGTAAATAAATGGTTGGTAATTCCTGTATTTAATTTGCTTGAAGTATTAAATATAAATTACGGGATTATTATTTTGCTTTTAACTTTAATCGTAAAAATTATTATTATGCCTTTGACTTATCGCAACTATAAGTCAAGCGCAAAAATGCGAGTTTTAAAACCCGAGATTGCTGAAATCAATAAAAAATTTGGTACCGAAGATCCAATGAAAAAACAACAGGCTACTATGGCGTTGTACCGACAATCAGGCGTTAGTCCGCTTGCAGGTTGTATTCCTGTTATTATTCAAATGCCGGTTTTAATTGCAGTATTTCGATTTTTCCCTTCGGCGATAGAACTTCGTCAACAAGGATTTTTATGGGCAGAGGATTTATCGGCATTTGATAGTGTTGCCAATTTAGGCTTTTCTATACCTGCGTATGGCGATCATGTAAGCTTACTTACCATTTTAATGTGCGCATCTACAATTTTATTTACCTATGTAAACAGTGGACAAATGGATACATCGGCTGCGATGCCCGGAATGAAATTCATGATGTATTTTTTTCCTGTAATGATGTTGTTCTTTTTTAATAATATGGCTGCAGGTTTGAGTTATTATTATTTTGTAAGTAATATTTTGTCGATTTTAATTATGTGGCTCGTTAAAAAATATTTTATTGATGAGAATAAAATAAAAATGCAAATTGAGGAATACAAGAAAAAACCGCAGTCGGCTAAAAAATCAAAATTTCAACAGCGGTTAGAAGAAGCTCAAAAGCAAAGAATGGAGCAAATGAAAAACAAACGTAAAAAATAATTATCAAAGGACGCGCTAGCGTCCTTTTTAGTTAAATGCTTAAATGAAAAAATATTGGGGTATAACTTTTGTTTTTTTTGTTATAGGAGTTTCATCCTGTAAAAACACAATAAATGTATCAAAGCCCGAAGAAAAATATTCAACAAGAACATCGTATGATAAAAAAGTCTCAGTAATAAATATTCCGGTAGAAATTCCTGTTAGTGAAATTGAAAAACAAATTAACAAGTATTTGACAGGAACTTTATATGAGGACAAGAGTTTTGATAATAACGATGGCGATAATTTAAAATGTGTAGTTAAAAAATTCGCTTCAATAAAAATGGATGCGCTTGAGAATAGAATTAAAATTACATTACCATTAAACATTTCAGGATCTTATCAAAAATTAGGGATGGTGGTTGATTATAAAGGAACGCTTTCAACCACTTATGTTACTTCAATAATATTTCAAGACAATTGGAAATTAAAAACCATTACAAAATCGAATGGTTATGAATGGTTAAAAACACCAAAAGTTGATTTTGGAATATTTGAACTGCCGGTTACCTGGATTGCAGATGCGGCCATAAAAGGGCAGGAAGACTATATTAATAATACTATTGATGAAAGTATTCGTGAATATGTTAACCTAAAAGAATTAACTAAACCCGCTTTTGAGGCTTTGGTTGAACCAATGAATGTAAGTGACACATACAAAACGTGGTTTAAAATTACTCCGCTTGAGGCTTTGATTACACAGTTTGATGCAAAAGGGAAAAACATTAAATTTACTTTAGGCTTAAAAGCAAATACCGAAACGTTTATTGGCAACAAACCCGCAAAAGCAGATTTAGCAAACGGAGTTGCAATGAAGGCTGTTAAAGAATTACCGAAAGATTTTAATGTTGGAGTAGTGGCAGTAACCCCTTATGCCGATGCTTCTAAAATTTTGGATGAACAATTTGTGAAATCGGGATACGAATACAAAGAAGGAAAATACCATTTGAAATTTACTAAAATGAATTTGTATGGGCAGAATGATAAAATGGTAATTGAGGTTGGAATGTTGGGTAGTTTAAATGGCGATGTTTATTTAATAGCTACTCCTTATTACGATATTGCTTCGCGAAGCATTAAAGTGAAAGATGTGGATTTCGAAATCGATTCAAAACAAAAACTCGTAAAAGCAGCGAATTGGTTAGCTCATGGTAAAATTTGTAAAATAATTCAAGAGAGTATGGTTTTTCCTATTGGAGAACAATTAGATGCTTCAAAAAAAGATGCGCAATCTTACTTAAACAATTATGAACCTGTAAAAGGCGTTTTTTTAAACGGAAAGCTCGATAAAATCGAAACCAGTGATGTTTACCTTATACGTGACGCCTTAGTGACGGTGATTAGTATTAATGGTAATCTTTCGGTGAAGTTAAAAGGTATAGAATAAAGCAAATCGGTTAATTTAAAATTAGTAAAACTTCTGTTAGTTTTTCTATTTTTAACTGGCCGAAAAACGGGGAAGCTTACACCTTGACAAACGACTTGGGTTACCTTTTGGCAAAATGGAACTGTGTAACAATTCTGAAGACAAGGAGGTAAGTCATTGAACTGAACATATAATTCACTGCAAGAACCTGTATAGCAAACCAAACCAGTCGATGGTGGTGGTAATGTATTTCCACAAGCCGTACAGCTTGTCCAGTTAATGGTGAAGTTGCGAGAGTTTGCCGAACCCATAAACTTTTTAACACAATTCTTAAATGTCGGGCATCCGTTAGGTTTGCTTCCGCAATTGCAAGTTGAAGCAGTACCAACTGCCGAATTTGTTTTTTGTGCCTGAGTAGTTTTTTCAATTTCTGATTTGTTTTTGTTGCAGCTAATCGCTATTACAGTGATTAGTCCAATTACAGCAAATGCTGTTGCTGATAAGATGATTGTTTTTTTCATTTTAGTTGATTTTAAGGATTAGTATTAGATTGTTTATAAAAGGGTGCAACTTTTGAAAATACTGATAGTTCATTGATGGGGTCGAAAGTATATCGAAATTATTTTCATACTTAATCCCGAGTCGAGTTAAAGGGAAATAACTTACAGAAATACCTGTAAATGGATTGATGGTATTATAAAAACTATCTTGTTGGTAGTCATAAACGGTATATTTATAATAAATATTTATAGCTGTCAACCCTGTTCCGCCCTCTATATTTTGTATCGTAGTTGACTTTATCAGATAATTAACTCCAACATTAATTCCAATGATAAATTTTGAAAAATGTTTATTTACTTCGAAGGAAAATCCGAGTTGCTTGAAATTTATATCTGTTGTAAGATTTACATTTTCGTAATAGTACTCATCATATATGTATGTTTTTATTTTTGTAAAAGATACATTTTGAAACCAGACATTTGAATTAAAAACAAAATTATTGTTTGTTTCTTTTGATATTCCACAACCAAAACGATAACCCATTGGGTTTTCACTAATTTTAAATTTGTCTGAATAATAGGTAGAGAATGAAGCACCACCAAATAGTTGAAAATGCAAACTGTCATTCTTGGTTGCAAGTGAAACAAGGGGCAAAAAAACGAACAGAAATGTTTTGAATAAAATTTTCATTTCAATTTATTTTGAAACTCAATCCGACTAAAAATACTTCGTTGTAATTTAGTTCTCCTGAATTATATATATAAGGTCTTATGAAACCTCTTGTGAATGAAAAATTTAAAAATATATTTTGTCTAACCTCCCAAGCAACTCTAATGATTAGTCCGCTGTCAAACTTTTTAAACACATTAGGGTTATAGCTTGTTCCTCTGCTGTCTTGAATTTTGCCATTGGCATAATCCCTTATAAAAGCAGAACCTTGTGCGGATTTTATTAAATATGAATTTAGAATACCAGTAGTAAATAAAAAATATTTGAGTTTGTGTCTATATATTATTGGCATCTCAAGATAGTCAAGTTTGAAAAAATATCTTTGATGTAAAGTGTATTGGGGAAAGGAAATGTCATACGAATTTTTAAAACCTTTTTCAACGAGTTGTATCCCAGTTCCAATAGAAGATTGTTCATTTATGTTCCTGTAATATTCTGTCGAGAAATAACCGTTGTGTATATTTTGTACCCAGAATGAAGTTTGAAAAAGATTAAAAGCATTCACGGATTGACTTGCTTGTGAATATCCACCTTGAATAAAAAATTCATTTTTGCTTTGAGAAAAAGTATGCAAAGTCATTGTCAGTAGGATAATGATAAATATTACTTTTTTGTCTTGCGTAATATGCTTCATATTGTCATTGGCAAACTTATGAAAAAATGCTCTTGTCTTTGTACATTGTGCATAACGGTTTAGCGATTGGCGATGTGCGGCACACCATAAAGTTAATAATTTTCTGTCAGCCGTGCCGCATAGCGCCAAACGCTTGTTATAACTTGGCCGCTGCACAAAGGTTTTCAGTGTCGGTATCTAGCAATTTCGTCAATGGTTTTGAACAAATGTCTTTCGTTTTTAAGTCCGTATTGCCCAAGCTGTAATTTCTCAGCAACCTCTTCGTTTTCAATTATTAAAATTTCGTCTGTGAATTCTGTATTTGCTTCTCCATTGTTAATTTCAATAGAGGATAGAAGAAACATATTCTTATCTGATTTTATTAATATTTCTTGTGGGTAAAAACCAATTACACCGTCAAATGGAATTTTCATCCAATAAATGTCGATACTTGTAATTGAATGTCCAACAAGTTTTGAGGGATATGTTACAGGCTTTTTTTCTTCTTCCACATATTCCAATTCCGCTGTCTTGCCACAAGTAATACATAGTCCGTAATGAACATTTGTGAACCGATTGCCAATTGAGTAAAAAACATTGTCAACTTTGATGTCAATGCCAGTATGAAGACTTTTTCCGTATTTGTTTTCGACTTCGGTAAAGTCTTTATCGGTGTCTGCAAGATAAAATTCAATGCTGTCAATACGCTTTCCAATAAGTTTCTTGAGGATGTCGAACTGTTGTGAGTATAATTCTATGTCGTTTGCTATTGCGCCTTTTGTCATGTTCGATGTCTTTTTATACAGGGATGTCCAGCGGCTTAGTTATAACGTTTTCGGGCTTTGCGTTCGGGCGGGTTTCGGAGCACTAAACTGTCAACCAGCACTGAAC
>FRDC01000517.1_pt1 | contig 43137 bp, 69 predicted proteins | sample 1106171 | NCBI WGS metagenome assembly FRDC01 (sample SAMEA3930566, study PRJEB13176) | freshwater metagenome | biome: Drinking water system; feature: drinking water; material: water | place: Singapore | collected 2014-12-20 | reverse complement strand
TTGTCGCCATTATTCGCCGCTTCTTGGGCTTTAGAAGGATCAATATAGCTACGCGCCGAATATCCGGGCTTGCCGCAAAAGTAGCAAGGGCCGAAAACTGTCCAGCTAGTATCAGGATTTTGAGGCGTAGGACTTCCGCATCCAAGGATAAAAATGATCGGGATAAACAGTAAAGATTTCTTCATTTGAGCTCCTGTATTAACGTCGAATTTTTCACGTGGAGATTTTTCGGAGTGGCCAAGAGGTTGGGCAGTTCAGCTTTAGTTGTTGGGTTCTCCGACCACCCCGAAAAAGTCCCCGCCCTTCCCTGAGCATCAAGAGATCGGCGGGGTATATTGCTTAGCTCTTTTTTCTCACTTTCAGTAGGTTTATTAAAATTGTTTTTAATACGATCACATGAGACTACGCTGAAAACAAAACCAGTAAATATAACATCTAAAGCGCAAACTACCCATAGAAATTCTACTTGATCAAAATTCTTCATCTATAGACCATCCGCAGGAATAAAAAAAATACAATAAGTGCTAATCCTAAGTTGATAGACCCTGTAGCCTTTCCATTACATAAGAAATAAATACCTGCTGTCAGGTTGAAAGTTACGATGGCTCCATAATAAAACCCAGACCAAAGAGAAAACCTCTTGGTATTTTTTAGTAGATCATCAATTTCTTTAGTTATCATTCCTCACCCCTAGCTTTTTTGAGAACATCCTCTACATCACTTAAGCCATCTTCTAGGACACGAAGAGCTTCTTTCAAAAAATTATCATTAACTGAATCTTTTAATTTTTTAAGTTCAACGTGATAGCCATAAAATAGCTCAATGATGGTTTCCAAAGCTTCATACATAGTTGGAGCTGCGGCTATGAGGGCTTTGTCATGGTCGTTTATATCGATCGTGGAAATATAATCGCCAGTGGAACGATCTAACAATTTGCCAGCAAACAAAACAGTTTGCCCATTCAATCTAACCAAGCGGGTGTCTTGCATAAAACCATCAATTTCTTCTTGACGCCACTCCCACTTTCCAGGCGTAAATTTAGGGTTACTCATTCTCTGAATCCTCTAAATCTCTGCGAAAAGGGTGACTTGGGCTATCCATTACTCCCCCCAATACTTCCTCAATGAACATCACATCTAATGGCTCATTGCTAACTGGAAAACTCAGCCAAGTCTCAACATCATCAAAATTCCTGTATCTTGCATTAACCTTCATGTCTTAGCCTCTAGCTTGATTTTAGGAGGGAATAGGTCAATATCTAGGAACCCCCAAGGTGTTGGTAATCCAAAGATGATCGACCACAAAAATAAGAAGCTGAGTATAAGCCAGCAAATGGAGCTACACCCGCACCCGTCAGCTTCGGTACTACTCATATCTCAACCACCTTTCATCCTTGGCTAGCCAGGCAGGTCCGTAAGTATCGATCCATTCTTGAGCTTCTTCTTCGGTCAAGAACGCTCGGCCTAAGTTGTATAAACTTAGATAATCATAGCTTGGAACAAAACAAGATTCTCTTGCATAGAATTTCCCTGTATAGCTAAGGGTGTAAATAATATATACTCTCTTGGCCTTCATAAACTCATCAATAGAATACTTAGGCTTCATGGAAAGGAGGCGTAGCTTATGGTTTTCTGCACCTTGTTCTGTTTTGTAAGAGTTGTTTGAATCTATACAAAATTTGTTGTCTTCCAGCCCGTTGTACTCGTTAGAGTCGACGTCGCCATATTCATTTACATAATCATAAAGATCACCTTCCCTTATCGTGCAGCCGTCATCTTCAGGGGCTTGATTTTCTAAAGCCTCAAGCTCTTTCTCCATATCTTCGGCTTCAAGCTGAAATACTCTCGCCATGAGTTTTAATTCCTGTATCCTGTCTAGTTTTTTTGATTTTTTGGTCATTTAATTCCCCTTAAAAGTGCCCCGAAGCATGAGAAGTTGACTACTCCAGGGCTATGGACTGGAGAGTTGGGCATTCAAAGATGCCCTTTCGTCTGGTTGGGAGCGTGGCATGACTCACGCCCCAGTAACCGCCAGAGCAAGGAGGAAAAGCATGACGGCTTTTTGTTCGCTCGGCGGCTACGGAGGCGCTTTATATATGCCCTCTCCATGAGTAAAAGTCGTTCGTTTTCGTAAGATAGGGATGGATAGGGTCTCATTGTGTGGCCTCTAATTGGGGTTCATAAGCCCCAAGTTTCTTCCTATTCGTTGTCTTCTTGCCCTCGTTCCTGTGGGACTTTATGAGCCTCAAAAACTCAGGCTGCTCCTCACTTGGTACAAGACTTCGGAGGTGGTCATCGTCGTACCCTTTTTCGTTCCAGAGCTTGTAGGCTTCTCTTGCGCTCAGGCTATCCGGCAAATCAGCGCCCAACGTCCTAAAGAGTCGCTTCCAGTAGCTAGTCACATCTGGATTCTTTGCCCTGAGCACCGCTTGCCGCCTTGTGATGGCACAATTCAGTATCTGGTACTCCGTTCGGTGGCTCGGATGGAGTGCAACAACATAGGCGGCATGATCATTTTGCAGACATATTGGGCACTTGCCATGGCGCATCACAAAGACCTCTCGCCCATGGTCACAACCCCCTACTACTTTGAGTCCATCACGTGATACAGGCTTTAGAGAGCCTAGGTATGCGTACCACCGCTTAACAGCACGCTCTGCACTCGCTTCACTTTCTTCTCGCTCTTTCTCGGTAGGTTTATGGCACTCTATCATTTCGCTTCCTTGCGCATCATAGAGTTAATCTCCTCGATGAGTGCCTCGCACCCTGCTATGGTCAAATTCCTTAAATTCTCATGCCGCTCAAAGATCGTTCTCCGCTGGTCGATCCTAAGATGGCGTGAAAGATCGTCGAGGAATCCTAGGAACACAGTGCCTGAGATCGATGCGTCTGGATAGTATTTGAGCGCCTGCTGCAGCGTCTCTCTCCTTCGCTCGTGGATCATGGCGTAGCCCCTGTTCTTGATGGATGATCGAGGGCATCCTCTATAACTATGAAGCCACATGCAAGGCAAGTTATTTCTATCTGATCTTCGTGGTCGTCGTAGTTCGCGGAAAAGACTATTCCTCCGCATTTAGGACAATCGGTACGCCCTGTTAATTTAGAATAGGATTGAGCAGGAAGGCTATAAGTGGTTTTGCTGTATGAAAAAGTGGGGTAGGTAACTCCTGTCGGTGAGTATGTCTTAAAGCTCATGCGCTCACCTCACTTTCAATAGTCATCGCCTCATGCTCTTCTTTGAACTCAAAAGCACTGGCAACAGACTTATGAGTATCAGAATCCTTTAATTGTTGAATAAGATCATTTTTCGTTTTATTGTCAAGAATTGAGATCAAGAACTTTTCTTGTATAGAATTCTGAGCATTCCTCTTAGCCCATTTGATGGCATGTCCTTCATCTTTAACGCAAAGTCTTTCAGGGACTATTCTGAAACTGATCGAACCATAGAGAGTCTTAAAGGTCTTTATCTTTTGCCCTTCAAGTTCGCCTTTGGCAAACGCTTCAAGTTCAGGGCTGAACCGCCGCTTGAGAGCTTCTATTTTTCGTTGGTGCGACAGCTTCAAGGCTTCAGCATTATTAAGAACGGCACGAGCTGCTACAACAGCCTCAGTCTGTTCTACAGCAATAACAGCCGCTTCTTGCTCCATGATCTTCTTTAGCACCCATTCACACGCCTCTAGTGAATCGACCTGAAAATCATCGTCCACCGAAAGAGACACAACTTCACCTGTTTCATTGTCAACCACAAAATTCATCATTCATACTCCTTGGGCTGAATCTTCTTGACCCATTGATAACGACCACACGAATCAATCTCGTCAAACTCCCAGTGATAGAGCCGCAAAAGCCACAAGAGTTTTTCATCTAATTCTGGGCTGAGTGAGTATGGTGGGATGAGCGAGAGACGCTCGGCGGGCACATCAATAAACCCGTCCTCGCCATCGCAAAACTCCGTGAGGGTGTCATCCTCGATGGATGTCTTCCAGCCCTCACACTCTTTTAACCTTGGATATTCCAGCAGCACCAACGCAGGAATAAGCTCTTCCGGTGCGTTTGGATTATCTTTTCGAGCCCAGTTTTTGTATAGATCAACCTTAGTGATGGGCTCAGGACTTCTTTTCTTAGGAAGAATTCTCATGCGCTTACCCTCTCCCTGTGCTCCTCGTTCAGAAGATCGTCACGCTCCGCTTCGAGAGCTTGAATCTTCAGCCGAATCTCGCACACTGCCTTAAGAAGCTCGTTCTCGGCTTCTAGCAGCCCGATGATCCTCTGCGAGATCGCCAGCCTGTCAATCGTTCTATCCGCCATTTCTTTCCTCCTTGTTTCGCCTTTTGCCGAGGCGCTACAAGTATTATACGGCATGTCTTGCAAAAACACAAGTACTTTGCAAAGATTTTTTTTAGAAATTCTCTTGGAGTACGTAAAATAGCGCTAAACCGCAGAGGGGTTTTGGTGATTAAAGTAATAGATGTGGCAAAATCCGTCTATAATGAATAAGGATGAAGCCTGAAGAAATCTACTTTGTGATATTCCCAGAAGACGGGGTCTGGGTAGCTCACGGGCTGCAACATAATGTTGTCACACACGGTGAGAGCCTACAAGAAATTCGGGAAAACATTGAGGTGATCCTTGAGGGGTATCAAAAGGCTGGAGGCTTTTCAGGGGTTCCAAGAGCCGACGCTACTTTGTGGGAGAAATTCATATACGCATTAAAGCGCGGGCATCACTTGGACGAGTATTTAGATTCCCCCGTACAAGAGGATGGCACTTTCATATTGGAGCTTCAGACAGTCTAGATGACACCTGAGGAATTTGCCAAGAGCGTATCCGAATATCCAGGAGTCTCAGTGTCTAAGCAAGAGCTTCGCGGGAAAGAGGCACTTGTAATCACGAGATTACACGGGGACTCAATCCTCAAAGCCGTCCTGGTCAATGTTCCCGTTAGAATTCCTGGTTCTATGCTCATTAGCAATTGTAGGCAACTGGATATTCCACTCTCTGGGTTAGCAGTCACAGCCCACGATCTTTGAGCCTGTCCGCCTGTATGATGGAAAGAAGAATATTAATTGAGCGACTCAGTACCTTGAATGGATCCATCTTCAACGGATTTTGGCTAGAACTCCTGCATGAGCCAAACGAAAACCTGTCTGAGAATTTGCTCCAAGTGTTCACAGCTTTGGAAAGAGGCTACCAAGAAGGGCTAAAAAGCACCGAATGCCCCTATTTCTCCATTCAACCTACAATGCTCGAAAGAGCACAATCGATTGCGTGGAAAGCAGGTATCGAGCTTAGGAAAGCTGAGCAATATAAAGCCAAGGTGTCAAGCTTCGCGACTCGTATTGAAGATGGCAACAGGAAGGTCATTGAGCAAGGGGAACTCCTTGAAGATCACATGAATGAAGTCCTGAGAACTTCCGATCCTGACTCCGAAGTGTACAAACTGGCTGAACAGGTGCTAGCTAGAGCCAAAGGGCTGATGAATGCCCTAGTGAGGCTTGAATTTGAGTGCGTAAGGCCACTGTCCAACAGAGCACAGAACGTAATCAGGGACGATCACTCAAGGAAAGTTTGGAACAGGTTGATGGCTGAGTAGTCATTCCCATATGCCACAATAGCCCAGGAGAAAGAAAAATGATCAGCAAGATTTATATTTGGGCTATATGCCTATCGTTAATCGTCTTGGTCGGTTGTGGGGGAGGGGGAACAACTCCAATTACTCAAAGCACCACGGGCGGTGGGAACCCTCCACCACCTCCAGGAGATAGCTCAACACGGCTTAGAGATTTCCAGCCTGGGGATTATTGGCGCTGGGAGGGCACTGGCGAGCGTGTGCTAACAGGAGGCGGGAGATCGCCTATTACTGTCGTTCTAACCGAGAGATTCGCCTTAGACACGATTAGTGGAACGCAATATATGAGATCCACGCAGACGAAAACTACCACATTCCAGGCGATTGCGCAAACAACAACCCTTATCACCGAAACATGGTTCCGTCAAGGGCAAGGAAGCAGGTACTACCCCGCCTATCGCCGGGTCAATAACAGTACGTTGCACCCTGTAACCACAGCCACGTTTGCGCATCCCAGGGACTATGCTGCAGACCTAAGAGTTACCGGCTCGGTTATCTATGCAGGCACAGCTGAAGGCCACGACTTTCTTGTTCGTGGTCTAGAGTCCGTGACTGTGCCTGTCGGAGCCTTTTCAGCATGGAAAGTTAGCAGCACTATGAGCATCCCTGGAACGGTCACTGATTACTCGACCTATTGGATGGTTCCAGGGATTAGCAATTGGGTTGCACAGGATTTTATGACCTTGCACAGCGGTGCCACTTTTCGAGGCAGACTCACACTCAGGGAGACTAACGTTCGACTTCCTTAAGGTCTATCCCAAGGAATACCATGAGGATTTTCCTCAGTTTCCTTCCAGTCGGCAGCAAAGAATTTGATCTTTTTAATGACCAAGCCTACAGCCTTCCAGTCATCGGAAGGCACGTCGGCTACCTCACTTGACTTAGCGCGTAGCCAAGTTCGCCCAGACTCAAATATAAATTGCCGAATTATAACTATGGGGCATTCTTTGCCGTCTGATCCGGAGGTTGTTTTACTTTTGTGAGCAAAAGCATATATTTTCCCCACGATTGGATTTTCACAAGGGATACAAATAAGTTGGTCGCCAGACATTATTCGCGCCGCGTTGTCAAGGTCGCTTACTTGTATCCCAAAGGCACCGGAATCGGCTAGTGTAGATTCAACTTCAACTGATTTCATCGAGGCTCCGCCATAAGGAATTTCGCCTTTACTATTGGCATGATATAGAGGAACTTTTACCATCTTATCACGTTTTAGTTCTTCTATGTCTACTAAAAATGGATAGTTTTCCCCAAGAACGAGCCTCTGCAATGGAACTTCAAGAATTTGAGCTGCTTTAAGTAAATATGGCTGAGCAGGATCGTGTAATCCTCGCTCCCAGTTTGAAAGACGTGCGTGGCTAACCCCCAGCAATTTTGCTAGGGAAGTTATTGTCATTCCGACACCACGATATGCGATCCTTGCTTCTCGAATCCTCCTCCCTGCGTCGCCTATAGCCACGCTATACATTTTGTAAGACTATTTTACCACGAGTCTTGCAAAATCACAAAATATGCCGTATACTTCTTGTATGGCTCATCTGGCGACTTATCCCAACGGACGGATTAAGGGGCAATTGGCATTGACCAGGGAAGAGCATGAATGGCTATTGAAGGCTGTTCCGTCAGGTGTTGTTACTCCGATTGAGGCTGCAGCAAAGCTAAGTATTTCTCTGCCAACCCTTGCGGCATGGCTGAAGCGGCCATTGGGCTATGAGCACCCACGATACAAATTAAAAAACGGCGCTGCCCGGCAAGGCAAGCGCCGCTCTCCCAACCCTGAGGCTGGACTATCAGCGGATAGTGTTGCTAGTATACCCAGCCTCCAAGACCATAAGGAGGAGGAAGAATGAAACGTGAAATTAAAAAAATATCAGGGGAAGTCATCTACTCTGGGGAACACGAAACGGTCAAGGGGGCAGTAGAGGCTGCCTACCTACGTGGTGCCGGCCTAAGTGATGCCGACCTACGTGGTGCCAACCTAAGTGGTGCCAACCTAAGTGGTGCCAACCTAAGTGATGCCTACCTACGTGGTGCCGGCCTAAGTGGTGCCGACCTAAGTGGTGCCAACCTAAGTGGTGCCAACCTAAGTGATGCCGAGATTCCTGTTGTCCCTAATATCGACAAGCAAATTATTGAGATTCTTGAGCGTGGGGATGGCCATCTTGATATGTCCGATTGGCATAAGTGCGAAACCACCCATTGCAGAGCAGGCTGGGCTATCCATCTCGCTGGAGAGGCGGGCGCAGAATTAGAAAGCAGATTTGGGGCCAATGTCGCTGCTGCACTCATTTATTCCAAAAGCCGTCCGAATAAACCAGTCCCAGATTTCTTTGCTAGTAATGAGGAAGCACTGGAGGACATTAAAAAATGTGCAGAGGAGATCGTTCAGTGAAATACGAAGATTTAACCAACGAGCAGAAGTTGAAGCATATGATGGCCATAACCATAGCCTACTTGATCCAAGCGTGCAACAAGATCACTGAACATACGGATCAACAGGGCCTGGCACATATCAAATTCAATCTTTTAAATATGATTAACGCCCTAATTGAATTCAGTAGTGATCTCTTGGAAAAAGAGGGTGGCGATTCACCGTGCCGCGAAGCCTTCATTGAAGCGTTTGACCCTATCTTTGATAAACATCACGCACTTTTAGCTGAGCATATATCCATCAAATGGGTTGATACTCCACTCTTATTCCAGCTAGGCGAGGAGGTGCGGACATGAGCACTCTCCCCGAACGAGTTGAAATGAGCCCACCAGCCTTGCTGGTACCTTTAACTGGTGTCAGGGAGATTTTAGAGGCACAAGGCAAGATCGCAGAATTTATAAAAAGCGGGCTAAAGAGTGGCGTTGATTACGGGAAAATCCCTGGCGCAAATAAAGAAAGTTTGCTCAAGCCCGGTGCAGAGCGGCTTTGCCACGCATTTGGTGTTATCGCAGACTTTGACGTGACTGAACGCGAGGTGGATCACCTCATAGAGATACCTTGGGTTAAAACAAAGAAAGTTTGGAACAACTCATACCAGGGCGATAGGAGTTTCAGGGAAGAGAAGGTTCAAGGCTCTTCTTTTGGGCTCTACCGATATGTTGTGAAATGCCGGTTAATTTCTAGGCAAACGGGTGAGGTCTTAGGCTCTGGGATTGGCGTTTGCAGCTCTGTTGAATCCAAGTATATTGACCGCCCTAGAGATTGCGAGAACACCATCCTGAAAATGGCGGAAAAGCGCGCTCTTGTAGGTGCTGCATTGGTCGTGTTTGGCCTATCTGATCGCTTTACCCAGGATGTCGAGGATTACACAGATGCTACTCCGCCCCCGTCCCAAGGGTCCAAAAATGCTTTGGAGTGGCTTAGCAGCTTTTTAAGCCAGATAGAAATCTCAGATTTTCAAACAAGGTGCAAGGTCAACTCAAATTCTTGGACAAAAGTTGCTCTACAAGCTAAGGAGAGCGGGATTGCATCCTTTGATCAATTGATGGATCTGGCCACGGTGAGAGTTACAAAAAAAGGGGTCTCAGGGGTTGCGTCTGACGAGGATGTTATAGAAGCAAATTTCAACATCGCTGATGATCAAGATGAGGGTGAAGGCGCCGCAAAAGGGGCAAGACCGGTTTCCCCGATTACACCAGAAGGCTCAGACGCTAAGAGCCAGCCACGAATACATGAGCCAGATGAGAAGTCTGCTGAAAGCGTGTTAAGGCAAGCCCGGCTTACCAAAGCGCAAATTATTGTCTGGAAGGAGGAGTGTTCCAAGATGGGTATCAACTGGGCACTAATGGTGTCGGAGGCAAGCGAGAATGGCTGCGCGACTGCCCAGGAATATCTTGATTTTATTACTGGTTACGGGCAACACCAAGGCAGCGACTTAAGGCAAATAGCGGAGGCCGTGTAGGTGCGCAAATACGATGCCTTTAATTTCGAGACTGATGTCGAGAAAGCATTGAGACTTTATGGCAGCCCTGAATCGTCATTGTTGGCACAATTAAGTAATCTGGAGTATTACATCGTGCGTGCAAGGTGCGGCTATTTAGGTGCGTTCGACAAAATGCTAAACATTATTCATTTAACCTCGGAGTTAAAGGCTAAGACAAGCAGCAAGAAGTACCAGGATTATTGCCAGGGAGGGCAACCAACGCTTGAATCAGAATGATTGAATTCTCAGAAACCAAAATGCTAAATGGCTGTAATTACATGGTCACTGGATTTAGTGTAAACCCTCCACCAAGGGAGTTAAGCCCAAATGCCAGGTTGCACTGGGCAAAACTCAGTAAATACAAGTCTGAATATAGATCAGATTGTGGTGTTCAAATACTAAGCCAATTGCAAAAGATAAAGTTTGATGCTTGTAACAAAGTAAAGATTCATTATAGGTGGATTATAGGCAAAGATTGCAGGGCTTGCGGATATTATGCTCCCAGGGACGAGGACAATGCGATCATGTCCTTAAAGAGCTTGCAGGATGCAATGGTTGATGTGGGGCTGTTCAGCAATGACAACTCTAAGATATTGAAACATGACGGGATAGAATTGATTAGGGACAATAAGGAATATAGCCAAATTTGTGTAACTTTAATGTACGAATATAAGATTGAGGAGGTTGCCCGCAGTAATGGATAAACTAAAGCATGATTATCTTGTTCAAAATGTTGTTACTATGTGCACCAGTGTCGAAGATGCTAGCCATGATTGGTGGCTCGAAATGCTGAACCATAAAACGTTAACTAGAATGACAGGTTTTACAGAGAGTATTGTGAGAGATCGGGACAGAATGTCTGAAATTAACAGATGGAACGCGAGGAGGAATAGGGTTGGCAAAAAGAGGCGTACTTGAACACCCAAAATTCTCAAGACTTAAGACATTGTTGTGCGTTAATAAATCAACAGCTCTTGGGTATTTAGAGTGCCTTTGGCAATTTACCGGTAGATTCACACCACAGGGCAATATTGGGAAATACACGGATGCAGATATTGAGGCTTGGCTCGAATGGGGGGGCGAGGAGGGCAAGCTTATTGAGTCCTTAGTTGTTTCTGGGTGGGTGGAGACAGATCAGATGCATAGGCTACTTATCCACGATTGGCATGAGCACGCTGATAACACAACTAAGATCAGCCTAAAACGAAATGGTCAAGAGTTTTTAACATGCAAGAAATTGTCTCAACAGTGTCTCAACAGTGTCTCAACAGTGTTGCAACCGCCAGAGCCTATACCAGAGCCAGAGCCTGTAATTACACCCCCACCAGTTAATCTATCTCCTAAAGGAGATATCTTAACTACCTCCCCCTCTACTGGGGAGGTGTGTAAGTCGCCCCAAAAGAGGGCGAAGGCACCTCCGGCTAGCCATGAGGCGATATTTGAGCTTTTACCGCCGTCTCACGTCACCCAGCGAATACGAGAAGCCTGGGCAAACTACGAGGCGGTGAGGCGTGCAAAGCATTGGAAGCCATTTACGCTCATTGGGCTTAAAGGCAAAGCCGCGCTGCTTGCGAAGTATCCGCCTGAGGTTGCCGCCGAGATGATTGAGCGCTCGGTGGCCAACGAGTGGCAAGGGATTTTCGAGCCTCGCGGTAATGGCCCACCCAAGGGCAGAGTTCCCAGGACGATGCAGCAGGAGTTTGACGAAGTGATGGAAGTTTTCAGGAAACGTGACGAGCAGCAGGCAAAACATGAGCAAAACCAAGCAGGAAAACGAGCAATTCAGGAGGTTAGTCTTAGCCTCCCTAACGGCGATGAAGCGAACGCTCAGGTCATTTGGGAGGGATCGACTTGAGCCACAAGAGTTTGCGGAGGTGGTCGATGCTTGGTGTCTCGCTCTAGAGGGTCGAGGGGTCAAGCCCGAGCTCATTGAGCCAACAGCAAGCTGGTTTTTGAAGTACGGGGCAGAGCTGCCAGTGCCTTCGGAGTTCGCTGACAGGGCAATTGAACTCAAACCGAGATACTTCGTCCAGGTAAGCCTTGAGGTGATCGAGGGAGGCGAAGAAAAGCTCGCGTTCCTGGAGTTTCCCAGAGCACAGTGGGACAGGTGGAGTGACTCACAGAGGCAGATGGCAATTGCTAACCATGCCCAGATGAGGGACCTTGTTTCCAAGAAGCCTGAATCCGTGAAGAGCTTATCTCCTCCAACTGAGCGGAGCAAGAAAATGCTCGCCAAACTCATGGAGGAACCGAGCAAACCTGAGAAGCCGCGTCGTCCGAAAACCGAATTCGTGCAGCCGTCCGAGGAGGAAATCGCTAAAGCTGAGCGCAAGCGTGCTGAGCAGATTCGGTCACTTAAGGAGGTTGAGGTTAGTTAGAATGGAGCGTTGGCCTATTTGCACGGATTCGGAAGGGGCCATGCGCTATCTTGGGTGCTCCGTGAATATGTTTGAGGAGTTGCGAGCCGGGAAAGTGATCAAGCCGCTTCGAAAGGGGTGGTACGCCTACGCAGATCTAGACGCTGCCGTGGAGTATATTCGTGCAAAGAGGGATTGCCATGAGGAAGATCACTGCGAGCTGGAATCAAAAGCGAAGGAAATGGGAAGCCAAGGGAATAGGCCAAGTTACCCTAAAACGTCGGACTTACTACGGCGATACGGAGCAGGAGGCGATAAGGCTAGCGCGTGACTCATATCTGCTTGGAGAGGAGTACACGCTCTTTAATTTCTATGCCCAGGCATATCTACCAACGATTGTCCATAGGTCTCAAAACTGGAAAGACCAAATAGGCTGGGCGATGGATAAGCACATACTCCCCGAGTTTGGTCATAGGGACCTCAGAAGCATAAATAGAGGGGAAATTCAGTTGTTTTTCAATAAACTGCGGGTCAGCCCTAAAAGCGCACGCCACGTGAAGACAATTTTTTCGACAGTCATGGGTTTAGCAGAGCAAGATGGATTGATCGAGAGAAACCCATTGCAAAAGATTAGGTTGCCTTATATCCCCAACTCAAAACACGTAATCCTTACTGGGGAGCAGTTAAGAATGCTTCTTGCGGTAGATCATCCCACGATAAAGCCGTTCATTCTACTGGCGGGATGCGCGGGATTGCCACTGGGTGAGGCTCTAGGTAGTGTCCTAATTTCAAATTGTAGCATCTAGCAGGTCACTCACTGTCCACGGTTGGAACATGACTCCAGCGGCAACCGCTGGAGTCGTCTTGATCGTTCGGTGGACTCGGCACAGATTGTAGTTGGCGATATGAAGTGCCGTCGCCGCCTCATGGTTCTCCAGCTTCTTACTGAACCCTAGCGACAACCTTGTTAGCCTTCGCATGGCAGTTCTCATACTTAGGTTCTGTCGCTCGACGAACGATGTGGATATTAAGGCGAGTTCGGGAGTCCCGATCACGTTGGATCGCTCAATGCCTGACACTCTCGGCGGTGCGTACCTGCCAGGGCCTATGGGTTCTGACTCATACGACTTCACCACTTGGCCGTAATTCACCTTGCCAGCGAATGCCCACCAAATCGCTTCGACATAGTTCTCGAAGGCATCTGACGAGAATTGGACACGGCTATCCAAACGAGAGGCCAGGTCAAAAACGAATTCGTTGGTCGTCTTCTTGGTGCGTTTGCCGACCTTGAACGCTGGAATCAGTTTAGTGTCACTGTCCAGGGCTACAAAAGTCCAGATGTCCCCCCGCTTTTGAGGATCGTCCTTGTTCGTGAGGTGACGCTGTTTTTTGTACACGAAGCTCCATACCTCGTCTACTTCGATCCTCTTGCAAGACAGATTCCGCAGTTCCTCGTCCATCAGATTCGCACAACCCTGGCCAACCTTGACCATGAGCCGCATAACAGTATCTCTGTGTGTGTCAGTGATCCGCTCAGTAGCGCGAATTGACGCCCCGTCCACCAGGCACCGGATCACTTGCTCTTGCTTCTCTCGTTTGAGTACGTTAGCCATTGGAATAATTGTACCACGAAAAACTGTACAAATAACTCACTGGGTATTTTTTTCATATTTTTTCGTGGTACAATTATTCCAATGGCTAATAGAGGTAGGCCCAAAAAGACGTCCACATTGGACGACTACCTTGACATCAGGGTCACGGCTGACGAAAAGGTGGCTTTTAGAGACGCCGCAGACCTCTCCGGGATTCCCGTCTCGACTTGGGTTCGGGAGCGATTGCGGTGGGCGGCAACAAGGGAACTTGAAAATGCTGCGAAGCCGATAGCCTTCTTGACACCGAGGGCCGGATAATGCCCAAAGTCGCAGGTGAGATTGGCTTTGAGCACAAAGGTATTGGCAACGTCCTTGCTCATAGTCGGCTGCGAGTCCCCCTGAACCAAAGGGAATACTCCTGGGAAGTCGAACACGTCCAAGACTTGCTAGGCGATTTCGCGAATGCTCTTGCCACGAATCGAGGCAGTTATTTCTTGGGCTCAATTGTCTTGACAAAGGGGCAAAGTGACGTTCCCGAGGTTTCGGACGGTCAACAAAGACTCGCGACGACTAGCATCCTCTTGGCTGCCATTCGTGACTACTTTTTCCGCGCCAACGATACGGCACGTGCAGCCTCGATTGAGTCGGATTTCCTGACGACCATTGATATCAAGACAACAAACATCGTTCCCAAGCTCAGGCTGAACGTGGACGACAACGAGTACTTTGTAAACAGAGTCTTGGCTTCTCCGGAAGCACCGGAAAGGAAACTGGCAGATCCATCCAAGGAGTCTCACCGCAGGATCATGGACGCCGCAGAGTTGGCAGCAAGGTACGTGCAAGACCTGATCCGACCATATTCCGACCAAGACAAGACCGCGAGGCTTCTTGACTGGGTTGAGTTTGTCCGCGAGGGAGCTCAGGTGATTGTTCTGCGTGTGCCGGACCACTTGAACGCTTTTATGATGTTCGAGACCTTGAACGACCGGGGCCTTCGAGCGTCCCAAGCCGACCTTTTGAAGAACTACCTTCTGAGTTTTGCTGATGATCGGATTGAAGAGGCTCAAAACAAGTGGGCACAAATGGTCGGAGTCCTCGACTCACTGGGGCAGGGCGACATAACTGTGACCTACCTTCACCACGTTCTAATCACAAGGCAGGGACCGATGAAGGAACGAGAAGTGTTCGACAAGGTTAAGTCGTCTGTCACAAGCCAAAACCAAGCCCTGGAGTTCCTTTCCGAACTGGCCGAAGGAGTTAACGACTACACCGCCCTGTTCTCTGCCGATCACTCCAAATGGAACGGATATGGAACCAGCACCCGCAAACACATCACCACAATAAACCGTGAACTGAGAGTTCAACAAATCAAACCCCTTATGTTTGCAGTTGCCCGCAAGTTCTCGGTAACTGAAGCCAAAATCGCGTTCAGGCTATTCGTGTTCTGGTCGGTCAGATTCTTGTTCGTCGGTGGTGGTGGTGGCTTGCTGGACAGAAACTATGCCCAACGAGCGCAAGAGGTTGGAACCGGAAAAATCAAGACTGCCGCCGATTTAGCGAAGGCCCTGTCAACAATCCTGCCGTCCGATGCAAGCTTTGAGGCTAGTTTTGCAAGTGCTCCAAGGATTGCTCAAGGGTACTTTGCTCGATATCTGCTGAGAGCTTTAGAACGAAAGGTCAAGCAGGAGGCCGAGCCAGAGTGGATTCCAAATGATGAAGAGGAGACAATCAATCTCGAACACATCCTGCCGGAAAGTCCGGGCGTGAACTGGCCGAACATTAGCCCCGAGGAGGCTGCGGCCAATTATCGTAGGCTCGGGAACATGGTCATCATGCAGGCAAAAAAGAACTCGATGATCGGAAACAGCACGTTTGACGACAAGAAGGTGTTTCTCGGTCAATCTACCTTCATACTGACTGCTGAAGTGGCAACCAGCGACACGTGGGGAATGTCGGAAATCGTGACGCGACAACAAAGGCTTGCGAAACTAGCGGTGGACACATGGCCTCTGACAATCTGAATCCATCGTACGATGTGGGGCCAGATCAACTTCAGCATGCGGTAGAAGGGCTGCATGATTGCAAGGCTGAACTGTCTGAAGTCGTGATCGTCCATGAGCGGTTCGAGGGTCAACCCGTGTGGGACGGGCCAATCCACGTTTTCACCTTGATCGATCACCCCAAGGCCAAGGTCTGCTATGCCTGGTCATCGCCGGTGCCCGGAACTGAGCGAAGAAGGTTCTACGCTGTGCTTGGGATTGCGCCTGTGGACTCTCCCGAGGCCGCAGTACGCGCATCGATTCTGCGGGATGTTCAGTAAGTGCGTCGCAGGTTTCAAATTAGGACACTACCGAGGCTCTAGGGGTACTCAGGAGCGCGATTGACAGAGATGGAGCGCTTTGGGTGGAACAGCAAGTCTTGCAGACCTCTAGGGGCGCAGAGATTAGCCTAAAGCTTAAAACTCCACAGCGCGTGCGCGGCATTCCTTTAGCCAAGGGAATGCTTGAACAACTTGAGGGTGATACGGTTTGGGTATGTTCTAATAGCGATGGTGGACACTTGCTGCCGCGCAGTGTTGCTAAGGAATTGAAAGCCGCGTGCCAAGTTGCAGGTATCCCCTACGTGAGCCCGCACGATCTCAGGCACACCTTTATATCGATCATGGAGTGTGAGCTTGAGTGCCCAGAGACAATTCGCAGGGAGATAGTGGGTCATGCTGCAAAAACAGTGCATGCCAGATATTCGCACTCTAGAATGGACCAAAAACGCAAATGGATGGAGAAGTACTGGGAACATGTGTATACAGATTTGAGGACAATTGGGTGTCCTCAAGGAGCCGAAAATCTAGGTTAAAATGAACTTGCAAACACATCTGGCTGCCCGCCAAGGATTCGTCTACTTATTTGAGCCTGCAAAGATGTGGAACACTTGTTTAATCAAGGGGATGTGCCTGGGTTCAGCACTGGGAAATGTCCTCAAATTTGTCCTCAAGATCAGCTTGCTGTGTGTGATCTTTCGCGCAACATCAAAGAGTTAACCTTCATCCCATACACTCTTACCAGGTGCTCGCGTATAATCAAAAAGCAGAGTAATCGTCAAAAGGATCAAGTGATTGCAGTTATTGGTGAGAAGTAAAGATGAAGCTAAAAATTGGAAAAACCGAGAGAGAAAACCCAGAAAGAACTCAGAGAGATAGGTGAGCGTTACCTAAAGTTTTGGGGAGCATGCCTTAGGGAAAGAGAAAGTGGCAATGCGGTCTATGCCCAGTGGAGCGCCTACCACGAGCAGTTCAAAGACCAGTCCATAGCAGAGATCGTCAAATACTGCCTGAAAGGCCACAAAATCAAGCAGGACGACCCTCCTGTAGGATTATTCAAGTTCACACAGGTCGAGGCTGTCTTAAAGGACTACTCCATTGCTGGTGCGATCTACATCAGGCCACTTGTAGTGCATGTGTACGTTGATGGCAAATACGTCTCAAGATGGCGACATTTCGAGTTGGACTCGCTCCTGAAAGGTTATGGGAAGTACTCACGCATGGCACGTGAGATGTGGCTATCAACCTCCTTATCACAATTCAAAGAGGATGTTGGCGCGGCTATAGTGGATGAGGCTAGATGGATAAGACTCACCTCTTAGACTTTTTTTGAGTTCAAAAATGAAAAAGTTTCTCAAACTGACACTTTTACTAGGTTCAATGAGTCATAATAGTTGAGGGGCTAACTATGCCCCGTCTTCCGATCAAAGTACATCTCCTAAATCACGCAGAGACCCTAAAAGGGGCTAGCCTCTTAGTTTTTACTAGCCCCTTACCTTTCAAAGATTTACTGCACCTCCTAGAGAACCGACAAAGACGAAAATAGCCTGCTAGTGCTAAAGGGCTAGTTTGTAAGTGGCTAGCCCTTTTTTCGATCAAAAAGATCAAGTTTTAGCTTAAATGCCTGAACAGAACAATCAAATAGAGCAAGACCCAAAACTTCGCAAAAACATCGGTTCGCAAGGATTAGCTGTGCTCAATGTGGGGAATCCAGGTAATAAAGGGGGTGGAAGACCCTCAAATTACATCCGCCAACAGTTTCGAGAGGCTCTCTCTGATGATGTTATCGCGCAGCTCCAGAAGGATGCGAGAGACCCTAAAATCAATGTCCGATATGCTGCGATCAACACGCTGGCCAAATACGGCATTGCTCAGTCGATGGAGATCGTTGGAGTTGACGCTCAGGCTCTAATCAATAGAATCATGACGAGGCTATCAGAGCAATTGACCCCTGAGGAGTACGAGCGAGTGGCTCCTATCATTGTCTCCTGCGCAGAATAACTATGTATCCATCTGATTGCGTTGTAGCTACGGCTAGGCGATGTATCGGGGTCAGGGAGACCTCTCGTAACTGGTCTGAGCGTATCGCCGTATGGCTGAGGTGGGCTGGGATCAACTATCCCGCTCCTTGGTGCGCGGCCTGGATTTCAGGCGTGCTGCGCACCTGTGGCGAACGGCGCGGACCAAAAATTGGCAGAGCCAGCGTTTCTGCGTGGGTTAGGTGGGCTAAGGCTCAGAGGCTACACGCAACGGCGAGAGTGCTCGCTAAACCTGGTGACCTTGCATATTGGCTCAATGCTGACGGCACAGGCCATATAGGAATTGTGGAGCGTATCGGCCACGGATTCGATCCCGTGGAGAGCATCGAGGGCAACACTAATGATGCAGGCTCCAGAGAGGGTGATGCTGTTGCACCGAAGAAGCGCAATGCTAGTGAGTGGCATGGCTATATCCTGATGCACAAATTGGACTAACTATATTAGGTAGATTTAATGTTATCTCAAATAAACTTCCCAAGGGGTTTCATCTAATAATGTTAGGCGTCAGCATCAAAGACTTTTTCAGGAATTACCAAGTGTACATTGGAATTGCGTCGCTGCTTGTGGTTGGTGGCGGCTGGGCGCAGGCTATCAGGTCGGATGTTGACGGCATTAGGCGCCTTGTTGCGCAGCAGCCTGGTATTGACGCGAAGCAGGATGACCGAATCGAGGATACACGCAAGCTGGTGCACGCCAATGCTATCGCGATTGCACGGTTGCAGGAGATTAGTGAGCTATGGCTCAGGGAGTCTCGGGAAGCAAGGGGGAAGTGATGAAATTTGATAAAGAGATTAGCGTTAGGAGCGCGATGTTAGGCCTCTTGACCGGCTGGCTAGCGTCTGAGCGCATAGGACTCTCTACCGAGGCTGCGGCTGTGTTGGGGGCTTTTGCTGGTGCTAGCTACGATGTTGCCTGGTTCTGGCTCAAGAAGAGATTGGCTAGGTAAAATAGAGTTCGGGGGCGAATGGTTCAAGAATTCTCTTGAACGGGGCGGATACCCTGGAATCCCAGGCGAAGCACGACCTTCTTAAGCTCCCGCCAATAAATCCTATAGCGGCGTGGAAGGACACGCTACCCAAGCGTCTAGCGAGCGCGACGGCCAAACCAGACCCAAGCGGGCGACGGTGTTAGCCGGTATCAATCCCGGCCTATAGGATTTAGGATGAAATTAACAACTGCTTACGCGTCCTAAAGCTATCCCTATCAATGAAAAATAGCTTCACTTTAGGTTCAAGTATTGAGATTCAGTGCAGATAAGGTGCCTTTCCATCAATTACCCATCAATGATACTGAGAGCTCCTCTTGATGAGTTGATCGCTTCATGGCTTTCGGACGAATCAGGCTATGATGCGGAAACTTGGCCTGAGATAGCAAAGGATTTGGACGATGACAGGCAGGCGCATGGCGCACGCTTACTATTCCCGCAAGATAATGAAAAATCTGTTTATCCCCGCACTAATACTTGCCGTTAACATCTCGACACAAGCTCAAAACTCAAAACTATGGAGTTTGGAGGGTTACTATGATCTCAAAAACAAATCCGTCACGACCGTTACTAGCTACAAAATGCACACTTTACATGATGTGTTTGGAGCCAAGGGCCTCAACCTGGACATCAAAGCTTTTGCTGGGCGGAGCAATAACGATCGTCTCGTCGGGGGCTTTGCGCTCACGTAGTCACGTCCGGTTGCCAAAGAGTTAGAGCTGATGGTGGGTCTTGCTGCTAGGGTTGATAGCGGTAGAGCGGTGAGCGGCGGGTTGTACGCCGGTCTGAGCTGGAGATTTTAGGCAACTGTCAAGCAATCCTTGACAGTTTGGGACGATCGTAGTAGATCATCGATGGTGATCGGCGCTCGGGCTCCCGAAGTCCGGGCGCCTTTAGTTTTAGCAAGAAACCCTTATGCCCGATCCAAATAGCTTTGATGATTATATGGAGAGGTTTGAAGCCTTGCTCGGCGAGGCCAAATCTCACGGGGTAGCTGGGGTCGTAGTCCTCACGGAGCATGACCCGATCAATGACAGGAATCAGTATTTCTACAAATCATTAAGTGGTCTTGCGCTAGACATTGGGCTTGCAGAGTGGGAGAGAAATGACGATTGACCGCATTGAGGGGATTGACATCGAACTGGATGGGGACAAGTGTCTAACTACTGTTCGCACTGCTAATGGGAATGTGTTCGGATTAATCCTTGGAGATTCCGACCTTCTCAATATAAAGGCGCTTAAGGGGACCTTTGTAGCGCCTGAAAAACGCTTCTACACGGAGCAATACGCAGCTTCTAATATCGACGAGATTGAAAGCCTGTACCGCGCAGCGCTCTCGGCTGCTCGAAACATTGCTTATGAAAAAACCCAAACCCCATAAAACAGGTGGCAAGCCTTCAACAAACAAGCAGATGCGCATTGCTGGCTACACGCAGCCTGATCCTGAAGCGCCAAAGAAGAAAAAACGGGGATATTAGGTGCTGCCTGCGGGCTATAAGAGCCTGAGCGCTGCCATGGCCGAGGCGGTAGAGCAGTATAGGCCTCTAAATATCCAAAGAGAGGATTGCGAGACCCCGCCGGATTGGTTTCATGATGGGCAGCTTGAGGCATGGAATGCGTTCAACAACGCCAATCGTATCCTCATTCTGGCTGGTACAAGATCAGGGAAAACGGTTACGCTACCCTATTTTCTCAAGCGGATGATAGCGCGGCAGGCTAGGCTGCTGCCTAAGTTCGGGGAGGGAGTCTTTTTGGCTGTTTCACCCACGTTCTCGCTAGGTGAGCGCAAATTCTTCCCTGAGCTAATTAAGTTCTTTTGTCCGCGGTACGGGACGTACAAAGTGAGCCCTATCCGCAAGATCGAGCTGCATCGGCATGGCCTTGCGATGTTAACTGGTCAAACGCGGTATCCCGTGAGCATCCAGTTTGGCTACGCGGAAAATCCTAACACGCTAGAGTCTGTAGACGCGCTAGGTGTCGTTTCGGATGAGTCAGGTCAGCCTGAGTACAAGCTGGGCTCATACGAAGCTCTGGATAGACGGCTCCTTCTCTCAGATGGCGGCCATCACATCATAGCCACTACTCCCTATTCTGGTGCGGAGTGGATTAAAACACGGCTTGTAGATTCTGGTGCGCCCTACATCAGGGTTATTAACTACAAGAGCATCGACAACCCGACGTTCAGTCAGGAAGAGTGGCTAAAGCAGAAAGCCGTGATGCCGGACTGGAAGTTCAGGATGTTCTATGAGGGGCAGTACACTCGGCCAGCGGGCGCGATCTACGACTGCTATGATGATGATCTTAACTCGGTGGAGCCGTTTGTTATCCCAAAGGGCTGGAGACGTATCATCGCTATCGACTTTGGCCAAATTAACATGGCCGCAATCTTTATGGCGCTCGACCCGTCCACAGACATCGCCTATTGTTACAGGACATACCACCCCGGTAAGTCGAAGTCGGTTGCAGAACATGTTGCATCCATGCTCTCAAGAGAGGACGATCTTCCACTCGCCGTTGGGGGTTCTGGCTCCGAGGAAAACTGGAGAGAGGCGTTTGCCGTTAGTGGGCTCCCGATAGGCGAGCCGTACATCAAGAACGACGTTGAGCGAGGCATCTCGGCTGTTTATGGACTTTTCAAGTCAGGCAAGCTAAAAATCTTTAACACGCTCCCAAGTCTGATCCATGCGGTAAAGACCTATTCAAGGGAGCTAGACGATAATGATGTGCCCACAATCAAGATTCGGGATAAACAAAACGCGCATCTTTGTGACGCGCTTCGCTACGGTGCGACTGAGTTAGAGTCCACAAGAGGTATTAAATATGGCCAAATCTACGCAGAGAACCATCGATAAACAAGCAGCTCCGAAGAGAAGTGAGAGTGCCAACGGTGAAGTTTCACAGGGATTAGAACCAGTCAGTGAGGCTGCTTACTATATTGCGAGGGCAAAGAGCAAGTTAGGGCTAAGCGAGGCAGTGCAAGAATACAATGGCTCAGCGTACAGCATTAGCGGGTGGACAATTAACAACCATCAGCTATGGCACCGTACATGCGCGTCTCTGGCTCTGCCTGAGATGGTTGATATGTACTCTAAAATGGCGTTCGTGTTTTGCCCAGTTGGACAAGAATTGCCTGGGTTCTTCGAGAGTTTAAGCAGAATTTATTGAGTTCCAGCCAAATAAGGATCATTCTGCCAGCGGCTAACTTTGATTTCGCAGAGGCAATCCGTCAGGCAGAATCCGTATCGCCGTTAATAACATCGTTTCGAGGTTCTCTGGTTGGAGAATTTGTTGCTTATCCTGAGCAAATAGGCTGTATTTACACTTCAGACGACTCTTACGTTAATAGTAGGCCGACAGCGATCGTGTGTTTAAGCCATGTAAGAGCCGAGTTTTCAAGGTTCTCCAGTGTGTACTTGCCAGGCGATGTTCTATTGGTGCATCCGGGGCATGGCAAGATTGTTAAGAACTTCAGTGTAGGTGGCTTTATTGCGACCCAGGAGGTTGGCCTGTATGGTAGAGCCGCACAATCTGGCGGGGTTATCGTTCCATGTTCCTTGAGAGATAGCCTACTAGCCCGAGTTACAAGTATGAACCCGATCAATATAGCAGCTACCCACGATAGAGTCATAGTAAGGCGTTCTTCAGTCAATAAGGCTAGCTCAGGTGGGATTTTACTAACCGAGAGAAGCTCGTTTCGGGACACGAAAGGTCAGGTCGTATCTATTGGCAACAATGTCGATCCTGAGCTCAGCGTTGGCGACACTGTGATTTACATGGGCAGCACAGCGTGGCCTATTTATGGCGTGGATGGTGTCGATACCAACCTGACAAGTATCAGGCAAGATGAAATCCTCGCGATCGTGAGCGATTAATGGCAAAAAGCCCGCTTGACGAAAAACTGCTGAAGAAGGTGGGTGATGACATCTTCGGATGTTACAATGCCGCCATAGAGCAAAAGGCGAACCTTATGGAGCGCGTCAAGCGCAATGAGGATTACTACGCTAACAAGGTTATCCCTATTGGCAGAAAGCCATACAAGAACGCACAATTTTTCCATGTGCCGTTCACGAGCACAAAGCTCGACCAGCGAAGAGCTAGCGTAATTCAGACGATTCTATCTAGTGACCCTATATTTTTGTTATCGGAACTGGGTAGTAGGTCGAGGGACAAAATCGTTGAGACAGACCTTCAGTTCTTTCTCGACATCGCAGATTTTCCGACAGCTCTAAACAAGTGTTTGCACCAGGCTATGATGTGCAACACAGGACTCTGGAGGATCACGTTCCAGCATAGGCCAAGGGGCTATATTAACGCTCCTCACTGTGGAGAATATGCAGGGCTTGTCTTTGACAACATCCCTATTGAAGACTTCTTCATCTATCCCGCAACCGATAGCGGCATTGATGGCGCACGGCTTGTTGGCTATTGTAGCGACTATCGTAGGGCCGATATTGAAGCCTTGCAACGGGATGGGTATTACGCTAAAGGACTTCTGACGGCTAGTCTTGACCAGGAATGGTACGGTTCAAGCTCAATTATTAGAAAGGAAGTATCGTCTGGTAGCGTAGAAGACGACATTATCCGCATCGGGATAGGCATTTACCAGTGCTCCGAGCCTGGTAAAGACGAAGAAGTCTATCAGGTCTATTTTGAGCCTGTTTCTCAAACGGTTTTAAGGGTCGAGCCCTACACTCTCCCATTCAAGAATTTTGTTGCTATGGGTCTCAAAAACGAGACCTGTAGGTTCTGGACAGAATCTAGCCCAGCTAATGACCTGCAAGGTCTTAATGTGATCCTGAACGCTGCTGTGAACCATTTGGTTTGGGGTACGCACCGCAGCCATAGCCCAGGCATTTTGACGGAGAACTGGCAATTGCCTGATGGCATGACGAGCATCGAGCCTGGGATGATGTACAACGTTGCTAGGCTCGGCAACTCAAAAGAACTATCTGTACCATTCAATCCGGCTGGTCTCACCCAATTAGTCGAGCTGGTGAGGCTATTTGGCGATAGTGCAGGCAAAGCATCTGACACGATCACAGGATCAAACAGTAGCTCCTCGAGCAGGACGGCTACAGAGGAAAATATCAAATTGCAGGGTTTCCAACTTGCGGGCAGTGACGATATTGCGTCGATAGCCCCCGCGCTTCGCCAGGCTGTGAAGATTTCACTGTGCTTGCTGGCTGAGAACTTCGATGTTTGGAAGCCGGTTTACGCATCCTCCACAGCAAGTATGTCGCCCGATGACTTTATGGGCAAGTTCAAGGTCGAGCTCTCAGGCAAATCGCCTTCTAATAGGCCTGAAGTGCAAATAGCTGAGATGAAGATGCTCATGGAGATGATGATGACCATTCCTGTTCCTGGGCTTGATCCACTAGATTTCTGGAAGATCGCGCTCTCGAATGTTCACCTAAACGAGCGCTTCGAAATGCTCGAAAAAATTGCGCCAGAGCAAAGAGGATTACCACTTGAAGAAGGTATTGGAGATGGATTGGGAGGAATTCTGGGAATCCCTCCCATGGACGAGGCTGGAGGAGGAGTTCCTCTCGCAGAAGGAGAGATCGATGGGTATAGCGCTTCAGGCATGCCCACTTAAAGAGCCCGCCATAGTTTTAGAAAACCAGATCAGAGTGCAGGTTTTTGAGCATTTATGCTCTGACCAATTTAAGCAAGGAATCGAGAAAAAACATGAACGAAAACGAACCCATGCAGACGATGTCGACGAATGAGATCACTCCACCGCCTGTTATTGCATCCAGCGCAAGAGAGTACGCCACAACCCAAGATGTTGAAGCGCTCCTGGAATCCAAGTTAACGCCTGTTGTCAGCCAATTGCAGCAAATTTTTGCTGCAGCAGAGGCGGCTGCGACTGTCCAGCAGCAAGCAGAGGAAGATTCAAAGAGCTACGACCCATACGAAGACGATAGGCAGATCGCAAGCCTATCACTTCGCGTTTCCAGGGCAATGGACGAGGCTAAGGCGAAATACCCTGAACTAGAGCAAAGCGACCTCAATGAGGTTATCAGGCGCATCGAATACGCCATTGAGTCTGGGGAGATGACCCCAGCCCAGGTCAAGAAACAGCTTGACCGAGGAGCACACTTAGAGGCTGCTAAATCTCTTGCCTATGACAGGGCTATCAGCGGCAAAGCCAAAGAAAAAGCGGCGCCTCCTCCGGCAATAGGTTCATCTGGCGTTGCACCAGGTGGCGAGCGGCCAACCAGTGAGTCCATGCGCATTTTCAACGAATATCGCAGACGCAACCCAGAACTTAAGAAGATAAAAAAACGCTCTTACGATGCGCTCATCGGAGGTGGATTCTAATGAGGAGAATGACTGAGGACGAAGCTACCAAAAGCACAGGCATGATTACGATTTTTGAGCATCTTGTTAAAGCCGGTATCTCAGAAGTAAAGGAAGAAGATGACGGATTCTCCAGGATTGCAATACACAAGTATTCATTTGAAAATGAGGCTGATTACGTTCCTAGGATGCAAAGGCTTATGGGTTATGGATATAGAGTAGACCATGAGAATCCTGCCCAATCAGAATCCATGCTTGTATTAAAAATTCCAACCGAAAAGAAACAAGAAAGATACACCAATTTTTGCAAAGAGTATGAGGCTAAGGGTTCCTCAATAGGCAATGAAAATCCAGAAGCCGGAGTTGAGGTTACAAAGGGCACGCCGATTACTATTGGAGAGGCTAAGAATATGGCTCCAGACTTTGCAGAAGACCAGGAATACCACGAATTTGAAGGACTAGACGAGAAGCTAAAAACTATAGTTTAGTTAAGGATTATCACCACTTAAGGAGACTAAGACAATGCCAGATACAGTAATCGCTCAAACAAAGTATGACTATACTGCGGATGAACTAGACCATGCAGTTGAAGCAGATAGCCAAACGTTTGCTATCAACTCGATCCTTAAAAGAAACTCTGATGGCAAGCTAGCTATCATTGTGGCCGCTGGTAGTAATGTCGATTCAACGGGCGATGACCTCTATGGTGTTGCTCGTAGAGCGGGCAAAAACACCACTGGCAACACAGCTAGAGACCTGCCGTTCTTGAGGATCACCGACAAGACACTTCTGCCGCTTCGCTTTTATGCAACAGCTGGCGCTGACGCCGAGTACAGGGACATCGTTAAAGGCCAGGTCGGCGTGCTTCGAAATGAAGGCGGGGTGTTCGTATTCAACTCTTCTGTGACGGCAAACCCCGTTCTCGTTGTAGAGAGGCTTGAGGCTAATCAGCCTGCCACTGAGAAATACACGATTGTATGGTGCCGCGTTCTGACCGCTGCAAGGTATCAACCCTAGTATTTGAATTTTTATTCAACAAAGGAGCTAAATTATGTCTTATACAACCCAATCTTTTTTAACTGCGCATCGAGTTGGTCTCGAAGAGCTTATTGATGTTTCTATCAACAAGATGCCAAAGATGTGGCCCAAACTAATTGGGCACAATCTCAATTCTAGGCAGGCGTTCGAAAAAATGGAGCAGCACTCTGGATTGAGCTTGCTTCAAGATTTAGATGAAGGGCAAGGGATGCCTTATGACCATCCTGCAAAGCTCTACGAAAAGACGATTACTCCAACCATCAAGGCTTTGGGTATTAAAGTTACCAAATCAGCGATGCGCAAGGATGTGTACGGCCTAGTAGAGGGCTTTGCGCGCATGCTTGCCAAGGCTGCGAATGCAAGGGACGAGTTCGATGCAGCTAAAATTTTTAACTTAGCATTCGCAGGTGGAGGCACTCTTTCCCCTGATGGTGTAGCCTTTGTCGCATCGAACCACCCTATAGAGTCAGGAACATCGAGCAACCTCTCAACTAACGCGCTTAGCGCTATTGCTATTGAGGATGCCTTGCAAGTCCTTGCAGCAACGCCTGGTTACAGGGCGAATATCCCATGGTTTTTTAATGAAGATAGGTTTTTCTTACTTGTGCCTCCTGGCAATGCAGGGATCGCGCACCGCATCGTTGATCCCGCTAACCGCGGCCTTCAGGGCACGAACAATAATGACGCTAACTCGCTTATAGGGCTTAGTGTAGAAAGTAAGCCTGTTGTCAATAAGTTCCTTGGTCTTGGGATTTCAGGGTTTAGCGATGCGTGGTTCCTTTGCGCATCTAACAAGGCTGACTTGCCAACTATTCGGGTCGTCGTTTCTGACACAAACTCAGATTCTGATAAGGACTTCGATCATATCGGAATGAAACTTGGTGTGAATAAGGAAGACGCGTTTGATGTAAAGGACTGGCGCGGTGTAGTTGGGGCAAACCCTTAAGGAGAGCTAAATGGGTCGCAATAACACCTACATAAATAACCCACCACGGCAAGTCGATGTGCCTGTTGTCTCGGTTGCTGCTACAGACAAGGAGCAGCCGGAGTTTTTCAGTGTATTGGTTACACTGACTAGCGCGGCTGCCTCTACCCCTATTACCATCCTTACTGATGCGCAAGTTGGGGTCGGCAGAGTGGTAAAGATTAGGCGCTATCGCCTTGTCGTAAACGGGGCTACTGCATGGACGGACGCTACCGCAACGGACGTGAGAATCCGAGATAAGGCATCCTCGCCTGTGACACTTGCCACGATCCTCAAAGCAGTGCTTACTGGGAATGCGGTGCTTAATGAAGCCTCAGCCAGCACAACGCTGGCAGCAGGCATTATCACTGACTCAGGCGCGACAGCCGGGAAAGGGATCGAGGTCTTTGGCACGAATGGCGGCACAGCGGCGAACTTCGCAGCCGGGAGTGACATCAAGCTCCTGGTAGAAGGCTGGATTGTTGGATAGACGATGGCTTAATTAATGCCAGGAATTCAATCGCTTACGAGCGTTGGTGGTAGCACAGTTGAAGTTGATGAATCCCCAGGGAACTGCTTTTGGTTTGACGGCGCATACGCTGCCTGTTCGACAATTGGCACAGAGGCTGGGGTTCAGGGCAACAACCTTTTCGCTAAATCTCCAGGTGACCTTGGTTACATATCAAAATATCAAGACACCACTGGGTTCAACTTTGCAGCACTTCCAAATCCAGCGTTTATAGTTGGGGTCTCAGTAACGTTCCGAAAGCACCAACAGCTTGGGATATTGCCACTCTTTGCTATTGACCGAAAAGTGCAACTGCTTGTTGGTGGCACAGGGCAAGGCAATAACAAAGCGAGCGCATCACTTTGGCCAAATACTGTTCAGAGCTTTACTTATGGAGCCTCCACGGATCCATGGGGGCTATCGTTGACAAGGGCACAAGTCGTTGCCGCGAACTTCGGGATTCGCATTCAAGCTCAAAATGTTTCCTCATCTGATTCCGCCCCATACACATGCGCCTACCTTGAGCAAGGAAACCAGATCAGCATGACCGTTTACTACGTCACGGAGGCTGTAGTCCCAAATATCAATTATCTCCCTAAATTTTCCATAAGGAGCAAGGGCATTGGCCGTATCAGATAGGTTAGCGTTTATCCCAAGAAATCAGCCGTGTGAATTAGGCGTTGCCTTCTTTGATGTTTTGGGAGTACTTATTACCGGCTGGACAGGGGCAACATTTTCCTGTTTTGTCGACGGCGTGGCTGTAGCAGGAGGCTCCATATCTGAGCATGCGACTAACCCAGGGCTTGGGAAAATTGTGCTCACTGCGGCTCAAACAAATGGGTACGGAATCGACATTAAAGCCAGTATTACTAACCCTAACGCTGGGACGTTTGTAGCTTTTCTTACGACTAGTGACCTGAGAGACAATGTGGGCCGGGCTGCTACCCTGGAGGGTCAGCTTCATCAAGTGTGGATGAGCCTTGCTAACCGGTTCACAGAAGATGGTTTAAACATCACGCTCTATGCCGCTGATGGAACGACCATTGTCCTAAGGGGCGATGTGAGCCACGGCACGCTTGCTGTGAAGGGTCACATGAGCTAAATGCCGAGGTTTCGCACTGTCCACTTGTATCGAATAGACACAGGGCCTCTAGGTGGTGATCCTGCACCTGAAGATCAGCGCAGAAGGCTTTTGATGGTTACCAGGTGGTTCTCTCCAATGGCGAGAGGTGCTGATAAAGCCCCTTATTATGGTGGTGCGCCAGACACGTTTCGTGCTGAGCAGCCCATGGATGTAGAAGATGCAGCGGCAGGTGGTTTTTGCACTAAGTCAGGTTTTTGGTTCCCTGGTTCTCATCTAGGACGACTCGATGGCGGTAGTCCTGTAGGCGATAGGTTTGAGACGAGCATCCCAGAAACCGAGGAATTCCCATACGAATAGATGTCAAGAAGTGTTAGCGAACTTATAGGTGAATCCCAACTTGGGCTGCCGTTCGAGCTCACTGCCAGCAACGCCTTTGCCCACATGAAGCTTATTCATTTGGAGCTTTGCATGGATTTTCCGATCTATGTTGGTACAGTTTCCTTGAATTTAGTGGCTGGGCAGAGAACTTACGCGCTCGCGCCAACTATCACCAGTATTAGAACTGCAACATATTTTACAAGTGCTACCCAGTCTAAGGTTCTCTATGGCACTCATGTTGACCAACTTGACGCTGACGAGGACGGCTGGCGCAGCAGACCATCTGCAACACCTTCGAGATTCTTCATTGACGCCGCGCTTATTGGGTTCGTGCCTAAACCGGCCATAACGACAGCAGGTAGTGGGTATCCCAAAGTTGATTTAGAAGTCACGCAGCATACGGAGCTTACGCAAGGCGGCACAACCCCAAATTCAGTTATCAATGACGATGTTTACACCCAGGGCATCAGGTATAGGGCTGCCCTTAGCCTTGGGATGGCTGAGCCGGCTGCACTTTACTTTCAGGCGTACATGCAGCAAAAGTTGCTCCTTGAAAGGCATCTAGGCACTAGGAACAGGCGTTTCCATCGTTATATTCAGCCTGATATTGGCATGACCATTAGTGTTATTTAGGAGAGCTTTAACTTGGCAGACACAGTCAACCAGATAGTAGCTGAAGCGCAGAAAGTAGCAAGAAGTTTGACATCAGCAAGGGGAATCGAGCTCGTCAATCAGGTGCACTCCATACTGCTTTCAGAAATCCCGCACCTCAAAAGGGGCAGCGTAAATATCTCGCTAGTTATTGGGCAGCAGGACTACGATCTTGACGAGAACATTCTTCAAGTCGATGCCGTTTATGTTGGCACCATTCAGCTTAGCGAGACAACTATAGAAGATCTCAACAAGAAAGCCAAGGGCTGGCGAGGAGCGGCGAATGAAGCTGTCAGCGAGGGCACGCAGTATTTCCTTAGCTCAGTAGTTGGCTCGGGCGATGTTATCTCCAAAAACCAGATTGGACTCTACAAGAAACCAACTGCCACAGGAACAATGACGGTACATGGGTCTTTGAGACAGACGGGTGCACTAATTGGCACGAACCAGATTCCCGCAGTTGTTCCTCACTCAAGGGCTTATATTGAAGGCACGACTTGGCTTGCCGCTCGCGAACTTTTCCCGCAAGCTTCAGCTGCGTACTACCAGCTCTTCCTCTCAGAGATGGATCGCTTGAAGCGGTATATCGAGACCAAGAACGAGCTATTGAAGGATAATAAGCCTTTCCGTAATATCCGGATGGAGCCTTAGTCTTTGACAAAGCAAGAGCTTGTCCACCAGGAAATCCCTGAGTATCAATTTGACTTGCCGCGCATCCAGGAAGGCGTAAAGGCGGCGCTAGCTGCCACAGGCGAGCTGCCAGCCATCCCATTCATTTCTTTCTATAGCCCAGGCGATACGCCAATTGCGGGCATGTTCTCATATCCCGACCCTGCAAGTCTCACTGACGGCCAGTTCGCGCTACTCAAGAATCTAAGGGTATCGAACAGAATAGCAAAGGCCAGAGACGGAATTGCCCAGCTAGCAACGGGCCCAGCAGGCTCAGGAACCGGCACGTTTAGGGGCGGTGCGATCGTCACCTATTCGACGATCAGCCCAGGCGATTTCATCTACGAAGCCCACGAGATTTCGGGCGCGATAAGGGTATTCGAAACCCAAAACCTCTCTAGCTGGACGGAGATCACAGCCGGCTCAGGAAAGTACGGCGATACCAGGCTCACAGCTGGAACTGGCGAGGCTGGCGTGGTGCACTTCCAGGTGGTTAAGAAAGGCCACCCATATAGCGGCGAGGTACTCGTTTTCTGCAACGAGGCCACCGCTGCGCCTCGGTGCTATGACGTGCTTGCGGGTTCATCTGGCACAGCCAGAATTGAGACGGTAAACCTCCCATACTCGGTCTTTGCGTCTAATGCCCAGGTAAGGGTTCTCGATAGGTTTCCAGCATGGTTTAAGGTGTGGACAGACCCTGCTACCGTTGGAAGAACCATCACGAATTCAGACGCAACAGGGCTTACGCTTGCCTTTTTAGGCACGTGGCCTAACGATGACGTATCCCTTCTTCTTGCAGATGGTGGCACGCTCTCAAACGGTGACAACAGCATATACGATGTTCCGTTGGCAGAGGCTATCTCCGTTACTTCCTCGATGCGCCAGTTCATTATGTGCGTCGAGAGCGCTCAAATACCTGAGCAGTGGTTCTCGAAGCTAAAGATAGAGCTTCAGACAGCGGGTGGAGCAAGTAATTTTGTCATTCACGACCCTGCAGACCCCAAAACTAAACCTTCAGTGGTCTCTACCGACCAAGCTGGAAAAGAGCTTTGGGTGTTCCCGATGGATCATCTCCAGGGCACGATCGCAGGGCAAAGCATCAGGCGAATTAGGTTCACCTGGGTTGGCAACCCCACAGCCGCTTCTGTGTCTGCGAACATCTACATGATGGCCTTTGGCGGCAGCTTCCAAGGCGGGGCGGAGTACGCGCTCACCTACGAAAACGGCGGTTCAAGGACAGAGTCTAGGCCGATTGTGATCGGATGTTGCCGGGGCGAGCTATTCCGCAACATGGACTCAACGCCCCTTAGTGGCCTTGAGATTCCTGACTCGCCGCTCATTTACTACTCCAAGAAGATTTACTATCAATGGCCTGATGCCACAACACTAGGGCTAGGTGTTGACCGCATCCATGTCTACGAGAAGCGATTTACGGAGCTTGGCAACGCACCATTTATTCATGCGCAGGAGACGGTATATAACACGTACTCCGGCTCATGGCCAACCACAAACGCGCTCACTATCCAAAGCACTGACCTGGACTACAATGCGCTTAACGAAAATCGGCTCATGCCGACCGCGCTTCATATCCCTATGCCTAGCTTTGGCACTGCTATTGCGACTTCAAATAGGCTAGTTGTATCTAAAAACGCGCGGGTTTTCATCAGCGAGTTTGGCAACCCATTCAGGTACAGAGAGGTTGCTCCAATTGATGAGAACGGATATGATCCCAGAAGCCCCTCTCTTCATGAGATGCCAGGCTATAAGGTAAGAGCGCTCTCTGAAACTTCCAGCTCCTCACTAGGCTCGAATTCGATCTTTGCGCATGTTGACAAGGGGCTATTTGTGCTCCCGCTATCGGACACAAGGCTCCCTCCAAGCTTTATCTCCACCGTTGGGATCGCGGCAAGGGGCTCTGTCGCGCGCTACAAAGACCAGATATGGTTTCTGGATGACACGTACAGGGTTCGCACCCTTGAGGCCGGGGGCATTGCCGACTGGTCACGAGGGATCATTGACGACAAGCTGGACGCCTCGCCCACGGCTCGCACACCGCTAGGAGTCGGCATAGTCCACAAAGACCGGTACTACCTCGCAGTTACCCCTAACGGCGGATCGTACAACACGAGGGTCATGGTCTTCGATTCGCGCTCTAATATGTGGTACGAGGACAGCTTCCCTGCCGCTGTGGAGGTCGAGCAATGGATTTTCGCTCAGCCTAAGGGCACAACGCTCTTTACGGGCGACAAGCTGCTCGCCTTTGGCAACGACGGCACGATCTACGAGTACGAGCAGCCCAGCCTGACAACAGACGTTGGCGCAGTAAATATCGCTATTGAGCTAAGAACGAGGAAGTGGCACAAGCGTATGTGGGAGAGACTTATCTTCTCACGTTCTGGAATCGTTGCCGATGGTGTGAACTCCACGAACTTGAGCGTAGAGATCATCCCAGATGGCGGGGCAAGTTCAGTGAGCACCACTATTAGCCTTAACCCAGCTGGAAGTCTTAGATGGCGCTGGACGGATATTGTTGGCACCGAAGGCGTTGCGGCTCAGTACCGGCTCTCAGGGAGCGTTCCAGGTGGGTGGAACCTCTACAGCTGGGGCGCTGAGATGACAGACGGGATTATTGGTGGCGCAGATGCCTGAGAATGACGGCCTAATCCAGGACATCACATCAAGGCTCGCGCGTCTTGAGCAGAAACCAGATAGCAAAAGGTTTGAAAATCTCAAGGAGTGCCTCTTAGAGTTTGGCGTCTCTGGCCTTGAGGTTGAGGGTTTTAAGTTCATAAACCCTAATGTCGAGCTTGCCAATAACAGTTCTGGGTATCCAGCTGACACATGGAGCGAGCTTAATGTCAGGCGCTATATACCAAGTTCTGCCAAACAGATTATCTTAAGCCTAGATGTGAACGTCTATTTTGAAGACGGTGACTTCAGGGTGAGAAGGAACGCATTCTTCCCAGAACATAAGATGCATCTTTCAAACAGGATAGCAAGGGGTGGTTGCAGCTATGAGATTATCGATTTTGATTACTCGAAAGGCACGTTCGATTTTAGGCCAGATATAGGATTCACGGCTTGTGAGTGGTACCTCTACATACTAGGATATTACGATCCAACGATCAAGCTACTGTAAACAAGGAAGCAGATAAATGGGATTCTTTCTAACAGACGTCATAAACTCAGCTCTGACCCCACGCGGTACTAACGCAAGGAATGCTCAGCAGGAGGGCAATCAAGCCTTTGCGAACTTTGCTCGTGATCTGCTTGGCAGTCTGCGTCCTGGACTGGAGAGCCAGTTCTCGGAGATGAGCCGCTACGCCCCTGCTAGGAGCCAAAGAGTAGCGGGGCTCGCCAACTTCCTTGGCTACCGCGCGCCTGGTACTGAGCGAACTCCTGGAGCACCTATTGTTGACACGACAACGCCGGGGTACCGCTCATTCATGGCCGCAATCAGCCCTGGTAACCGAATGGCAAGGGCGCAGGGCATAAGGAACCAGGTGCTCGCAGACGAGAACGATGCAGTGTCCCGCTTTGTCGCCTCTACACCAGGTCTTAGCCCCGCAACGGTTCAGGGCTTAAGCCTAGGGGCGATGAACAGAGCCACAAGCGCTGGTAATCAGTACAGGATTCAGCAAAGCACCCCGCAGGCTGAGGCTGAGGCCGCAAATCTCCAGATGAACGCGTTCATGCAAGAGCTGCTAAGGCAACTTGGCGCGATCGAAGGTTTAGATCAAGCTATAGAGCCTAGCCAACTTCGGGCGCTTGAGAGGCTTGCAGGCATCAATTACGGCGCTCCCGCGGTTCAAGTCCAGCAAAACCCACTCTCAGGGCTGCTTGGTCAAGGGTTAGGGCTTCTGCTTGGCGGTGGGCTAGGAGGTGCTTCAGGCGGCGCAGCCGCAGGCAGTGGTGGATTCGCTCCATTTTTTGCAGGTGTGAGGAGATAGATATAAATGACCCCTGAAATTCTCCGTGCTCTAGCTGGATTTGGAAGGCACCAGCACGCAAGGTACACGCCGCCGATCTATAACCCTCCGGCTGACTACGATCCAACAGAAGACCTGATGCAAGCATCCTCGCTCGAGCAGCAAGCACTTGGTTTGCCTCTTCAGCAGCCGAGAGCCCCGCGCCTCGAGCAAGCGATCATCCCGCTCATTCTTGCGGCTCTTGCAGGCGATCAAGGCGGCAATGTGCTGCAAGGAGCCTTTGGCGGATTCATGCAAGGCCGAGGAATGCAGCAGGATCGACTAAACCAGGAGCGAGCGCAAAAACAGCAAGGAATTCTCGCGCAAGCAGGAAGACAGCGTGAGGTCGCTGGACTCAGAGAACGCGCAAATAAGATGGCGATCGACCGATACCACAGGCAGTATTCCCAGGATGTTAAGCGCGTTGAAGATACCCGTCAATTCGATGTTCAGCAGCAAAATAGGCTGGGTTTAGCGGATGAGAAAAATAAGAGCTTAGAAAAACAGAAGAAAATTATCGCTGCCATGTCTAACTTAAAATCAGACATCCCCGAAGTTAGAGTATCTGCGAGAGAGCTACTCAAAGGTGTGCTTTTTGATCCTGAACTAAACTCTGCGCAGCATCAGGCTGTCTTTGATGCACTGAAGACTATTGGAGAGCCTACACCAGGTCAAAAGAGCATTGAGGCAGGCACCGCGCTGAAAGAAGCTCGGACAGCCACAGAGAAAGCGATGCTCAATCCGAAGGTTAGACTAACGTTATCCCGCGCTGGTGTGAATGAAGCCACAGAAGAAAAGATTAGGCAAGAGGTCGATCTTTTCCCTGAGTACCATAAGGCTAGAGTCGCAGAGCTTTATGCCCGAAGAGAAGGAGTTCTTGGAAGGCTTTCCGTGGCACGCTCGGCTGAGGAGCGCCGAAGGCTCTCATCTGAGCTAAAGGCATCGCAAAGCGCAGAAGACAAAATTATTGACGACTCGATTAGGAAGCATGAGAGAACTCTCATTGATCAGCTTGTCGAGATCAATAGGGTCAAAGATAGCCCAGGTACAAGTATCCTTGGCGGAACAGATAAAGCTATGCGGTTAGCAGAGCTTGAGTCTCAGGCAGATCAATTGCGCAAGACGATAGCTTTTTTGCGGTCGAAGAAGACTACAGAAGGGACTGCTCCCATGAGAATTTCAAGTGCAAACGGAGTAGCCCCTAAAGGCGTGGGTTCAGCCGCACCGCCATCCAAGAGACAAATCAGGTGAGCCTTAACCCTCTATTCTTAGCTGCACAGGTCAAGAGGAAACCTGCGAAGAAGCCCCCTGCCAAAGACCCAGTTACAGGTATCTCCCAAAACCCTGTGCTGGACTACCTTCAGGCGCAGCAGCAGCCTAAAAAACAGGAAGCGCCAAAGCAGCCTATCCCTCGCTCCACCAGAGAGGACTTAAAGCAACGGTTCGGAATTGACCTAGAAGCCCAAAAGCAAGGGCGCAAAGTACCAGGCGTCCCAATCTCTCAGGGTGAGCCCACAGAAGATCAATACGCAAAAGAGGTCAAGCGTCTGAAAGGAACTCCTGGCTCAATCGAGCATGCGATGGGAGTGCTCGACAAGGCGCTACCGAATCTTCCGCTCCCTCAAAGAGAGTTCCTTGTGAGCTATGTGTGGTCTAGCGCAGGCGGTGGGGACAATATCGCTAAGGAAACGCTCTCTAGGATCATCGCCGAGGCTAAAACGGGAGCACTGTTTCAGGATGACGGTCGCCCCAAGGAAGGGGCACTAGATATTGTTCGAAAGTTCAAAGAGGCAAGGGGTGTGCCCGGAGTCGATATTGCTACCCCGCAGCAGCAAGCAGCCTACAGAGAGGAGTTAAGGAAGCAAGGTGTAGGCGAGCTTGCTCCCTCACAAGGTGGGGGAGTCGACCAGCTCCCGTTTGAAATGCGCCAACAGACTCCCGAGAGGCGGGCTGTGGGCAACGTGAACCGCGCCACAGAGGAGATGGCCACTCGGCTAAATGAAGCACTTCCATTCCTGAAGCACCTGATGGTCGGCTCGCCCGCGCAGACACTTGAGGGTCTGATTAGCTCAATTCGTGGCACTAAGGGCACACCAATAACTGAAGGCCTTCCAGCAGGAGCCATTGCAGGCGCAGCCAATCTACCAGCTCATATAGCGGCCGATCTTGGCATGGCGGCTAGCAGAGATTCCACCGCTGAAGAGCGAATTAGGGCTGCCTTGAACGTTTTAGGCAATATCCTACCCGTCGAAGAATTAGCGTTAGGCGCAGCTTCAAAGGCAGGAAGCAAAGCCTTGCAAGCCTTCAAGAAACCATCTCAAATACCAGGAGTTCAAGATGCCAGCAAAGTCGTCCCGCCAACTCAAATTTCTCAAAATGTGCGCCAACAACCCAGGGTCAGCCAAAAAGAAGTGTCCCCCAAAGAAGGTAGCCCAGGAATTCTCGAAGAAACAAAATCCCAGGAAAAAGTAGCCCAAGCATCAGCGAGAGTTACCCCACTTGAGGGTGCTGACGTCACTGGTCTTGCTCGCAGGTTCGAGGATATTGAGAGGTCAAACAGAAATCTTGAGCCAACGCGTCGCGCGTCGCGCTCAATTGACGCGCTTGCCCAGGAAGGTAGGCAGGCGAGAATCAGCGGCGCCGTGAATGCAGAGAGTGTTGTACAAGAATCAGCGCGCTCTGGGCGTCCACTCAACAAGTTAGAGATTGCAGCAGTCGCAGATTATAAGCGCGAGCTTGCTAACCGCTCAAACGAACTTGTGCGCAAGCTGGAATCAGGTCAAGGCATCGACTCCAAGACGAAGCTCGGACTGCTTCGTGAGCATGACGAGATCATCCAAAAGATGAATGAGGTCAGCGACGCGGCGCAAAACTCTCGAACTGAGTGGCATGAGGGTGGCTTGGCGCTTCAAATTGCGTACGCTCCCGATTATTCACGTGCAAGCCTTGTCTCGCGAGCGAAGGCGAAGAACCTTGGAAGGGAGCTATCAACCCTTGACAGGAAGGCGCTTGATGAATCTTCAGCGCGCATTGCTAGCCTCCAAAGTGAGCTAGACCAGGCCAGAGCGCAGCTTTCTAAAGATTTGTTCAGAACTGGGGTCAGGTCTAAGGTTCCGCTAGAGAGGCAGGCCGCACTCGCAAGGAACATCCGTAGGCGAATGGGGTTCGAAGCAGGCAGCGCCCCGCGCTCTGGAATGAAGTCTAAGCAGGTGGGCGCTATTAGCCTTCCTGACGATCAGATGAATTTGATGATCCGCGACGTGCGATCGCTCGCCCGCGGATATATTGCTGACGGCGCGGAAACTCTTGACGACCTCTTATTAAGATTCCATAAAGATGTTCCAGGAATTGGGGATGAGGACTGGCTGGGAATGCTTTCTGGACGCTATCGAAAGAGGGCACTTGAGGCGGACGTCGAGAAACTGCGTGTCGAGCGAGCTTTGAGCCTCATCCAAAGGCAAGCTGAGTTCAGAGAATTAAGTGTGCCACATAAAGTGGTTTCTGTTGCAGGAGAGGTTCTCAATAACCTTTCTAGATCGATTAAAGCTGGTTTCGACATATCGATCCTGCTGTTCCAGGGCCGGAAGGCGCTAAAGACTGACCCGGGATCATGGCTGCGTGCCTGGGCTCCACAGCTAGAAACTATAGCTAAAGGGGAAGGGGCAGCTCTAAAGTCGCAGGCGCGAAGAGAGGCGCACCCTTTGTACCGCAGGCTCGTTCGTGCTGGAGTGGACTTTACAGAGATGGGCGGCGCGCTTGCAAGGCAGGAAGAAACTGGTGCTGGGTGGATGCTAGAGGCATTGCGCCAAAAAGGGCCACCCGTGTTAAAACAGCTCGCGGAGGCTAACTATCGATCAGGCGCTTCAGCGACCGAGGCCATGAACTCTGTGCGCTTCAACCTTGCGGAGAAAATGGCGCGGCTAAATCCAGATGATGCCCAGTACCTAGAGGACATTGCAAATCTTGTAAATGTGATGACTGGGCGGCCTGTTGGGAAGATCAAGCAATTGACGCTCAACCCTATAGCAAGCAAAGTGGCCTTCGCCCCAGGATTCACAGGCTCAAAATGGCAGTATGCTCTGGGACAGCCCCTGCTTCGCGCTAAGACAACCGCTGGGAGAACCCAAGTTGCAAAAACTTATGCCAAGGATATAGCTGTAACGGCAGCAGCGACCTTGGCAGCAAAGCACTTTCTTGAATCCTCCGATTTGGGCTATGTTGAGATTGATCCACGCTCTTCGAACTTTGGGAAGATGAGGGTCGGCGAGTATGTCTATGACCTTTTCGGTGTAGATACCGAGGTCGCGAGGCTCCTTTGGCGCATGAGCCACGGAACAATCAACCAAAAGGGCGTCTATACTCCTCCATCCGAACGACAGGCAGGCAGTGTGGCTTGGAATTACCTCAAGAATAAAGCTGCCCCAGTTGCCAGGGTTGCGGCAGGCTCCGTGTTTGGCACTTACGATCCTCAAATCGGCAAAGCGAGACCTCAAGGACTTGAAGACTTTGCCTCCATGTTTGTTCCGATGGGTATAGAGCGTTCATTTTCTGGCGATGATGTCCAGCCAGGCTTTAACCCATATCTTTTGATAAACGTACTTACCGATGTAGAAAGGCGAAAGATGGACAAAACAGATGCAAAACTTGAAAGCATGCTCCCTTTTATCAGGGACTTCTACCCAAAATTCAAGAAAAGCCTTAACAAAGGATCAAGCCCTCAAAAATCACCTTACGAGAAGTTAATGGAGAGCCGTTCAAAGTGATCGACGGCCTCAAATTCAAATACACGTTCGCGCAGCTTGATACCCATTTCCAGAGCAAGATAACAAATCTAACCTCGCTCATCAATGGCCTCACTGCGCGAATTACAGCGTTGCCGCCAGGCTCACAGGGTAGACAAGACCTCGAATCGAAAAGAGCGGCTTTTATAGCTCGAAGAGCGATGTTCCAGGAAGCCAAGGCACACCTTGAAGGTGGCGCTCTTGCCGAGGATTACCGGCTAACTCTTACCGAAATGAAGCAGATCGAGCTTATTCCTTAGTTTCATCAATTTTCTTCATCTCTTAACTACATCTACAAAGGAGCACTATAGTGGCGTCACGAGAGCGTTTCACACAGCAATCTGGGTTCACAGTATTCACTACAGCGGAAGTTGCCACGCTGGCAACGACCACAGCGATAGTTTCTAGCCAGACATACGACAATAGGGCAAAAAAAGTAAGCCCCCCCCTATCATTCAGATACGGCCAACTTCATGCTTGAGGTCACGTTTGCGGTTGCCCCTTCAGGTAATATACACTTACACCTCATACCTGATTTCTCGGGCGCAGATGATGCTTCGGGAGAACAATTTGCTGACGGCACTGCCGCTGTCGCTATCTCAAACACAAGAGTTGGGACATTTACTTTGAGGGCTGTAACTACGCCACAATTTGTGCCGCTCCAAGAGATCAAGATTCCAAAGCACAGATACAAAGTCCAGCTCTATTCAGAGGCTGGGCAAACCCCAAGCGGAGGAACCTTGAATGAATATCCCATCGCACGCGAACTCCTTTAGATGATCACCCCAGGAGTTCGAAGAAAGCTCAATTACCAGCACCCACTAACGGCTGGGCTAGTCCTTGATCTCCCGCTCCTCTACGGGGCTATGGAGCTCGCCTCTGGCATAAACACAGCAAATGTGAGCGGCTCGCTTGGCTCCCACGGCTGGAGCTTTAATGGCACTTCCCAGTTCATGAGCTTTGGGCATATCCCAAGGCTTGCCTTTGGGCTAGCTGCAGCGGGGAACGATTTAACCGTCCAAGTGTTCTTCAACACCTCAGTAACGGCCTCCACGCAGATCCTCTGTGGCTGCATGAACTTGCCACTGCTGGTGCTTGATGGCTGGGCTATAGGGCTTGGGGCTAGCGCTAAGATGCACGTGTACGCCCAGAACCTTGGATTAGTGCCCCAGTACATCTCGACTGATGCCTATTCCACAAACGCCTGGCAGTCCGTAGCAGCAAGCGTGAGAGTTGCCCCAGCCGCCGCACCCACAATATCGGGATATGTAAATGGAAAGCTCTCAGCGAACACTGTGGCACCTGTAGTGACGCTTCCTGTCTATGGCTCGCAGCCACAGCTTGCGCTAGGAGGCCGCGGGATCACGACAGTTCTACCTGAGGCAGATTGGTTTGGTGGGAGACTAGGGATCGTGAGGATTTGGAATCGACTACTCTCTTCTGGAGAGGTCGTGGAGATCACGGATAACCCTTTAGGGATTTACGAGCATAACACTTTCTGGCCTTCAGAGGCCAAGATCAGACGGTCGACTTGCTCGAACTTTGGGGTTGGGTACTAGGGCGAAAAACTATTATCTCCTTTTGAAAATCTTTCCTAAAAGGAACTGAATACCCCATCAATTTCGTAATCAGAATACGATCCACTTGTGACCACATAAACCCACTCAATCATTGTTTCTGGTCCTCACCTCCTATAAACGGGAAATCTTTATAAAGCCCCATCACAGAAAGGTCCTCATCAAGCTCTGGCCATGAAATACCGCGCCCGTCTCCAATTAGCTCATAATTGCGGAGTTGCGACTCGCTAGCAGAGGCCAGCTCTTGGATGCCGTTTATGGTTACGAGGATATATCCCCCAGATTGCAAGCAAACACGCATGTAGCGCATTTCAGTTTCCAATAAAAATTGAATCCGACTTGCTTTAGGCTCCATCTTCACCCACTTCCCCTTAATCTCTTTCTCTCATTGTGTTTGTTCGTTGCGAGCAGCCTCCAAACCGCTCCATTTGGCTCATTAGCTAATCCTGAACAGCTTTCATTGTCCGGGTATCCAGTTGCTGAATCCACTGATAGCAACCAGCTGGCAGGCTATTATGCGCATGCTCGGGGTGGTCATTCGGGAATCTCTCTAAGCTCCTCGTCATGTACCCCACAACATAGCCAACCTCCTTGGGTTCATGGCTGACAATAACGACTTCCCCATAGTTGACAGGCTTGAATACCTCAACCCATTCCCCCTCAGTTTCCGCAAACCTGATGGCCATACGGGTATCTGAGATGCCTTTCCACCACTTAAGCATGCACTCCGTGATCTTCTCTCGATTGACTGGTTGCTTTAGCTCGCAAGCGATCTTGTAGCGAGCTAAAAGTGACTCTGCTGTAGGTAGTTTTGTTATATTCATTCTTCCTGCCCAAACACGGCTACAAAAGTCCTAGAGATTGCTTCCTGTATTGTGCAATGTCCTTTTGTCATTGAATGGCCTCCCTTGGAATAGACAATAAATTGGAAGTAGTTTTCAGAACTGTTTGAAAGTTTCCCAGGGCTACAAATAACATAGCGATAACCAGCCTTCTCCATCGCGTCCAGCATCATGAAACAGGGAATCCCATCAGTGTAGGATTCAACATCATTTGTTAGGTACAGGGGATACCATAATCCACCGTCTGCGCTATAAAACTTGGCATGGGTTTTTTTGTCATCATTGAAGTCGGATATTTCAGTCCGAATCCCGGAAAGATTCTCCGTTTTAACTAATTGTTTTAACAGCTCAATGCGTTCTTGTTCAGTCATTGTTTCCATCTTTTATTCTTGAATAAAAGGCTAATTCATTGAATTCATTGAATTTCAAGTCTTTGATAACCTCTAAATAGTTCTCATCATTTGGACAAAACACGAAATCATTTCGGCGCATTATCAGGAAAAATTGGCTTAGTATTACCTCGAGCTGACGCTTGTCAATGAAACCAAGTTCAAAGTCTTGGAATGCTCTATGGAGCATAATAATGAGCCCCATGATTCCGTCCTGGGTTCTCTTATCCCAATATTTTTGCTTTTCAAAAATACTCATTCCCAGCCTCCATCTCCGCAATTAATTTATCAAGATTTTCGATGACTTGTTGAGGGGATTGATCTGTATATTGATTTTCTTCATTACCAAGGAGGCTGCATAATTGCTTAAGCGCATCTTTTGCTTTAGAAATACATAATTCTCCGCGAAACTCGCAGAGCTTAATAGCTGGTCAGCCATATTGGGGATTGAGAAGAGCATAATCCAAGATATAAGTTCTATTTAGACCTACTGGATTGTAACACCAAAGCCTAAAACTATTAAGAGGCCAATTAGCAGCCGCTTCCCGTACAACCTTCAATTCTTCAAGTGTTAGGGGCATTGTCGGTACCTTGTTCTGGTTGAGATTCGATTGTAAGCTCATGTAGCAATTGGCTCTCCATCGAACGAAGAGAGGTAAGCGTTACCCTAAGCCCAAAATCATCAGGAGATTGCCTAAGATAATCTTCGAGTAACTCAATTTGCTCCTGTGTATCCTTTAGTTTCTCAGCAGTGACTTTATTCATCGATTCTATATCGATCATTCCCATGTATCCTCAACTTGTAAGTGATCCTTACCAGTTACATCTTTGTCTACCATTTTGTTGGCGTCAGCAATATGGTTAAAAGTTTCAGTTGCAGTGTTAATAAGATCAAGTGATGCCTTGAAAATTTGTTCCAGGCAGTCTGGGCAAATTCCAGGGAATGGGTCATGCGCATCCTCTATCCCTTGCGCCCCACACTTTCCGCAGCTAGCGATCCGTTCTCCTATTTGAAGCTCCAAAGATTCCCCTCCATTCATCTAATCCCCCTTTCCCCACGTGAGCCTTGCCTTTAACCGGGCCATTGACAGCCTTTACAGGTTCACGCATATCCGTGCGGCATCTGCCACAAACGATAGAAGCTAGAACGGTC
>FRDC01002719.1_pt1 | contig 43276 bp, 44 predicted proteins | sample 1106171 | NCBI WGS metagenome assembly FRDC01 (sample SAMEA3930566, study PRJEB13176) | freshwater metagenome | biome: Drinking water system; feature: drinking water; material: water | place: Singapore | collected 2014-12-20 | reverse complement strand
TCGTCACTTTATGCACAGGGTCCGTGCCCGGCAGTAATTTCGCCATCAATGCATGGCCCGCCTCGTGATAGGCCGTAACCCTCTTTTCCTCATCGGTGAGCATCATGCTCTTCCGTTCCGCGCCCATCAGAATCTTGTCCTTCGCCATCTCAAAATCCGACATCTCTACTTGCTTCTTGTTCTGGCGCGCCGCCCACAATGCGGCCTCATTCACCAAGTTTTCTAAGTCGGCGCCTGCAAATCCCGGGGTGCCTCGCGCAATCTGTTCCAGTTTTACATTGTCCCCGACCGGCACGCGCTTCGTATGGACCTTGAGAATTTCTGTTCGTCCACGGATATCGGGGCGATCCACCACAACTTGGCGATCAAACCGTCCAGGGCGCAATAATGCCGGATCAAGCACATCAGGGCGATTGGTCGCCGCAACGAGAATGACGCCCTCGTTCGTCTCAAACCCGTCCATTTCGACGAGCAACTGATTGAGAGTCTGCTCCCGTTCATCATGACCGCCTCCGAGCCCTGCCCCTCGCAGCCGGCCAACCGCATCGATTTCATCGATAAAGATGATGCAGGGCGCGTGCTTTTTCCCCTGTTCGAACAAATCCCGGACACGCGACGCCCCGACTCCCACAAACATTTCCACGAAATCAGACCCGCTGATGCTGAAAAATGGCACGCCCGCTTCGCCGGCCACCGCCTTGGCCAGCAATGTTTTACCCGTTCCCGGAGGACCCACCACCAGCACGCCTTTGGGAATCCTGCCTCCAAGCTTCCGGAACTTTCCGGGATCCTTCAGGAACTCTACGACCTCCAGAACCTCTTCCTTCGCTTCCTCAACGCCGGCCACATCGGCAAACGTGACCTTCTTGCGATCTTCCGTCAGCATCCGCGCTCGACTTTTCCCGAAGGACAACGCGCTATTGCCTCCGCCCTGCATCCGGCGCATGAAGAAAATCCAAATGCCGAGAAAGAGGACAAAGGGACCCAACGTCACGAGCAAGGTGATGTACCAGGGACTCTCATCCGGCGGCTTCACTTCAATCTGGACATTCTTCTCCCGCAGCTCTTTTACCATCGCAGGGTCGTCAGGCGAATAGGTGCGGATCCGGGTCTTATCCTTCAACTGTCCGCTAATATGGTGGCCCTGGATAACGACCTTCTCCAAATCGCCCTTATCGAGCTTCGCCATGAAATCACTGAATACGATCATCTCTTCCTGAGGCGGTGGCGGCGCACTGAACAGATTGAACAGCAGCACGAGGAACAGGCCCACGACCAACCAAAACAGCAGGTTTTTCACACTGGAACTCTTGACGCTTCTCATACGTTGCCCTCAGCCCTTTCAGAATGAGTATTCGCTCGACCGTACGATACCAGCCCCTCTCTTCTACCTACCCGGGTGCTATCCTATACTATCTTGTCGGAATGATCACGGATACCAAGCTAACCTCTCGCAGGCCGTGGAATCAACCTCCTGCTGGAATCAGTTCGAACGATCACCAGATCCAAATCAAGGCTCTTCGCGCTTCGACTCTCGTCGGATGACGGGATGACCATCGAGAAGCGGCCGGAACCCAGCAACCGAGAAGAATTGCGCAAGCGGCGCGGGCGGCAGCCGGGAACTCGACTTGGCGCTGTGAACGAGATGCGCCACGCCGAATCGCTCCGCGGCCACCAAGCACCCCTCGTCATCATCCATAAAAAGTGATCGCGCGGGATCGAACCCCAGCAAGCGCTGGCACTTCGGCCAATACTCGGGCCGCATCTTTAGATAGCCGATCTCGAATGCGTCCACAATGCGATCGACGTACTGATCGAGCCCGGTCTTGGCGGCTTTGACCGACAGGCCAGATTCATGCGCGTTTGTGATGATGGTGACGCGCTTCCCCAGGCGCTGAAGGTACTGCAAGAACTCCTCCGCTCCCGGCAGAAACCCGATCATGTGATCCAGCTCCTTGTGCATGGCCACGACATCGATACCCACTCGCTCACTCCAGTAGTGAAGATCGGTCCATGCCAACTCGCCTTCCATCGACCGATACATGGCCATCAAGCGGCTGCGAGATTCGTCAAACGACAGACCCTGGAGCAACGCATACCGACGCGGCAATTCCTCCTCAAAAAAGAAATTGTCGAAATGCCGGTCCAGCAACGTGCCGTCCATATCGAGGAGCACGTCGTCGATCTGATCCCACGAAAAGCCGCCATTCGCCATCGGGCATCCGTTATTCATGAAATAATTTTCTGAGTGTACCATGGCGCACCGCTTGTTTGTGGGCTTAGGTTCCTGTCATCATACCCGACTTGCAGCAGGGACGATTTTTCTATCACATGCCGGTTGACCAATGACACGCCGAAAATCTTCCAAACCCTCGCCCCTGACATCTCATCCGGTAGCTCTCACCACTGAGACCTCACCCCTCACTCCCCACCTCTCACCTCCCCTCGTAGCCATCATCGGCCGGCCGAATGTAGGAAAGTCCACACTGTTCAACAAAATCCTCGGCGTCAAGACTGCCATCGTCGATGACGTTCCCGGCGTGACACGCGATCGCAACTATGCAGACGCGGCCTATCGGCAACGGACGTTTCGGCTGGTCGATACCGGAGGGCTCGACCTCTCGGCCTCGGACGGCATGTTGGCATTGATTCGCCGTCAGTCCGAGATTGCCATCGCCGAAGCCGACATCCTGATTTTCCTGCTCGACGGCCGTTCAGGCCTGACGCCTTCTGATCATGAAGTAGTGCGGCTGTTGCGTGGTGTGACCAAACCGGTGTTTATGGCGATCAACAAGATCGATACTCCCAAGTCCGACCCGCTCATTGCCGACTTTTATCAACTGGGGGTAGACGAGCTCTATCCCGTCTCCGCCGAGCATGGTATCGGCGTGTCCGAGCTGCTGGATGCGCTCTACCCGCTGTTGCCTGCAGCCGATGGAACCAATGAGCTGTCGCAGCTGCCCCGCATTGCCGTGGTGGGCCGTCCCAATGTCGGCAAATCCACAATGATCAACGCGCTGTTGGGAGAAGACCGGGTGGTCGTGAGCGACATTCCCGGCACCACACGCGATCCCATCGACTCGCTTGTGACGCACGCGGGGAAGCGGTACGTGTTCACCGATACGGCCGGCATCAGGCGGCGGGGGAAAATCGATCGCGGGATTGAAGGCTGGAGCGTCCTGCGCTCGCTCCGCGCCATCGGCCGCTCCGATGTGGCCGTGCTCGTGCTGGATGGAGAGGAAGGCGTCACGGAGCAAGACACGAAAATCGCGGGGGCCATCCTCAAGCAAGGGCGCGCCTGTATTCTCTGGATCAACAAGTGGGACCTTCGTGTGGGCGATGCCGAGGCCAGGAAGAACTACGAACTTGAGCTCCACCGCCGCTTCCCCTTCCTGACTTGGGCTCCGGTACTCTACGGCTCGGCGCTCAAATCGGAGTCCGCCCGTACGGTATTCGCCCAAATAGACGAGGTGTACGCGATGTTTACCAAGCGAATCTCCACGGGCACCTTGAATACCTGGCTGCAAAACATTCTGTTGGTCCATCCATTGCCGGTCCGCAAAGGCAAACCGGCGAAAGTGACGAAATCCGCGTTTGTCACCCAGGTTACTACGAAACCGCCGGCCTTCGCTTTATTCGTGGGCCATCCGGAAAACATCACGCCGTCGTATCTGCGGTATCTCGAAAACCAGCTCCGTGAGGCCTACGGGTTTACCGGAACGCCGCTACGCCTCCTCGTTAGAAAAAAATGACCGGCCGCCGGTGCAAAACCGCTTTCGAGTTGACGGCTTCGCAGGCTCATGTTACTCGCATAGGAGATGCAGGTGTCTTGCGAAGACACCTGCAATTTTCCCAACGGGACACATACGCCCACGTGCTTGCGACACCGCAAGGGTTCAATCAGAGGTCTCGGCCCCGATGACGCGACTATCGAACAATCGACGGTTCTTTCAAGTCCTTGCTTTCGCTGGTTTCGTCTGTTCGACGTCGCCGGGCTTTGCCGACGACGAACTTCGGGTTCCCGACAACGCCATTCCCGCTGAGTCTGATGCGAGGGCCGACTCCGCCCCGGTCGAAGCAAATCCGGCTCAATCCGAGACACGCGCCGATTCCACCCCCGTGAAGCCGACTCCCAATCGGGCCGAGACCGTCACTGATCCAGCCCGGATGGAAACAAATCCATTCATCAGCCTGAAAGCATCGGTGTGGCGGACCAAACCCGGAATCGTCTTCTTAAAAACACCGATCGGATTGTTAACGCTCAGCTCGAAGACGACCCTCAAGGATTTCCTCGCTTCTCAAGATGTCTTCTTCTGGATCCATGATACTCATCTCGCTGTCGAGATCAGAAAGAGGAGCAACGATTCCCTGGTCCATCGTTATCTCAGCGGACCGTTCAAGCGGAGCGGAGACGGCGAGAATAAGCTACTGCGGTGGACACCGGAAGGAGAGCGCTCCTTCGACTTCGGCGCCCATCAACGCTCGCTCGCCGGGCTTCGTGAAGGCAGTCCGGTCACGGTCGAAGTCGACGACAACGGTACCGTCATCGGTGTCCATGACTTGCAGTTCGATCTCCAGATTGGCCAGATTGCTTCGGGAGGGGCCGACGCACAGCTATTGCTGACCGGCACTGTCTCCAAGCTGAAATCGAACTTCATCTTCTTCAGAACCCCCGTCGGCGTGGTGAACGTCAACGCCAAGATCGGCATCAAGGATGCGAAGGTGGGACAGACCTTGACCCTCCGCATTCATCGTCGGAACGTGGTGGCGGATCTTGCCGCTCCCAATACGACGTCTCCGGCTCGCCGCTTTCTGACCGGCCCGTTGGAATTTGCGTCGCCGGATCATGCCGGCATCAGACTCTGGACTCCCGAGGGCGAACAGATCTATCAGACGGATCGGGGAAAGTCCGCCTTGGCGGGGCTACGGGAAGGCAGCCCGATCACCATTGAACTCAATGGACGGGGCGAAGTCGTCGAATTCCATCGACCGAACTAACCTTCCGTTCTCCTCCCCTTTCACTTGACTCTCTTTTTCATCCCTTCGTAGACTGCACGGTCTATGAAATCTACTCGAATACCACGCGCCTCAGACGGCCGGTTATCCGTATCGCCGAATATGCGAGACCGGTTCGACACGCTCTACAAGGATCACGTCGATCTGATGTATCGCTACGCGAACAGGCTGTGCGGGGAAGCCGAAGCGGCGAAGGACTTGGTGCAGGAAACCTTTTTGAATGCCTACCGTGGATTCAACCGCTTCCGCGGCGACGCACAGGTCTCCACCTGGCTCTATGCCATCGCTTCGCGGGCCTGCCTGCGTATGCGGCGAAAACGCAAGGGGGCGCCGGAACGAGAGCTGTCGCTGGAAGAGTTCATTCCCTCTTCCGAGGGCGAGTTCCACCTGCAGATCCCCGTCGAAGGGCTGAGTCCGGAAGAGGCCCTCCAGAACAAGGAGCTGCGGCAAGCCCTCAATGCCGCGATCGACAAACTGCCCAAGAAATACAAGATGGTGCTCGTGCTGCGCGACATGGAAGGTTTGAGCGCTAAGGAAGCGGGAACCGTTATGGGTTTGAGCGAGCGCGCGGTGAAATCACGGCTCCACCGCGCGCGTCTCTTTGTCCGCCGCGAACTCAGCGCGCGAGGCCTTGCGGAAGGAACTCACGAGCCGGATCACGAGTCACTGACGTAGCGCAGGGAGAAACCGCGATGGTAAAACGTGCCGCCCCGAAACCACGAAGAGGTCTTGCAGCCACACCCCATCGGCATGAAGCCGGACGGTGCCTCGGTATTCTTCGTGAATTGTCGGATTTTATCGACGATGAGCTGCCGGATGACATTTGTCTGCAAATCCGGCGGCACCTGGGCGACTGCCCTCACTGCGAAGAGTTCGTGGCCTCTCTTCGCCAGACCGTGTCGCTCTGCCGCGGGAATCCCGCCCCGGCCCTATCGGCGAACGAGCGGGCCCTGATGCGCGAGAAGATTTTGAACGCAGCCCGATTCCGGTGATCAATCTCTGTCAAACCCGCCGGCCTCCATGCTAAATTGACCAACGGATCTGGAGTGAAACTTTTTTCAATACAGGCGTTCATCATGACTCGATGCAGACCACTCACAGCGGCATTAATTATTGGGGGGCTGTTCACCATTTTCGATGCCAGTTCGGCAATGCTTGCTGCGGCAGCAGCTTCACGCACGCCACACGCACGTGCGACGGTCCAGAGCCCGGCCACCGAGGCTGCTCGCCGATACGCCGATGCCATCTCAAAGGGCGACCGTCTGACTTTTGGGCAGTTGGACTTCGCCTGCCAATATCGGCTTGTGACAGCTTTGCCGCCTGGTCGTAAGACTGCTCCCGAAGCACACGACTCATCCTATGAGACTTGCTGGAAAAAAATGACCGCCGGCCACGCACCGGCCCTGAAACGGACGGACGTCGGCATGGATGTCCTCTGGCCCAGCGCAGGCCCGCTGGTATTCTATGGGGACGAGCTGTCGGATACTCCGGCCTCGGCATTCGTCATGGATGCGATCGGGACGTCACCGCCAGGGAGCGGCCTGCAATTGACCGTCACGAACAGCCGTCGAATCCCCGACGGGTCATTTCGGCTCAAGCCGAACGGCAAGGTCATCGGCGTCCCAACCACGTTGGTCGCGATTACGGTGGCATACCAGGACCCGTTAACCGCACCGGTTACCCATGCGCCCGGCACCGTGCAATGGACGAGCACGGTCAAACGTCCCCGGCGCGCGATCAAATCCGTCGTCACCCAATGGGTCGTGTTCACCGGGCTCAAACAACACGGGTTCCCGAACGATACCGCGGTGTTTCAGCAGCCGGTGGACACCACCCCGGAAGCGCCGGGCATGGTGGCCGAGCAGATTCCATTCACGACAGAAATCAGCCGGGCTCTGCCTGAATCGCTGGTGTGGTGGGGACCCAACGATCAACCAGGCACATTCACGGCCGCTGCAGCACGGGCCGCAAGCTTCCCCGATTTGCGCGATCGGATCGCACTGCTCAACCGTATCCTGATCATCGATCCGAACCAGGTTGACGCCCTGCAGGTCCTCACCAAGCACCTGTACGCCGTGCTGCTCGGGGATGCCGCCAAGGGGCACAGCCTGACCGTGAAAGACCCGGCGCTTTCGCTCACCGTCAACGAATTCTACTGGAACATCTATGCAGGAGCAGCCCGTCTGGACCTCTCTAACGGAATGGAGATGGGCGGCCTGCCCCAGCCGACACCAGCGGATTTTCTCTACCGGATGGTACCGGCCCTAGAGACCCTTGCCAAGATCCGTCCCGAACAGCTGGACAACCGCTTCCGACTCGGCATGGCCTACCGATGGAACAACGACCAGCTCCCGATGATCGAAACCTTTGAAGCCCTGGTCCGCGACATTCCTGACAACCGGAAAACACCCAAGGCCGAAGCCCTCCTCCAATTAGCCTGGTCCCGCATCAACAAAGTTGCCTGGAACCGGACTTTGCACGATCCGGACAGCCTCCAGGCCTATGCCGATGCCGAAAAGGCATCGGGCCTGGCCGAGCTGCCGATCGACAAATTTCTCGCAGAATACACCATGGCCTACAGCATGATTTTCATGCCGGATTACGGAGACAAGGCGAAGATGCTGCGGCATCTGACCGACGCAAAACTCTGGTTCGATGAAGTGCCGGGAAAAGACGACGCGGTCTGGCGCTACTTTCTTCACAGTGAACTGCTAAAAGCGGTGCTCGATGCCGATCCGACCTTCCGACCGATCTTGGCTTCGACATTGAAGAGGAACGGATAAGACGAGCTACCCAAGAATTGACCGGTCTCTTTCGATATGTTCGTCCTGAGCGCAAGCGGAAGGAATCTCAACTTTCCGCCGGTTGAACAGGCTGACGCAGACGGTTTGCTGGCAGTCGGCGGAGACCTCCGCCCTGAACGGCTCCTTGAAGCCTATCGCCACGGCATCTTTCCCTGGTACAACGAGGACCAGCCGATCTTATGGTGGTCACCGGATCCACGGGCTGTGCTCTTCCCCTCCAAGCTCCACGTCCCACGCAGCCTGGAGCGGACGATGCGTCGCGGTCTCTTCACGGTCACGCTCGACCGCTGCTTCCGGGAAGTGATGACCCGATGCGCCGGCCCCAGACCACAATATCCCAACGGCGGCACCTGGATCACGCCCGCGATGATCGAGGCCTACGGAACACTGCATGAACTCGGTTATGCCCATTCTGTAGAAACCTGGGTCGGGACAGACTTGGTCGGCGGCCTGTACGGCCTGGCCCTCGGGACGGCATTCTTTGCCGAATCCATGTTTACACAAGTAGACGACGCGTCAAAGACCGCGTTGGTCGCACTCGTACGTCAGTTACAAGTCTGGGAGTTCTCAATCATCGACTGCCAGCAAGCCTCGCCACACGTCCGTCGCTTCGGCGCCGAAGAAATTCCACGGCGCGAGTTCATGGCCTGCCTGTCCGAAGCCACCGGCCGATCCAATCGCTACGGAAGATGGGCGTTTGATACTGTTCCCGCCATACAATCCGGAATTTGACAGTCTTTTCCCCTCTCACTTATGATTCATTTTCTTTAAGAGGAGGGCATCCTATGAGTTTCACGATTACGCCGAAAGAATTGAAAACCCGCTTGGAGAAGGGGGACGACCTGGTACTGTTGGATGTTCGGGAACCCTGGGAGAATGCGCTGGCCAAGCTGGACAACTCCCTGCTGATCCCGCTGGGCACCTTGCCCCAGTCGCTTTCAAAGCTGGACAAGAATACCGAAATCATCGCGTATTGCCATCATGGGATGAGAAGCGGAGACGCGACGGGATTTCTACTCCAGCAAGGCTTCTCAAACGTCAAGAATCTGATCGGCGGGATCGATGCCTGGTCGCTCCAGGTAGACGGGAAAGTTCCACGATACTGATCCGGTGAACCAATGGGATCCCATTGCCCGCTCCCCTCACATCGTCAGCGGAGCGGGCTAGCCCATTAGTTCACGGAAATAGGCGACGGTTTTCTCAAGACCCTTGGTAAGATCGGCCTCAGGTTCCCAGCCCAGCTCTTGCTTGAGCTTTGTGGAGTCGATCACACTGCGCATCTGCTCCCCCAGCTTAGCCGGACCATGCACTTCCTTGCAGGAAGAGCCGGTGAGGCCCACGAGTATCCGGAACAGTTCATTGACCGACGTTTCAATCCCGGTCCCGACATTATAGACACCCTGTGAATCCTGTCTCATCGCCACCAGGTTGGCCTCTGCCACATCGTCAACGAACACGAAGTCCCTGGTTTGGCGGCCATTCCCGTTGATGATCGGCTGCTCGTTGTTCAACATCTTTCGAATGAAAATTGCCACGACACCGGCTTCCCCTTCCGGATCTTGCCGAGGTCCATATACGTTCCCATACCGCAAGCTCACGACCTGAATTCCGCTGATACGCTGAAAATAGGACAAGTAATGTTCGGCGCAGAGTTTGCTGATGCCATAGGGCGAGAGCGGTTTGGTCACGTGAGATTCCGGCGCTGGAAATGCCTCCTGCTCTCCATAAATTGCGCCGCCGGAAGAGGAGAAGATGACCTTTCTCACCCCATGATGCACCGCTTGATGCAGGACATTCATCGTCCCTAGCACGTTGACCTGCGCATCGAATACCGGATTGTCAACCGAGACCCTTACGCTGACTTGAGCAGCCAGATGAATGACGATGTTGGGCCGCTCATTGCGAAACACTCGCTCCAGTCTCCCGCTTTGGATGTCCAGCTTGTACAAGCTGGCAGCGCGATTGACGTTTTTTCTCGTCCCGGAAGACAAGTCATCCACAATAACGACTTGGTGCCCTTCTTCCACGAGCCGATCGACCACGTGGGAGCCGATGAATCCTGCGCCGCCCGTTACGAGTACCTTCATCATCCCTCCGCTAAATGAGTATCCTCTAAAAACCGCTTTGCTCTTTTACATACCATGAAACCGCGCCGTGAGCTCAAAAATTGCCAACATTTCGTGATTCCCCTTCTTCCCCTTCACGGGACAATCCAATGTCTGCAGCACCCGCAATCCCAGTTCGTCCGCATGGCGCACGATCCGCTGGAGTACAGCCTGCCGTTGCGTCTCGTCACGAACGATTCCGCCTCGACCAACCTGTCCTTTCCCGACTTCGAACTGCGGTTTGACGAGTGCAATGACGCGGGCGTTGGGCGCTAAGAACGGGAGGATTGAAGGGAGCACGTTCGTCAATGAGATAAACGACACATCGATGACGGTGAGCGCGATCGGTTCAGGAACGGCTGACCGTTCGATATAGCGGATGTTGGTCCGCTCGATCAGTACGACACGCGGGTCCTGCCGAAGCCGCCAGTCGAATTGGCCGTAGCCGACATCGACCGCATAAATCCGCGTCGCGCCCCGTTGCAAGAGACAATCGGTGAACCCTCCGGTGGAGCATCCCACATCAAGACAGACAAGACCACGAGGTTCGGTCCCGGACGCATCCAAAGCAGCTGCAAGCTTGTCCCCGCCGCGACTGACAAAGCGGGAGCCGTGTGAAACAATGTCGATCGCCGCCTCCACAGACACCGCTTTGGCCGGTTTGTCGATCATGGCGCCGTTCACCCTGACCTCTCCGGCGAGGATCATCCGTGCCGCGGCTTCCCGGCTTGGCGCCAACCCCTGCGCGACCAGCCGTTGATCAAGACGAGCTTTTTGAGGGTATGCTTTGGTGCCCATGGAAAGACGGATTCTATCAAGACATCGACAAGGCAGTCGGACCACTGAGGTGTTATACGTCCGCGTCGGAATCCCGTCTCTCGTCACCGTCCGAAGAAAATGCGCGAAGATGCTTCTTGCCGTTTGTGTCCTGGACCAGCACTTCGATCTTCCGCTCGGCCTCTTCCAACACCTTCAAGCAGTTCTTCGACAGACGAATACCCTCTTCGAAGATCCTCAACGACTCATCCAGGGGCAAATCCCCCTTTTCTAATTCCGCCACGATGGCTTCCAATCTGGCCATCGCCTGTTCGAACTTCACACCAGCCACCGTCATCTCCTCTTCATCGACAAATGGGTCATTATAGCGGGGCGGACCCGGCTTTGGAACCATCGGGCATCACGTTCGCCACCACGCAGCGCAGTTGTCCTTTTGCAAGCCGGGCCAACACCTCTTGCCCCACCGCGACTTCGCAGGCATCCCGGATCACGCGATGGGACGACACCGACTCTAGAATGCTATACCCGCGGTCAAGGATCCCCAGCGGGCTCAGCGTATGCAAGTTTACGAGACAGGCCTGCGCCGATTGCGTCCTGCGGTTTAGTCCGTATCGCATCACTTGTACAAGACGCGAGCCTAACTGAGGTACCAGGGTTAGCCCCTGACGCACCTGCGCATCCGGGCTGTTTCCGATCAATTCGTGTTTGAACGAGTGCGCCTTGTCCCATCTCTGCCTCAGAAGACCCTGCACGGCCCGGCGCATGTGAGCAACCGCTCCGTCGACCTGCTGAATATCCTCCAACACGCGATACCGAACGTTCGCGATGCGGGTGACAATGAGATCGAGCTGTTGCCGATCGGCTTCGCAACGGCGGCTCATCGCCAGCCGGGAGCGAGCCGTCAGTTCACCGAGGCGATCGACAACCTCACTCAACACCGGAGCGACAGCCTCTGCGGCGGCCGAGGGCGTCGGCGACCGCAGGTCCGCGACAAAATCGGCGAGCGTGACATCCGTTTCATGACCCACTGCCGATACGACCGGAATGGGCGATGCTGCAATTGCACGCACGACCCGCTCATCGTTGAAGCTCCAGAGATCTTCCGATGAGCCGCCGCCCCGCCCCACAATCATGACATCGACACGGCCTAATGCATTCAATGATCGAATGGCGGAGGTAATCTGCTCTGCAGAGTCCTCTCCCTGTACCGACACAGGAGCGATGATGATGCGGAGAACAGGACACCGGCGATGCAGCACCGTCATCATATCTCTAACGGCCGCCCCCGACAGCGACGTCACGATACCGACAGTTCGAGGAAACACCGGCAAGGGCCTTTTTCGATCCAGATCGAAAAGCCCCTCCGCAGCCAGGCGAGTCTTGAGTTGCTCAAACGCCACCTGCTGCGCGCCGCGCCCCTTCGGTTCGACATACTCAAGAACGACCTGATACTCCCCGCGCGGTTCATATACGGTGACGCGTCCCCGCGCAACGACATGCAGCCCATCCTCCAAACCGAACCGCAATCGAAGCGCGGTCGACCGGAAGATGACGGCTCGCATCTGGCTGGAATCGTCTTTGAGCGTACAGTAGAGATGCCCGGACCCGGGCGCGCGAAGATTGGAAATTTCTCCCTCGAGCCATACCTCTGAAAAATCGGCTTCGAGAGATGCTCGAACCAGACCTGTCAGTTCCGATACCGTGAAAACACGCCTCGACGGGGAATCACCGGGCGATGGGAAGGAGCGAGTGCGACTCGTGACGTCCTCCTTCAATCGATCATGCGGATCCGCTCAAAGGCGATGGCCTTCCCCAAACGCGCGTCAAGCTCCACCAGCACCGCACAGAACACCGACGGGCCTGATGCGACTTCAAAGCGTCGCGGCATGCCGGTCAGAAATTTTTCGATCGCCAGTTCCTTTTTCACTCCAATCACCGAATGCAGCGGACCGGTCATCCCGATATCGGTAATGTAGGCCGTCCCCTTGGGGAGAATTTGATCGTCGGCTGTTTGCACATGGGTATGTGTGCCGACCACTGCCGTGACTTCACCGTCCAAATAGTGGCCCATGGCCATTTTTTCAGACGTGGCTTCTGCGTGCATATCAACAATTATCGCCGATGTTTCCTGTTTCAATCTCGACAATTCACGTTTGGCCGTTTGAAACGGGCAATCGATCGTCGGCATATAGGCCCGTCCCATCAGCTGAAGCACCGCCAGCCGTTCCCCGCCGGCAGTTTCGATGACCACACTGCCTTTGCCGGGCACCCCGGGCGGATAGTTCGAAGGGCGCAGCAGACGGGATTCGCGCGGGAAATAATCGAGCACTTCCTTCTTATCCCAGGCATGATTGCCTGTGGTGATGACCGAGAGGCCCAATTCAAACAACTCTTCGGCCAATTCCGGCGTAATGCCGAACCCGCCTGCGACATTCTCTCCGTTTCCGATCACGGCATCGATTTGGCGCTGCGCAACAAGGCGCGGTACCGCACGGGCGACGGCGCGCCGCCCCGGTTCGCCCATGATATCGCCGATACACAACACCTTCATCGGGCGTATTCCACGTACCGGCTCTCCCGAATAACAGTCACTTTGATTTGCCCCGGATAAGTCAGTTCCTGCTCGATTTTCTTCGCCAACTCGCGCGAAAGCTGGAACGATTCGGCATCGGTGATATCTTCCTGTCGTACAATCACACGGATTTCACGCCCTGCCTGGATGGCATAAGCCTTTTGCACTCCCTTTAGTCCCGTGGCTAAGGACTCGAGCTTTTCCAACCGTTTCACATAAGACTCCAGCGCTTCTCGCCTGGCTCCCGGCCGGGCAGCCGAGAGTGCCTCAGCCGCAGCTACCAGTACGCTCTCCGGACACAGCGGCTCCACCTGTTCATGGTGCGCGGCAATCGCGTTCACGATCTTGGGAGATTCTCCGTATTTTTTGGCGATCTCGGCCCCCAGCATGGCGTGCGGCCCCTCTTCTTCATGGCTGACCGCTTTGCCGATGTCATGAAGCAAGGCACCGCGCCGCGCCAACTTGACGTCGAGTCCCAACTCCGACGCCATGATGCCGCAAATATACGACGCTTCCCGCGCATGGTACAGATTGTTCTGTCCGTAGCTCGTCCGATACTTGAGCCGCCCCAGCACTTTGATCAACTCAGGATGAAAATCCGCAAGCCCCAATTCGAAGATGATTTTTTCGGCCTCTTCATACATCAGCTTGTCGATATCGACCTTTACCTTTTCCACAATCTCTTCGATGCGGGTGGGATGAATACGGCCATCGTGCATCAACCGCTCAAGCGACACTTTGGCGATTTCGCGCCGCAAGGGATCGAACCCCGAAATGATCACGGCCTCCGGCGTCTCATCGATGATCAAATCAATCCCTGTGGCAGCCTCGATCGCGCGGATATTTCGCCCTTCCCGGCCGATGATCCGGCCCTTCATAGCGTCGTTTGGAATCTGGACCACCGAAATCGTGGATTCCGACACGTAGTCGCGCACCACCCGCTGAATGGAGCTGGTGATGATTTCACGTGCTTCCCGCTCGGCATTTTCACGCGCCTCTTCGATCGTCCGCTTGGCGATGCCGGCGGCATCAAGCCGAGCCTGCGACTCCATTTCGACGATCAGCTGTTTTCTGGCTTCTTCGGCCGTCATACCGGCCACGCGCTCTAATGCTTCACGATGCTCACGTTCAGCCTTGGCACAAGCTGTTTCTTTGGCGTTAAGCCGCTCCTCACGCTTCGCGAACTCCTGATCGCGTTTCTGCGACTCGCTCTCCCGCTTGTCCAGCGCGGCCAGCTTGCGATCAAATCCCTCTTCCTTCTGGAGAAAACGTTTCTCGGCGGCTGCGAGCTCGACAAGCTTCGCCTTTTGCTCTTTCTCGATCTCTGATTTTGCCTGAAATACGAGATCCTTAGCTTCCAGCCTGGCCTCTTTCAGCACATTTTCGGCTTCGCGCTGGGCATTGTGCACGACCTGCTTGGCCTGCTCTTCCATCTCAGCCCGTTTCGCCCCGGCCATGTTGCGACGCACCAATTCAAATACCACAACCCCCACAAGGGCTCCGGCGATTGCACAGACGATGTAGAGAACGATTGAAGTAGAAATGGGAGTCACCCCCTTCTTGGCAAACCAGGTATCCAGGCTGCCCGGTTGCACGTAGTACGTGTACACAGATTGAGCGGGGTGCTTCTAACAGACAGGAATGGAGGGAGAATACCGCCCAGGAGATTGCTGACAGTTCAGTCGAGAAACGCGCGAGATCGTCTGCCCGCTAGTACGACATCCGTCAGATTCCTGCCACTCTGCCTCCCCCTTGACCGCAGGATCCCTTGTCGAGATCCAAGCCGCCGAAAAGGATCGGTGTGAGAAACAAGAACCATCTGTTGACACCCACCATGAACGGCATGCGACCACCCTCTGTCATTCACATCCACATCTTGTCGCAAAAAATCTGCCAAAAATTGCCGTCTGGGTATGACCACCCTAGTGAGAATCCACCGGATTACCGCATCGTACAGGGACATGACACCGTTCTCTATCGCTTTCACAACGTTCGTTTCCAGTCGAGTCAGCTGCTCTGAGAATCTGTTCTCAATCCCCCGCTTGTCCGTTACAACACCGCACGCACACGATCACGGATTGTAGACCCACGATAACAAAGGGCTTCTATGAAAGCAAGGCGAAACTTGCTCCTGATAAGGAGTGGAGAGGAGACGAACCTGGGAGATTTACCGAAAGAGCGACGTCGGCATCTGCTCTTCAATGGATTCCATCAATGTATCCATCCGCCGATCGACATCCGCCTCTCCCTGAGCCCGCTTCTTTTCTGACTCGAAGAACTGATGGGCAAGATTAATGGCCGTCAACACGGCTAACTTCGAGGGGGTAGCGGTCTTCATGCCTTCAGCAAGATGCTTCATGTGATCATCAACGAAATGAGCGAGCCGCCGAATATATGCATCGTCGGCAACACCGCGAATCGCATACCGCTGGCCATAGATCTCAACATCGATCGTCTTAGTCAAGGGCCACCTCCTTGGCATCGTCCGCACATTCCAGCAATTCAATCTCGCTCATGACCCGCTCGATTCTCGATCTGATATCGATTCGTTCTTTTTCCCACCGGCGATTCACATCATCCTGCGAGGCAAGCCGCTGGCGGGCTGCCTTGACTTCATCTTCCAACGACGCATTTTTCCGCTTCAGTTCCTGGACTAACTTCACCAGGTCTTTGATCCGAGCTTCAAGCGCATCCAACCGATCTAACGCCATAGCGGTCCTGTGTGCCCTCTCTTCTCATAATTCGAGCCGCACTATAAAAAACTTTGCGAAATCTTGTCAAGAAACAGACTTTGCGGCACCGGCGAGGCGGAGATATTCCTTGTAGCTGCGGAGGACGCGCTTCACATATTGCCTGGTTTCGAGGAACGGAATCAACTCGACGAATTCGTCTTCGCTCCGGCCTCGATAGGTCGCCGCCCAACCCTCGACAGCGATCGGACCCGCATTGTACGCCGCGATGGTCTGCGCCACGTTGCCGGAAAACTGCGCAAGCAACTGCTCCACATACCGAACTCCGATCTGAATGTTCGTATCCTGATCGAACAAATCCTCCCGCATCACGCCGGGAAGACGATGCCGCTGAGCCACCGCATTGGCCGTTGCAGGCATGATCTGCATGAGACCGATGGCTCCGACACGGGACACTGCGCGCCAATCGTATTGGCTTTCCTCCCTGATGATCGCCGCAATGAGAAACGGGTCCACCCCGTTGACTCCCTGTGTTTTGATCGTGTGAATCAATCCCGTCGGATAGGCGACATTCCACAAATCGTCCGCCACAGCCCCCCCGGTTCGCTCCAGACGGTCTCGAAATCGAGCCCGCACAAGGCGCAGCGCATGATGGTAAGCCCCGGCTTCATTCAACATCACAGGCAGCGCCGCCAACACGTTGGAATCTCGGCTGTAGTGGTCTGTCAGCACGGCGAGTTCTCTCGCGGCATCCTGCTCAAGACCCAGCGTTCTGAGTTCAATCGCCCGCCGATAGGTCGGCTGTTGTTCGATTTCCGCCCGGCCATTGCTATGCTGCACGGGCCCCTGAGCCGAATCCGTTGCAAGTGACCCCGCAACGGCCGTAGCCGAAGAATCCCTCGGAGTCTTTTCCTGATCTACGGGCGCCACGGCGGGGACGTCGGTCCTCCCCTGCGCCAATTGACAATAGTATGTCAGAGGATAGCGCTTGCAGAGGAGATGGAAGGTTTCTTTCGATTTGGACTCTTTGGCATGACCTTGAGACCTCGCGATCCAATAGAGCGCTTGCGGTTCCCATTCGCCGTCTCGCTGATCAACGATTGGTTGCCACACGGCAATCGCATCCTGGTAGCGACCCGTTCGATACAACACCCACCCTTCGCGCCAGTGGGCTTCGGCCCGCTGAGATGCCGGCTCTCCCGATTTGACGACATGCCTGTACTTCGCAATGGCCTCATCAAACTGGGCCTGATCTTCCAGCCAAATTCCGGCAAATAACGTGATCTGCCCTTTTTGTTCGGGAGACAAGGACCGCTTGGGCAATCCGCGGCTCAACTCCAACAGTTTCTCACCCATTCCCTGTCGGAGATACACACGAGCCAACCAGACCACGGCCTCATCGGACTGAACCATCTGAGCTCCAGCGAGTTCCTGAAAGGTCTCGCGCGCTTGGTCATAGAGTTTCAATCTGACTTGTGCGATGCCCAATTTCAGCTTGGCGTCCCCACGGCGTGAAGAAGACGGGTCTTTTGCAAGAAACTTTTTGAGTTCGTCGATCGCTTCCGCATGCAGAGCCTGTCCCAGAAAGGCCTGAGCCCTGGTATAGAAGTCATCAGGCTGAGGGGTCCAGGACTCACCACCGATATTGGTCGCAAGCAGAGCTCCCGCCTCCTTGGCTTCCTTCGTCTGCGGAAACTTCATCCATAATTTTTTGAGCGCCTCCCTGGCCTCAACCGGCTGATTGGCTCGACGATAACAATCGGCCAGCCGCAGCCACGCCTGGGGCACCCGCGGCTCTTTGTCGTTGATACCGACGGCCTTGGTAAGCCATGCCAGCGCTTCGGGACAACTGGAGGCTTGATACCAGGCTTCTCCCGCACGGAGGGCGACCTGATCAAGCAGGTTTGAATCGGGGACTGATTGCGGCACTGATTCGAATGTCCTGGCCGCCTCTCTCGCCTCCCCCAGATGGAGCAATGCTTCACCGATCCAGAACCGGATGTAATCATCGAGCACTGAAAAGTCTTGTTGGGCCGAACGGAGATAGGTGAGCGCTTCGCTTGGACTCCGCTGAATCAGCATCACTCCCGACAACAATCCTGCCCGCTTGGCCCAAGGCGAAGCCGGGAATTGCTCCATCACTCGTCGAAGCCGCTCCAGTTTCAGCGTAGCGACCTGATCTTTCGTCAGCGCATGGCCGAACCGCTCTTTTGGCCATGCAGCGGCGGTGAAACACTCCTCAGCCGACCCACAAGCATCTGCTTGAAGTTTTTCCGAATCCGTAACCGGGGCAGACTGTGCGTCATAAAGAAAAAACCAGCCGGCGACGATGAGACACACGGCCAGCGAAACCGGCACAAAGCTCCGGCCAAGGCTTGCAGCAGATCGAGGGCTGAGGGTCGGTCTTTTCATCGCCGTTCATTATATACAGCATGAGCCGCAATGGAAGAAGTTTTACAACCGCCTCATGACTCGGCGCTCCTATGGTGTCGGTTCATTCTCACTTATGGTAGGCTCTTCGTCACACAACGAGATCCGGAATGCTCTTGATGCCGACGCTGCCCGTTCCAACCAACTTATTGGCCCTCACCGAACCGCAGATGGTGAAGTTCGTCCGCGCACGGGGCTGGCCGAATTATCGGGCCGGACAAATCCTCCGCTGGCTGTATCGCCGGCGCGCACGCGCCATCGCCCAGCTGACCGACCTGCCTTCCCGCGATCGATCGGCATTGGCCGAGATCGCGATCGTCGGGCGCGCGTCCCACTGTACCGTGTTGCCGTCTCAAGACGGCACGAGAAAACTGCTGCTGACGCTCGACGACGGATTGATGATCGAAGCCGTACTCATCCCCGACGACGATCGGCTGACACTGTGTGTCTCCACCCAAGTCGGCTGCATGTTGGACTGCGGCTTCTGCCTGACCGGTACCATGGGTCTCAAGCGCAATCTCAAAGCCCATGAAATCGTCGACCAAGTCCTGACCGCCCAGGACCGGCTCAAAGCCGGCGAGCGAATCACCAACCTGGTCTTCATGGGAATGGGAGAGCCCTTGTCCAATGTGGATGCGCTTGAAGCAGCCATTACCTGCTTGACGGATACGTCGTGGGGCCTCGCATGGTCGCCCAGACGGATCGTCGTATCGACGGCAGGCCTCGCGTCCCGCTTGAAACGAGTCGCGGCCCTCGGCGTCAATCTGGCCATCTCCCTCAATGCCACCACGGAAGAACTGCGCCGGGAGATCATGCCCGCCGCCAGCGAAATCTCATCACTTAAATCATTACTGGCGGCCTGTCGCCGGTATCCTCTGGCGCCAACCCGGCGGCTGACCTTTGAGTATGTCCTGCTGGCGAATGTCAATGATCGGCCTATGGACGCCCAGCGTTTGACGACTCTGCTTCGAGGCATGAAGTGCAAAGTGAATCTGATCCCGTTCAACGAATTTCCGGGAAGCCGTTTCCATCGCCCGCCGGATCGCGACGTGCTCCGATTTCAAGCCACCCTCCGCCAGGCCGGGATCGACGTATTCGTCCGTAAAAGCAGGGGACGCGACGTACTCGGCGCATGCGGACAACTCGGGGATCTTCCCGCAGGCCGGGAATCAGTTACCTTGACACCTATCGAATCCCGTTGTTAGCATGCCGTGTGTTGCTTATCCCATCATGAAACGGCCGGCTCTCCATCACTATTCGACAACGTGCCTCCTTGCAACGCTGCTTGCGTTCTCTGACGCCGCATCGTCAATGGCCCTGGAGCCCCTTGAACATGTCCTGTCCAACGGCATGAAAGTGCTGCTGGTCGAAGTTCCAAAGGCCCCGGTGGCGACAGTGCAGGTGTGGTACAGGGTCGGCTCCAGAAATGAAGTGATGGGACGTGCCGGACTCTCCCACATGCTGGAACACATGATGTTCAAAGGCACGGCGAAGTATCCCAAAGGCTCATTTTCCCGCATCATCCGCAAAAACGGCGGGATCGACAACGCGTTTACCGGACAAGACTTTACCGCTTATTTTGAAAACCTCGCGGCCGACCGCGTCGAACTGGCTCTGGAACTTGAGGCGGACCGCATGCAGGGCCTGATTCTCGACAACAACGAGTTTACGACCGAACGCGAGGTTGTCAAAGAAGAGCGGCGCTTGAGAAGCGAGGACGATCCGCAAGGCGCGCTGGTCGAGGCCTTGTTTGCTCAAACGTTCCTCAGCCATCCCTATCATTGGCCGGTCATCGGCTGGTTTGCCGATCTCGATGCGATGTCGCTTGACGATTTGCAGCGCCACTACGACACATTTTATTCTCCCAATAATGCCACCCTGGTCGTCGTGGGGGACATCAAGGCAGACACGTTACTCCCGACGATCAAACACCTCTTCGAGCCGATTCCCAAAGGGCCTTCGCCCAAACAGACCATCTCGGCAGAGCCGGATCAGCGGGGCGAACGACGTATTGTTCTGAAACGGGAAGCCCAGGTTCCCTCTGTCATGATGGGATTCCGCGTCCCCAATTATTCGAGCGACGATGCCTATGCCCTTGGCTTACTCGAATCGATTCTGTCTGATGGGAAAAGCTCCCGGCTCTATCAGAGCCTGGTCCATGACCAGAAGAACTCCCTGTCGGTAGGCGCGGAATACAGCCTGCTGCAAACAGATTCCGGTTTGTTTTATTTCTATTCCCTCGTAAGCCCAGGCGCGAAGGTTGAGGCGGTGGAAGACGCACTGCATCGCGAGATCGCCAAGCTCCACAATGAACTGCTGTCCGACCTGGAACTCCAGCGGGCTAAAAATCAGGTGGAAGCCTCCCGTATTTTCGAGCAGGATTCAAATTTTCGCCATGCCATGCTGCTCGGACAATTGGAATCCATCGGCGCGGGCTGGCAACGGGCAGATCAATTTCTGGAACGCGTGCGGACCGTCACCGCCAAAGACATTCAACGCGTCGCCAGGCAGTACTTGACCCAGGACAACCGGACGGTGGGGATTCTCATTCCCCTGCCTCCCAAGGAGCAGGAAGCGTCTCTTCCGTCACTGCAACAGGGAAAGCCATAGCACACCAACCATGCCGCGCAGAATGACAGACAACACCCATCGGCGTTCGGGCCATCGCCCCTTGGGGTCCTTACGCACCGGTGCGGCCTTGGTCGTATGGGGAGTTCTCACCGCAATGACCGGCGTTTCAGAGCCGGGATTTGCCGCCGATATCTCCCCGGTTAAAATCACGACACCCAATGGGATAACTGTGCTGGTGGTCGAGCAACACTTTCTGCCCATCGTCGAAATCCATGCGCTCATCAAGACCGGATCGGCGTACGATCCGCCGGAAAAAGCCGGCCTGGCAAATCTGACGGCCAGCCTCCTGGAAGAAGGCACGACGACCAGATCATCGAAACAATTGGCTGAACAGATCGACTTTGTCGGCGGCGCACTGGAAGTCACCGCGCACGAAGATTACACCACTGCAGCGGCGCGAGTGCTCAAGAAGGACGTTGACCTCGGCTTCACGCTGCTGGCAGATATCCTCATGCGCCCGGCATTCCCCCCGCAGGAATTCGATCGGGTGCGGTCGCAGATTCTTGGAGAAATCATCAGCGACAACGACGACCCCGGCCATGTGGCCATGAAAGCGTTCAACCAATTGGTCTTCCACAACCACCCCTATCGGTGGCCGGCCAATGGGACCGAAGAAGCCCTGAATAAACTCACATTGGCCGACGTCCAAGCCTTCTACGCGAAGGAGTACCTGCCGAACCAGGTCATTTTCGCCATCGTCGGCGATATTACGGTGGAGCACGCCACGGTCTTGGTCCAAACGCATTTCGGAGCCTGGAAGAAGGGCCCGGCGCCGGCCAGGACGGTCAAGAAACCCACTGCCATCGGCAAGAAAGCCGTACAATTCATCGAAAAAGACCTGACCCAATCCACCATCGTATTGGGCCATAGCGGCATCAGCCGGACAAACCCGGACTTTTACGCCGTGACCGTCATGAATCATATCCTCGGCGCCGGCGGATTTTCGTCGCGCTTGATGGACTCCATCCGAGACAAACAGGGACTTGCCTACGGCATCATGAGCCATTACGAAGCACGCGCCATGCCGGGCTCGTTCTGGGTAAATCTCCAGACAAAGACGGAAACCACCAACCAAGCGATCAACGGCGTGCTGGCTGAAATGAAGGCCATCCGCGAGGCTCCGGTCACCGACCAGGAACTGGCCGAAGCCAAATCGTTCTTGATGGGCAGCTTTCCGTTACGGTTGGACTCGACCGCCAAACTGGCGAAGGTGTTGGCGCAAGTGGAGTTTTTCGGATTGGGATTCGACTACTTCGTCCAGTATCCCAAATGGATCGAACGGGTCACGAAGGAAGATGTGCAGCGGGTCGCCAAACAGTATCTTAACCCGCAACATTACGCCCTCGTCGTTGTCGGCAACATCGCAAAAGCAAAGATTCGTCACTAGTCCGCTCATCCACGAGACGCCTACTGCCATGCCAACCGCGCCGCTCCAACACAAACTCGATCACCTCCGCGCCCTGCTCTCCGAGATGGGCTCCGTCCTCGTTGCCTATTCCGGAGGAATCGACAGTACCTTCGTCCTGAAGGTGGCACATGAGCAGCTCCGTGAGAATGCTGTCGGCGTCACGGCTGTCTCTCCGACGTTTCCGTCGATCGAACTGGAAATTGCCACACGTGTCGCCCAGGAAATCGGAGCGCGCCACGACATTGTACGGACGGATCAGCTTGAAATTCCCGAATTCGTCAGAAACGATGCGGCCCGCTGCTTTCACTGCAAGACTGATTTGTATCAACTCCTCGAAACAATACGGCAATCCAGCGGCGGCACTCATGTGGTGGATGGAACGAATTTGGACGACCTCGGCGATGACAGGCCCGGCATCAAGGCAGCACGGGAATGGGGAGTGCGCAGCCCGTTGGTCGAAGCCGAGCTGTCGAAAGCCGACATCCGTGTTCTCGCGAAGGAATTCGGGCTCTCGAATTGGGACAAACCGGCAGCCGCCTGTCTCTCATCGAGAATTCCGCGCGGCACCCCGATCACCATCGAAAGCCTCCGCCGCGTGGAAGAGGCTGAAGATATCCTGCAGGCGGCAGGATTTCGTCATGTGCGTGTGCGGGAGCACGGAGACGTCGCGCGAATCGAGGTCGGACCGGATGAGTTCGCCCGGCTGAATGAACCGGACTTGCGCGCACATATCAGTGCATGTCTCCACAAATCCGGGTTTCGCTTCGTCTGTGTGGATTTGGAGGGATACAGGCCGGGCGGGATCAGTCTTCGTTGATCCCGCGCGACCCGATCATCGCGTTACTGCTGGTAGGATTTAGACAACGCTTCGAGTGCGTCGTCTGCGAACTTCCTGTTGTCCGCTTCATTCAAACTTCTCTGGACAACCTTCTCCGCAACAAGCAGGGCTAAGTCGGTGGTTTGAGCCCGAATGTCCTGAATCGCCTTGCGTCGCTCACGGTCGATTTCACGCGTTGCATCGCCTTTGATCCGTTCGGCTTCCACCGTCATCCGCTGCTCATTTTCTTCCATGAGCCGTTGAGCCCGCTCCTTGGCCGCAGCCAGAATTCCTTCCGCCTCTTTCGCAGCGGAATTCAGCTTGGCCTCATATTCTTTGAATTTCCGTTCAGCCTCAGACCGGTGATGTTCTGCCTGGTCAAGGCTGTCCTTGATTTTCTTTTCCCGTTCTTCCAGCATGCTTAAGATGCCGGGAAACGCAAACTTGTAGAGCACGAAAAAGAGAATCGCGAACGACATCACTTCCCAGAAAATCAGGGAAGAAAAAAAGTGAGATTCGAACTGCGGCATGTCAACTCCCCAGGAGAGAAGGACGACAGGAGACGAAGGCGCGGGCCTCCCTCCGGTCCCTCATTACCCCTTCCGAAAGCCCATAATAATGAAGGCAATGACCAGGCCATACAGCGCAATGGCTTCCACCAACGCAAACCCGATCCACATATATTTTGTGACGCGAGCTTCGGCTTCCGGCTGGCGCGCGACCACTTCGATCATCTTCCCGAAGATATACCCGATGCCGACGCCGGCTCCGGCAAACCCTGCTGCGGCACAGCCCATCCCGATCAACCCTGCTGCTGCTGAATCCATTGTTTGTCTATCCTCCTTTAATAAAAACTCACGCCTATCCCAGGCTTACCCCAAGGCCCGATCGACCTGTCCCTCCGGCAGGCTGCGAGGAATGAACGCCTTGAAGCATACCGTGTAATGCGTCAACGAGTGGACGGCAATACGAACCCTGCCGGACAGCCCTTTCTACAGTCGGTCAATGCGCATGGTCATCATGGCCATGCAAGTGAAATGCGTCTCCCAAATAGACACAACTCAACATGGTAAAAATATAGGCTTGAATGAACGCAATGCCCACTTCCAGGACATTGATTCCCACCGTGAAGACAAAAGGCAACCATCCGATCAACAGTCCACCGCTGATCGCCATACCGAACAGCACACCGAGCAACACATGGCCCGCCGTCATATTGGCAAATAATCGAACGGCCAGCGAAATGGGCCTCGCCAACTGACTCATGATCTCGATCGGGATCATCAGCGGAACCAGCCATCCCGGCGTCCCTGGGGGGATCAGCACGCCAAGAAACTTCACGCCATGCAACATGAAGCCCACCACCAAGCTGATCCCATACACCACGAATGCGAACACGGCGGTCACGGCAATCTGACTCGTCACCGTGTAGCTTCCGGGAATCATTCCGAGAAGGTTGCAGAAGAGAATGAAGACAAACAGGGTCCCGATAAAAGGGAAAAACCGCATCCCCTCTTTGCCCATCGTCTCCATGATCATCGTGCGAATGAAATCGACCATGATTTCAGCCAGGTTCTGCAACTTGCCGGGAACCAGCTTGCGTGACGATCCTGCCATGATCATCACCACAGCCGCCAGGGACACAGCGATCCACATAAACACGACGGCCTTATTGATGGAAATATCCAGCCCACCGAGGGCAATGGGAATCCAGTCATGCAGTTCGAACGGATGAAGCGGGTTGTCTTCCATGGCGACCTTATACTTCTTATACTTGTGTTAGTGTCGGGTTACGTCTTCGTCCACCGTTGCACGGACCGATAGGCATTCCTCATTCCTGTTACACCGCCCAACACCAGCCCCCCGATTATCCCCCAGGGCGTGGAGTCGAAGAGATAGGTGTCACACACCCACCCCAATCCTCCTCCGGCAATCAGTGCGGCAAGCAGATCGGTTGCGATCCTGACCGCCTGGCCAAGCCCCGCATAGAGCGGATCTTGTGAAGAGGACATACTTATACCCACAGGCGGCAAGTGCACATGCAACACATGAGCAGAACTCTGCCGAGAATGGGTCCGCAATTCAAGCAGAACTCACTTCGGAATGTCAAGCAGACATGGGCCTGTTTCTGCAGCGGTCGCTGCGGTATAGTGACATACCTTCTCCCGGCAGAATGTGTCGACACCATGTCAACGACGCTCTCATTGACTCGCTTCCTACAAGGCCCTCCGTCGCCTCTTGTGGCGACGATGCCTTGCCCGCCGGCAAGTCCCTTCGATCTCTACACAAGAATGGCCTCGGCTCAACGCCCTTCCTTTCTTTTTGAGAGCGGCAACGGACGCGCGACGACAGGACGATATTCATTCTTTGCCAGTGACCCCTATCAAACCTTGAGCGGAAAAGCTGATCAGTACCTACAGCAACCGACGCACGGCCACGAAGAGTCCGGACAGGCGCCCTTCCGGCATCTCGCCCGACTCGTCGGCAACTCCCACATCATGCGGCCCGTCGATGTCCCGCCTTTTTTCGGAGGAGCGGTTGGTTATTTCAGTTATGATCTCGTTCGCCAATTCGAGCAGCTTCCGTCTGCCGCGCTCGATGATCTTGCAACCCCCGATCTTGAGTTTGCATTTTTCGATCTTGTCGCTGCGCTTGATCATGAGCAGCACTGCCTGATGCTCATGTTCTGCCCGCCACTCGAGCGTTTTTTGGGTGAGCCGCGTGAGAAACTATTCCGGGAAGGGCGCGATCGCCTGGCTGCACTGGAAGCGCGGCTGTCCAGCCCCGCCTCTACCGAAACCGATACCGACACACGAGGCAGCCTCGCATTCTCACCGGAACAACAACGGTCGTCCTATATCGATCGTGTTCACCGTTGTCAGGACTATATCGCAGCCGGCGATATCTATCAGGCCAACCTTTCTCACCGTTTTACTGTGACGGGAGATGCGGTTCCGTCTCAATCCGGATTGCAGCCCGATCTGCTTGCGTACAGCCGTCTGCGCACCCTGAATCCTTCGCCATTCTCCGGCCTACTCCGCTTCGATCACACCAGCCTCATCAGCTCATCGCCTGAACGACTCGTCCGTCTCAACGGACGCCGGGCTGATACAAGGCCGATCGCCGGCACGAGACCCCGCGGAGAGAATGCTGCCGACGATCTGCGGCTCGAAGGCGAGTTGCGCTCGAATGAAAAAGAATGCGCGGAACATATTATGCTGGTTGATCTCGAGCGGAATGATCTCGGCCGAGTCTGTGACTTCGGGAGCGTCCGGGTCGATGAACTGATGACCCTGGAACGGTATTCCCATGTGAGCCATCTGGTCTCTCATGTCAGCGGAACCCTGAGAAGCAACGCCACGGGGTTTGATTTGCTAAGAGCCTTATTCCCGGGTGGAACCATCACCGGCGTGCCGAAGATCCGCTGCATGGAAATCATTGAAGAGCTGGAACCGGTTCGCCGTGGCCCCTATACCGGCTCGATGGGCTATCTCAGTTGGAGCGGCGATTTGGACTTCAATATCTTGATCAGAACCCTCGTCAGAAGGAGCGGCACGGGGTACCTCCAAGTCGGCGCCGGCATTGTGGCTGATTCCGATCCAGCGCGTGAATACGAAGAGACCATCCACAAAGCCCAAGCCTTTTTGAGCGCATTCGCTTAACACCAGCCGCCATGTGGATTTACCTCAACGACCGGTTTGTGAAGGATGTGGACGCCGTCGTCTCCGTCTTCGATCATGGGTTTCTCTATGGCGACGGGGTCTACGAAACGATCCGCTCTTACGGGAGCCGCATCTTCATGCGGGACCACCATCTTGCCAGACTCCGGCGATCCGCCGATGCAATCGGACTATCCATACCCGACCTCAACTGGCCGGATCTTCTCCATGAGTCGATGGAACGTAATCGGATCGGCAACGCCCAACACGATGCCTATCTGAGGATTACGATTTCACGAGGAGCTGGAGACATCGGCCTTGATCCAGCCCTATGCCGCACTCCCACCGTCGTAATTATGGCCAAACCGCTTCATCTCCCCTCCCCCCAACTGTACCGAAACGGTGTAACGCTGATCGTTGCTGAAACAAGACGGAACCTGCCCGGCGCCCTTTCTCCCCAGATCAAAGCCACAAATTTTCTCAACAACATTCTTGCCAAACGGGAAGCCATCGCGGCCGGGGCATTCGACAGCATCCTGCTGAACTGGGAACATCACCTGACAGAATGTACCGTCAGCAATCTGTTCTTCATAACTGACGGATGCCTGCGCACGCCTTCCGTAGAATGCGGTCTCCTGGACGGCATCACTCGATCGATCGTGATCCAGTTGGCGAGAGAACAACAGATTCCGACAGAAGAGGGCCGCTTCACTCCCACACAGTTATACCAAGCCTGCGAGTGCTTTTTAACCAACACGAGCATGGAAATCATGCCGGTGGTGGCCGTCGATGGCGAACCGATCGGCACGGGGAAACCGGGCCCCCTCACTCAGAAGCTGCACGAACTGTTTCTTGGAGCGCGGGAACGTTTTTTGGAGAAGACTTCTCCCCGCTAGACCTCAAACTACTTGTTTTCACATCCATTTTCATTCCACCCAACAGGCACAAGATCTGCATTCTCCTTGACAGGTGATGGAAGACTGTTATCGTTTGACCATGCCGAAACCAAGAAAACCTTTCAGCCTTACCACGCTCCCCATCACGATGGGTCTTCTGATCACGAGCTACCTCTTGACCCCATCACCCACTGCCTGCGCAGAGATGTATCAATATATCGACGCCAATGGGACCATTTCTCTCACAAACGTCCCGTCTGATATGCGTTACCGCCGAATCGATATCCTTTCAAATCACCTCCACCCCACGATCTCCGAACAAGAATTGGAACCGATGATCAGCCGGTTTTCACGCCAGCATCAATTGCACCCGGCGCTCATTCGAGCCGTCATCAAAGCCGAATCTGGATTCGATCCTCATGCTGTGTCACGGGCAGGGGCAGTCGGTCTCATGCAGTTGATGCCGCAAACTGCCGCTCGAATGGATGTACGAGATCTGTACGATCCTGAAGACAACATCGGCGGAGGAACAAAGTACCTCCGACAGCTACTGGATCGATTTCGCGGGAATCTGCCGCTTGCGCTGGCAGCCTATAACGCGGGCGAGAATGTCGTCGACCGTTACCGGACTCTTCCGCCGTACACTGAAACCCGGCAGTATGTCCGTAAGGTATTACGTTATTACCGGGTCTTTCTCACGCGAGACCTTGCCGCAACCGGCCACGTGATTGCGTCTTCGGAGACTGTAGCGCAACCACCTGTCCAGAGTGTTTCTGTCTCTCCTGCCCAATAACCGACTTCTTCACAGACAGCTGGCTATGTTGTTTCCACCCTGGCCGCTTGGATTCTGGAATGTCAGATCGGAAGTGGGCACCGACACTGTTCTCCCGCCATAGCGCCGCTTCCGCCACACAATGCGCCACCTGAACCATGTTCTTGACCTCAAGGTCGGCCCTTCCGGCAAATGATTTCGAAATCATGTGTTCCCACCGAGACAGTTGGGCAGTCGCACGAACTAAGGACTCGCGGGAACGAATGATGCCGACTTGGCCCCACATCGTTCGCCGAAGCGAGTTTCGCATTTTTTCTGTGTCGTCCAGCCGATGCTTCAGCGCTTGCCGCAAGGCTGCAACCTGGCCTGACAAATCCGGCAGAGTCTGGCGAGCCGCCCACGCAACAGCAGCAACACCGGCCCGCATGCCAAAGACCAGGCCTTCCAGCAACGAATTACTCGCCAGTCGATTGGCGCCGTGCACACCGCTGCACGCCACCTCACCGGCCGCAAAAAGACCCGGCAAGGTCGTCGCACCGTTGAGATCGGTCCAGACTCCTCCCATCATGTAGTGCGCGCTCGGCGAAACCGGAATCCATTCTTCCGTGATATCGATATCGTACCGGAGGCACGTCGAATAAATCGTCGGGAATCGCCGCTTCACAAAGTCAGCTCCCAGGTGAGTCACATCGAGATACACATGCCGGGATTTGGTCGCCGCCATTTCCGCCCAGATTGCCCGCGCCACGATATCCCTGGGAGCCATGGCACCCAATGGATGATACCGTTGCATGAACGCCTCACCCTTATGATTACGCAGCTGCCCTCCTTCACCTCGCATCGCTTCCGAGAGAAGAAACGGCGGGCTGGACGGCAGAAACAACGCCGTCGGATGAAACTGGACGAACTCCATGTCCTGTAAGAGCGCCCCCGCTCGAAAAGCCATGGCCATGCCGTCGCCGGTGGCGTTCGGCGGATTCGTCGTCCGCGCATAGATTTGTCCGGCCCCGCCCGTTGACAGCACGACCGCTTTGGCAGGCAAGATGAATTGCTCACCCGAATGCTCGTCCAATACCACCGCTCCGCAACAGCGGCCGTCTTCCACAACCAGGTCCACAGTAAAATGGAAATCCATCCGATGGATCCGTTTCTGCCGATGAGCTTGCGCCATCAATACGCGCACCATTTCATTCCCCGTCGCATCGCCTCGGGCACGGAGAATCCTGCTGCGGCTATGCGCTGCCTCCCGAGCAAACGCGAACTTGCCCCCTGCTTTATCGAATTTCGCTCCCCATCGAATCAGTTCCTGAATACGATCCGGCCCTTCCTCGACGAGCACCCGCACCGCTTCTCGCCGGCATAGCCCATGTCCTGCTCTCACCGTATCCGTCAGATGGATCGCAACGTCGTCTTCTTCGCTCAGCGCCACCGCTACGCCCCCTTGCGCAAAAATGGAGGCACTCTGTAAGGGGTGGCCCTTGGTGAGCATGATCACCCGGCCTTCCCGGCTGAGATCGAGCGCCGCGCGGAGTCCGGCGACTCCGCTGCCGATGACGAGAAAATCCGCTTGTGGTGGAGTAGGCCGCCGCATGGGTTGCTATCGTGGAGCAGGCTTGGGCGGTGGAAGCTCGGACAGCGCTTGCTTCGTTTTCATACCGAACGGCAGATCGCCTTGAATATCGCGCAGCAGAACCGACTGGGTTCCGGCCCACTGGAGCCGTGTATGGCCTCGCTGCCGCATACCCGTATCATCGGCATGCTTCTTCCACACACCTTGCCAACGAACATACACGTCGGCATTGTCGCCTTCGATGATGACCCGCTCGACTTTGAATTCGAGTGAGATCGCGTGAAAGGCCTCAAAGTCCGCCTTGACTTGATGCTGCAACGATTCGAGATGATCCGACGGCGCCATCATGGCTCGAAACGCGGAAAAATCTTTCTTCTGATACGCATCCCGTAACGATTCCACTGCCCGATCGATACGCTGCATCCGTTCATAGTCTGCAGGGTACTGAAGCGTCTTCGACGAACAGCTACCCGCGGCGAGGGCACACAGTACAACCCATCCGGCCAGCGATAGACTCGAACCGGCAAAACACGTCCTTCTCAGATCCATAACTGCGCAGTATAAGAAGGCAAGGAACAGGGGGTCAAGGGACGCTCTTGCACGGCTACAGACGAAACGCCGCATAAGACAATAGCGCGGCGGCAGACTTGCATTTTGAACAGAAAGCCTCTAGACTCCGGCCCCTGGGAGATACACAGAATGTCGAGCGTGTTGAAAAAGCGCCGGAAGAAAATGCGCAAGCACAAGTACAAGAAGCTGCGCCAGCGCCAAAAGTTCGAGCGCCGTAAAAGCTAGTTGCCGTCTACAATGCAGGAGGACACCTTGGCCGATGGCAGAAGGGTTCGGATTCGCGTTAGGACGGTAAACTGCACGTACGTGGGCGATTTCTTGGTTCCTCCGATGCGCAATCGCATCTCTGATGCGCTGAACGAAGAGACGCGCATGTTCATCAGCCTGACCGATGTCGTCGTTGGCGACAAGGATCGGACTGACTTCATCGCGATCAATAAGAATCTCATCGAATCAGTCGCCCAACTCTGATCCTCGTCCAGCACTGTTCTTGCCCGGCTACGCCCTACTCTTCAGAATGTAATGGACACTTGAACAGCGGCTTCTGCCGCCTTCCTCATACTTCGTAACCTGCCATGCTGATCTTCAAACGTTTCCTCCCGTTCGTTCAGCCCTATCTGTCGCGCATGCTGCTGGCAGGCCTGCTCGTCATGGGCGTGGCAGCCATCAACCTGGCCTTGCTCCGACTCGCCGGCATGCTGTGGGACATCATCACCGTCCAGCATGACGGCACCAGAATGACAGAATTGATCGGCGTATTCCTCGGTCTGGTTGTTCTCCAAGGTCTCTGCTCAATGGGGCACAGCTATCTGACCGCCTGGGTGTCTCAGCGAATCGTCGCTGATTTTCGCCGATATCTGTTTCGCCACTTGCAAACATTGGACATCGGGTTTTTTGCCCGCCGCCGCACCGGCGAATTGTTGTCCCGCCTCATGAGCGACGTCACGGTCATTCAATCGGTCGTGACGGAAACGCCCATCGACAGCGCAAAACAACTCGTCACATTTGTCGGTGGCATCGCGTTTCTGCTCACAATGAATTGGCGTCTCTGCCTCCTGATTCTGATCATTCTCCCCGTGCTGGTGCTGGTGGCGAAAATTTTCGGGCGCAAGCTGAAGGCGCTCTCGACCCTGCTTCAAGACCATACTGCCGCACTCAGCACGTTGGCGGAAGAAGTGATCTCCGGTATCCGCATCGTCAAATCGTTCGTCCAGACCACACGAGAAGACGCTCGTTTCTCCAGCCAGGTAGACCGTACGTTGGAACTCACGATGCGACGGGCCGGCATCATGGCGCTGTTCATTCCGGTGATCAGTCTGCTCACATTTTCGGCTGCAGCCGCCGTCATGTGGTACGGAGGGCGCCAAGTCATCGAGGGCACAGTCACCCCCGGCGACCTGTTCGCCTTTGTCTTGTTCGCCGGCATCCTGATCGGCCCTTTCAGCTCGGCAGCCCGGGTATTTGCGCAAGTCAAAGAAGCGCAAGGCGCGATGCAACGGGTGTTTGAAATCCTGGATATCCGCCCGGATATTCACGATCAGCCCGGCGCAAACGTTCTTTCCGCAGTCGCCGGCCACGTGCGCTTCGAAAATGTCGCCTTTGCCTACGACGCTCGCACCCCCGTGCTCTCACATCTGTCGTTCGAGGCCAAACCCGGCGAGATCATCGCCTTTGTCGGGCCGACCGGCGCCGGCAAGACCACCGTCATTAATCTGCTCCACCGGTTCTACGATCCGACCGACGGACGCATCACGGTTGACGGGCACGATGTGCGCCAGGCGAATGTCGAGAGCTGGTATCGACAGCTGGCACTCGTCCCGCAAGAAACGATTCTGTTCGGCGGAACAATCCTCGACAATATCCGTTACGGAAACCCGGACACGGATGACGCGGCGGTGCGGGAGGCCAGCCAAGCCGCGCATGCGCATGATTTCATCATGAATTGCCCCGATGGCTATGAGACCGTCGTCGGTGAAAAAGGCGTCAATCTTTCCGGCGGGCAACGTCAGCGCATCGCGATCGCGCGGGCGATTCTCAAAAACCCGCGCATCCTGTTATTGGACGAAGCCACGTCGTCCCTCGACACCGAATCGGAGCGGCTGGTGCAGGAGGCGCTGGAACGATTGATGAAAGGACGGACCACCTTCGTCGTGGCCCACCGGCTCTCGACCATTCAGCGCGCCGACCGCATTCTGGTGTTGGACAAGGGCAGACTGGTGGAAGACGGCACGCACGACCAGCTGATGGCACGCAGGGGCTTGTACCACTATCTCTATACGATCCGGCTCAATGAGCCAAGCGCATGAGCACAATCCCGGTAAGGCGTAAGCCGATTGATAAAACCAGGCGGAGGGATTACCGCACCTTGGAGAAGTCGGCGGGGATTCTGGCCTCTTGCCCGTCCTGTAGATTCACAACAAAGACCGACTTGGCATTTGAATCAAACTGCTCGTAGGCGAAGAGCGCGGTGAAGCGGGAGCGGAAGGCCGGGCCCTGGCCTTCGTTCTTTCGTCCCCGTTCGGCCTTGCCGATGTCGATGGGCTTGATCCGCTTCGATCCCTGGTGCAGCTCGATGACGGCCCCTTCGGCAAAGTACTCGTCATCGCCGCACAGCTGAACCTCGATTTCCATATTGGGCATGTCCATGACTTTCTTGATGAACTCTTCGGGCATGCGCACGTCGATCTTTCGTTTCTTGGATTCCACCGCCTCCTGCCGACCAAAGGCTTCCAACCGATAGCGCTTAGTGCGCAAAATCGCGCTCGCGCCGCACGGTTCTTTCTCCGGATCGGCCCCCACGCGGGCAGCCAGTGACGCCTGCTGCAATACCTTCTTCACATCCTCGGGCAGGTTGGCCTTTTCCATGGGGATTCGTCCGGCCTCAAGTGCTTTCTGGGCATCTTCTGCGGACAGTTTGACATCGATGGCCCAAGCCGTTCCGAACCCGATCAGACAGACTCCCAAGAAACCGGCCAGACCCCAAACTCTTTTATGTCTGTAGATATTCATGTCACCCTTTATCATGACTGACATTCGCCGAACCTGTCGGGAAGTGAGAAATCCCATGCATTGTAGGAGAACTGGCCGCCCTGATTCAATCAGGGCGTGAACCGGCTCCAGTTTGGATAGGGCTTCCGCCGATACAGTTCTTCGAGATCCACCACGAGAGGGTAACCGGCAGCATGCAGTAACCTGGCCGATACCTGTAAAGGCAACCCCACCACAGCCGTATAATCGCCGTTGATCTTCTCGATCAAGTCAGCACCCTGGCCCTGAATCGAGTAGGCCCCCGCTTTTCCCAGCGATTCACCGGTCGCGAGATACCGCTCAACGGCACCTCCGGTATCCGGCTTCACGTACACCATGGCCGTCGCGACTTCGACGACGTCGATCCCCCGTGCGTGACCGCATAAGGCCACCGCGGTGTGGACACAATGTGACCTGCCTGCCAGGCTCGTCAGCATGGCTCGCGCCTCCTTCAGATCGCGCGGCTTGCCCAGGAGACGGCCATTCGACTCAATCACGGTGTCGCTGCCAAGCACCAGATCTTCCGGACAGGTGCAGGCCACCGATCGCGCTTTTTCGAGAGCGAACCGTGCTACCTGTTCAAGTGGCGAGAGGCCTGGAATCGGTTGCTCAACAAATGTGGGAGGGCAGACCTCAAACGAGAGCCCTAATAATGAAAGTAGTTCCCTGCGCCGGGGGGATGTAGATGCCAGGACTAGCCGCATCGCGACGCCGGCAGACTGGCTTCATCAATCGATTCATTCCCGTCCGAATCTAAGATACGATGAGCCCGATACTCGTCGAGGACCGCTTCGAGGTCACTGACGGAAGCCACTCGAACCATCCGCGCGCGAAGCGCGGCTGCATGCGGAAAGGCTTTACAATACCAGCCTAAATGCTTGCGCATACGGTGAAACCGGCCTTGTCCACAGAGCGCCTGAAATTGGCGGGCGTGATCCAGCAGGACGGTGAAACGTTGCTCGATCGGGATCGCATGACCGGCCGATAATTCGACGTTCACACAATCCGTCTCACGGGCAAATGCGCGGGCCTGTTCCTTCTCCCGGAAGAACCAGGGTGCTCCAAGCACGGCCCGCCCCACCAACACGCCGTCCACGCCGGTTTCTCGGACACGCCCCACAGCTTCTTCCAGACTCTTGATGTCGCCATTCCCGAACACCAGCGTCCCGGTTCCCTTTATCAGCGCCGCCGCGCGCGCAATGGCCAACCAATCTGCTTCGCCACGATACATCTGACGGAGCGTCCGTCCATGAAGCGAGATCACCGCCGGCTGCTCCGCAAGAAGATGTTCGACCCAGGCTTCGACCATGACCGACTCATAGCCCAGTCTGGTTTTCACCGAAAGCGGCACGACACGGCGGAGGGCAGGACTTGAGCCGCCACGCTCCTCGTTGAGACGCCGAAATGCGGCCACCCGAGCCGGTTTGAAACCCGCTTGTTCCAGCGTGTGACCGCCCGCCCAATCGGTGATGCCTTGCCTGGCAGCCCGTACAATCGCACGGGCCAATTCAGGAGTCCTGATGAGGCCGGCGCCGGACCCCGATGAGGCCACACTTTTGGACGGGCAACCCATGTTGATATCTAATCCATCGAACCCCAACTCACATACCGCGTGAGCGGCTTGATAAAACAAATCCGGGTTATTCCCATACAGCTGCGCCACCATCGGACGCTCGATCTCACTGTACACCAGCGTCTCTAAACATACCTCCGGCCCGCGACAGATATCGTGCACATGCGTAAACTCGGTAAACGTGACATCCGGCTTCCCCTGTCGCGCAACGATCGCGCGAAAGCTCGCATCCGTGACGCCATCCATCGGAGAGAGGCCGATGATCGGGCGAGGGAGGGCCGACCAGAAACTCATGTTCGTTCACCTACTGCCTGCATAGGCGGTTCATTGGCATGATCATAGGCCCGCCGAAGTTCATCGGCTTCCTGCTCAACCATAGCAGCCAGATCCGGCGCTTCTTCGAGAACAAATTCCACAAACCGGTCAATCTTCACAAGAAAGAAATCGTACGAGCCGGACAGCGTGCGTGGTCGTCGAAACCAGAACGGGACAAATCTCGAAAGCGGCACGCCCCGTTCTTCAAGCCTGCGGCACGATTGCGGAAACATGGCGTCCACCTGCCCGCCCCAGGAAAGAATCTCATACGGAAGGTAGATAGACCGGTAGGTATCGAGCTCGTCGAGGCAGGCCGTCGGCAGACTCCACTCAGGACCTTCAGGCTCGATTCGGCCTGCGGCTACGCGAGCGTACCGCTCATAGGCTGCCTCCAGCTCATGTTTGACTGAATCCGACAAAGACGCTCTCGGAAGCAGCTCATACCCGCCCTCCTGCAACTCACTATCCTCCTTCTTCACTGGGGCAAGCACTGCACCGTACCGTACTGCGAATCGGTCGAATTCCTCGACGATCAGCGGTATCGGTTTCGTATCCACTTCCAGCGCAAGGCCCCGCAATCCTGTCAGACGAGGATGACTCAGAACTCGATCGAGGATCTCGAAGAGGACCGGCGGGATAGGGGCCGCATGGGCATCGGTCCAAGCGGGCAGGACATCCCTTTCCCCGCGATCGAGCCACTGTGAACAACCGGCCAGGCTCGACTCATGGACCGCAAGCCCGGCGACATGGATTTCAACGATGCGATCCATAGGGAACTGCTTGAGGAAGTCATCGACGAATTGCGCAAGCGTTGAGGTTCGCCAGGCCCCAGAATACCGAAACACCGTCCACAGATGGCCGACATCCAGAACAAGTCCGCAGGGTGCCCATTGCGTCACAAGGCGGAAAAATGTTGGAATTGCCAGCGTACCTGCTACAAAGTACGTCAGGGGAGGCATTTCGAGCAGCACCAACGGAGACGCTCCGTTCTTGAGTCGACAGTGCCGATCGAGAAGGTCTTGAACGAGCATCACGTTCTCAGCCACGACCGACGCACTGGATTCCGTATAGAGCGGAGGAAGGTAGGTGCCATATGAATAGCCGGCGATGTATTTCGTCGCGCATTCATGATTCAGCCAGGCACTATCCAACGTCTGGAGATGCCCGGCAACCTCACACACCTCCTGCGCAAACGAGGGATTATCGAGGGTTTCCGGCTGAGTCAACCACAGCCCTTCGCCATGATAGGCCAACAAGCTGCTCTGAGCTTGTTTCCTCACAGCGGCCAATGCCGCCGGAGCTGCGCGAAAGATTTCAAGGTAGGCAGGCGTCGCTTGACACTGCTGTAACGCTCCCAACAAGTTGGTAAGATCCGGGGAGTAGATATCGACAGAGAGGCCCATCCCATGAGCTGGAACCTGCTCCAGGCGACAGGAAAACTCTTTTCCTACAGGACTCACAATCGCCACGCGGTTTCTCTTGCTGATAGCCAAAATTCGTCTCTAGTGTATGCCGTGAAACCGTTGAATGACAAGGGTTTCACACAACCATGGGTAGGGGAGGCCTTCTGCTATACTTGGCCTACACCGCAGGGACCGGAAGCCCGGTTTTCTCCGAAGAAAGGACCGGGCTGATCGATGCCGATTAAAGATGAGGACCGGTCAAGAACCCTTAATCACTGGGACACATTGGTCGCACGCATGATGACACCGGGCGTAGTTCAGATCCCTGGGGATATTTCCGTGACCGAAGCCGCATCGCTTTTGGAGCGAGAGCAGATGCCCTGCCTGCTCGTCAAGGATACGGAGTCGCACTTCGGACTGATGACGCCGGCCGACATTGTCAAGAAGGTGGTCGCTCAAGGACTGGAGCCTGACGATATCGAAGTACGCACGATCATGACGCGGCCGGTACAGTTTATCGAGTACGATCGCATGATCGATGAGGCCTCTACCCTCATGATGGCAACCGGCGCCCCCATCCTCATTGTCACAAAGCAGGAACAGCCGGTCGGTGTGCTCACAGCAAGAGATTTAATCCTTTCGCCGAAACGCTCTCGCACAAACATTCCAGCTACTCTCAGCACGATAGAGGGCACCGGGCCGGGGGCTGACCATCGCGCCATCATCGTACAACTGAGCCATGTCGGCGCCTCGGTGGAATCTCCCACCTCGTTGTTGCCGGACACCAGGGTCAGCCTGAACTTCTCTCTCCCCGATCTCACGAGTCCATTGACCATCCGAGGAACGGTCTTGTCTCGTTGTGATCAGACCCGGGGTACCGGCACATCTCCTTTCACCTCGGCATCGAACATAGACGTCCAATTTGCCGATCTCTCCCCGACCGATCAGGCCAGAATCAAGGCCTGGGTGCTTCAGAATATGCCCAAATCGTCCGATCCGGACTAGGCCGCTGTGCATTCATTGAAACTCCTTTGACCAGAGCCCTATCCATTGGTAAAATTTCTTACGCCATTCATCAGCGAGAGGACCACGCATGAACATGTCCGGTAAATCCCAGCAGGCTCGACCACGCCCCTCCCTGTCGAAAGAAGAGCTCCTTCAACAGATCACCACCTTGTTGGAAAGCCCCGAAGACGACATGCACGCAGCCCTCACGAAGGAGCTCTTGGCGGGCGTGCTCAAAATACACGACGCACATCTTGATTTATTGGACCTTAAAATTCTCAACCGAGCGGTCAAAGAACTGCGCCACGCGTTCGGTGTGTTTCGCGGCTACCAGGACCGGAAAAAAATCAGCGTCTTCGGCTCCGCGAGAACCCCATCGGACGACCCCAACTATCAACTGGCCTATCGTTTCGCCCAAGCCGCTGTGCGGGAAGGATTCATGGTCATCACCGGAGGGGCAGACGGCATTATGCGAGCCGCCCAAGAAGGCGCCGGCCGCGAGCACAGCTTCGGCGTCAACATTATGCTCCCATTTGAACAGGGCCCCAATGCGACGATCGCGGACGATCCAAAACTGATTACCTTCAAATACTTTTTCACTCGAAAGCTGATGTTCCAAAAGGAGGCCAACGCCATCGTGCTGTTTCCAGGAGGATTTGGAACACACGATGAGGGATTTGAGATTTTGACGCTGGCTCAGACCGGGAAGAGCGACCCTCAGCCGATCATCTGCCTCCAGGCGCCGGGATGCGACTATTGGGACGGCTGGTCGTCCTTCGTCACAACACAACTCCTGCAGCGGAACCTCATCAATGAAGAAGACCTGAGCCTATTTACAATCACAAACTCGGCTGAAGCGGCTGTCGACCATATTCTCCGATTCTATCGCCGCTATCACTCCATTCGGTTTGTCGGCCGGCAATTGGCCCTGCGCTTAAAAGATCGCATCTCCGCTGAACAGCTCGACCAGATTCAGGAACAGTTCCGCGATCTCCTGATCGAAGGAACGTTTGAACTGCGCGGCCCCTTGGAAGAAGAGCTCGACGAGCCGGCTCTCCGAAATCTGCCTCGGCTCGTGTTCAGTTTCAACCGACGCAGCGCCGGTCGACTCCGCCAGCTGATCGACCACCTCAACGGGCTCTGATCTCCCCATACGAGCGCTGAGCCCTGGCGGCTAACCGGTTCAGCGCTCCAGCATAACAGTCACTATCCTCTTTAGCTGGCATCACCGGCCATGCTATTCTCTGACCTATCTATATGGATCATTCACCCTACTCGCGACGCTTCCATCATCCCCCGGACATCGTTCTGTACCATGCCGAGTGCTCAGATGGATTCGGGGCAGCCTGGGCGATCTGGAAACAATTCCCCAATACCCGTTTTATTCCGGTCAAACACGGCATCCCTCCCCCTTCGGATCTTCGGGATCAGCGCGTCGTGATCGCCGACTTCAGCTATGCGCGGCCGATCCTTGAAACGCTGGCGGTTGAAACCAAAGAACTGCTCATTCTGGATCACCACATCACGGCGGAGAAGGCGCTGGCTGATCTCCCCTACGCCTACTTCGATCAAGCCAAGTCGGGCGCAGTGCTCAGCTGGGAGTGGGCTCATGGCACGGTCGCTCCGTGGCTGCTCCGCTACGTTCAGGACAAGGACTTGTGGACATGGGAACTGCCGGCAAGCCGTGAGATCAATGCGGCTCTGGCTTCGCACCCCTTTGATTTCAACCTGTGGGATCGATTTTCCCAGGCAACCCTGGAGCAGGAGGGACGCGCGATTCTTCGCTATGAGCACGAATTAGTCGGGAAACTCTCTGCCCAAGCCGTCTTAGTCGAATTCCAAGGGGAAATCGTTCCGTCTGTGCAAAGCGCCGTCTTGACCAGCCAAATCGGCGAACGGCTTTCGCCGGATCATCCCTTTTGTCTGATCTGGCACGATCGCGACGGACGTCGTTATTTCAGCATGCGCTCTCGCGCGGATAGCACCGACGTAGGAGCCATCGCCGCATCGTTTGGCGGAGGGGGCCATACTCATGCTGCGGGATTTTCTGTGCCACTCGGAGCCGACGGGACACTTCCCAACAATCCCACGTTGCCTCGCGCGGTGACCGACCGCCGCCGAGCTCCCTAGGATCGTCATCGTGATCCCCCTGCACGACGACAATCCCACCGAACGGTTCCCCTTCGTCACCATCATCTTCATTGCCGTCTGCGTCTCCGTCTTTCTCTATCAGGAGAGCCTGCCCCAGAACCCAGGCCAGGCCTTCGTCTTTCATTATGGTGCCATCCCTGCCATTGTGTTCGGCCAGGCCGCGTTCCCGGAAGACACCGCCGTTGCCATTCCTGCCTCCCTCACACTGCTCACCAGCATGTTTCTCCACGGCGGCTGGATGCATCTGCTGGGCAACATGCTCTATCTCTGGATTTTCGGCAATAACATCGAAGACGCCATGGGGCACGTAAAATACGTCGTCTTCTACATCCTGTGCGGGGTCCTGGCTGCGCTCACCCACGCAATGACCGATCCTTCGTCGCAGATCCCCATGGTAGGAGCCAGCGGCGCCATCTCCGCAGTGCTCGGCGCCTATCTTCTGTTGTTCCCGCGCGCCCATGTGCTGGTGTTACTGCCCGCCCTAGGGATGACTCGCGTCCCAGCCGGCGTGGTGTTGGGCATGTGGTTCGTGACGCAGCTCGTCAGCGGCGGGATGAGTATCGGCGCCCAGGGGGGCGGCGTGGCCTTCTTCGCGCACATCGGCGGATTCGTCGCAGGCATGGCCTTGATCGGCTTGTTCAAACGCCCGGACGTGCCGTTCTTCTCACCGGGCCGTTCACGCCGGTGGGACCGCTGATAGTGCAGCGAGACGCGCTAGCAGCCGGTGAGCCGGTTCCGCCGCCGCCTCGCGGGTTTCACCCAAAAACGTGACATGCCCCATCTTTCTCCCTGCACGGACGACTGTCTTTCCGTAGAGGTGGAGCACGGCTCCCGGCAGAGAAAGCAGATCCTTGAAGGCCTGGCCGGAGGTCACGGCCTGCATTTCTGCACCGATGAGGTTGACCATTGCCGCCGGACTCCACTGTCTCACCTCGCCCAGCGGCGCGCCACAGACTGCGCGCACCTGTTGTTCAAATTGCGAAACCGTGCAGGCGTCCAGCGTGTAGTGGCCTGAATTGTGAGGGCGCGGCGCAATTTCATTGATAAGGAGGCGATCGTCCGCAGTGTGAAACAATTCGACGCAGAACACTCCGACGCCTTTCAGTACGTCCACAGCTTGGCGGGCAAGATCAGACGCTCGTGCCGTAACCTGGACAGAAACCGGGGCCGGGGCCAGCGTCATGCGTAAGATGCCACGCTCATGACGGTTTTCTACCACTGGATAGGTCCGGCACTCGCCGTTGGCCCCACGCACCACGAGCACGGAAAGCTCCCGTTCAAACGCTACCAACTGCTCAAGAATCCATCTGGACGCAGACCGTTCACTTGTCCGCAACGTCCGGGCGACTTCGTCAACATCTGAATTCTGTCGGATCGGCCATTGACCTTTCCCGTCGTAACCGGACGTCGCAGTCTTACAGAGAGACGGAATACCGATGCGTTTGACGGCGTCCATCAATTGATCCGGCGCCCCTATGGCGACAAAAGGGACGACGGGAAGATGGTGTGATTGCAGGCACTGTTTTTGGTCGACGCGATCTTGAATGATCCTGAGTACAGCGCTGGAAGGCCGAACCCGATGACGCTCTTCGAGCCACTCGCACAGATCGCTTGGCACATTCTCCCATTCAAATGTGACAGCCTGAACAAGGCTTGAAAAGTGCTTGCGTGTGGGGAGATCCGAGAAGGCCGCGGTAAACGAATGGTCTGATTGGCGATGCGCAGGGGCATCAGGGTCCTGATCCCATACGGCAATGCGATAGCCAAGACGGCGCGCTGCAGCGGCGAACATCGCCCCCAGCTGGCCGCCCCCCAGGACGCCGAGAATTGATCCAGGTTCGACCGTCACGTCGGTCACGACTGTCGGCTCACCCCATCGGCTCCGAGATTAGCCAAACTGGTTCCCTTGGCCTCGGCAGAATTCAACACGCTCTCCGTTTGGGCCGTACGAAAACTTTTCACGCGTTCTGCAATCTCCGGATAGCATCCGCCTAAAATCTGCGCCGCCAGCAGTCCGGCATTCTCTCCTCCGCCGATCGCCACGGTCGCCACTGGAACCCCCTTGGGCATCTGGACGATCGACAAGAGGGAATCGAGACCTCGCAGATTTTCCGTTGGAATAGGCACTCCGATCACCGGGAGATGGGTCTTGGCCGCTAACATGCCCGGGAGATGCGCCGCCCCGCCGGCGCCGGCGATAATAACTTCGATTCCGCGACCCGGCGCGGTTGAGGCGTACTCAAAAAGTCGGTCCGGCGTACGATGGGCAGAGACGACCAATAATTCGTAGGGGATCTGTAGCTCGGCCAGAATGGATCCGGCCTTCTCCAAAATGGGGAAATCCGACTTGCTACCTCCCAGGACTCCCACAATTGCCTTGCCATTGTGAACCGTACGATGACGTTTCTTCTGGGTCTTCTTTGCCGTTCGCCCAATCGCGCTCATGAGCCACAGCTCCTTCTTCCGTACAAAACTTTCTTCCTTGAAGACGTATCAGTACACCCACCTTAACGGCTCTGTGCGGCACGGTCAAGCAAGTAAGAGCAGCCAGGAGAGTTGGAGCGAACCAGGAGTCCTGCCATGGCTTTTCTATGGCTTCCTGGTTTGACCCGTGGAGAATCCACCTATCCCATGGCGACTGGACACAAACCTATGACGCCGTTGTCAGGCAACCTCCCCTGAGAATTGCGGCCGGCAGCCTTCTCTCAAACCTATGGGCTTTTCAACTAAGGAAGGTCTGATTTATTCTTCGCGCGTGATGTGCTAAAGGAAGCGCAGTCCTGATGAGGAGGCGCACCCATGCAGCAATCGACGTTTGCCGAGGTCACCTTTGAGCAATATCGCAAGCCCACTCGCCGCGAGCAGTTCCTCGACGAGATGAACCGCGTCGTACCGTGGGCGGAATTGGTGGCGGTGATCGAACCGGTCTACCCCACGGCCGATGGTCCCGGGCGTCCGCCGGTCGGCATCGAACGCAAGCTGCGCCTGCATTGTCTCCAACAGTGGTTTAATCTCTCCGATCCAGCGGGTGAAGAGACCTTGTATGACTCCCGGGCCATGCGACAGTTCGTGGGCATTGATCTGG
>FRDC01003853.1_pt2 | contig 43290 bp, 42 predicted proteins | sample 1106171 | NCBI WGS metagenome assembly FRDC01 (sample SAMEA3930566, study PRJEB13176) | freshwater metagenome | biome: Drinking water system; feature: drinking water; material: water | place: Singapore | collected 2014-12-20 | reverse complement strand
ACACTTAGCATTCCACTGCTAACAGAGAAGAACCTGTATAAAGTGATTATGAAATATATTTTTATTCTATCTTTATTAAGCTCAATGACTTCAGCAACAGCGACCGAGCAATGCGAAAATGCGGCATCTACTTTTTCTAAAAAATATTTAATTTCCGAACTGAAAGTTTTAGAAACTGAAATTCAATCACAACAAACTGGCAAAGGCTCTGTTTTAAAAGATGGACCTTATCAATTTGTGACTTATTCAACAAAATATCAGCTAGTTAATAAAAAATCTTACGAGATCCTCACCATGCTTTCAGCAGATTGTGCGCTCGCTGAAATTCTTTGTTTTGATCTTAAGACAGACGAACTCTGCAACTAATTGCACTCTATCCAAGTCCAGACAAATGCCCAGTTTTACACACCGTGTCCCGCGACGTCGCGGGACGCGACGCATTCATATGTTTCACTGTTTAGTCGCAAAATGGATTAACCGATTCATTCATATGAGTCTTTATTTCGCTGTATTTTTAATTTCTTTTGTTGTTCTTACCGCTGAGCTTTTTGTTGTCTACCTTCTGCAAAAACAGTTCATAAAAACAAAACCTCGCAAGCAATTTCGTAACTCTCTCGAGCAAGTTGTACGCTATGAAAAAGAGCTGCAGCGATATATCAAATGCAAAAAGAATACTTATGAAATAGGATTGATGTACGAGCGCTACATCGGCTATCTCTTAGAAAAAGACAGCTACTCTGTTGAGTATCATGGCGCCACTAAAGGTATGCGTGACTTAGGAATCGATCTGATTGCTAAAGACAAGAAAGAAACTTTGATTATTCAAACAAAATACTGGGGTAAAACAAAGGTCATTACAGAACAGCCCATCGAACATCTTGCAAAAATAACTGATACTTACAAGGAAATGTATCCACAAGAAAACAAAGTCAAAGCTGTTTTCTTCGCAACGATCAACTTGAGCCAAGAAGCTGAAGACATGGCCGTTCTATTGGAAGTTAAATTTATTAAAATGAAGTTCGACAACTCTTATCCAATGATCAAATGCAATATCTCTAGCAAGGGCGAAAAAATTTTCCATCTTCCAACAGATGATTACTACGACAAAATTAAAATCGATCACGACAAAGGCGAATTCTACGCTAAGACTGTAGCTGAAGCTGTTGGGAAGGGTTTTCGAAGAGCCTTTAGGCATAAACCAAAACCCGCAGCCTAATTACCCATTGATAAGCTTTAAATTGAAAGTTCCTGCAAAAAAGCTTTGGTATTGGCTCTTGGTAAGACCTTAGCCCGGCAAATTTATGTAGCTGCTTTTGCGTAAAGCTATTCTCATCTAAAATGGATTCATGAGAATTATTCTCGCACTCTTCGTATTTTTATTGGAAAGTCCTCACTCATCGGCGCAATTAAAGTGTGAGGACAATCCAATTCCCGCCATGGCATACACCGAAATCAATGAAGTAAAAAGAAACCGACAAAAACCAAAAGACTCAGGGGTAAACAAAAGCTTCTCGGCCAACATTCAAGGCAAATTTCAAGAGGTGGCCTACAAAATTTACCCTTCTACAACCACCCCAAAAAAAGGGACCGTGATCTATCTTTGCGGAGGCCCCGGAGTCCCTTGCACAAATTTGTGGATCAACAATATTCCAAATGAATATGACGTTGTGACGCTTGATTATTTAGGAATCGGTAAGAATAAGGCTATCAATCAATCCGAATCGATAATGTCTATTGAGTCCAATGGTGAAGCTGTTGCTGCCCTTACTGAGCATTTAAAAACAAATCCAGTCGTTATTTACGGGACTTCCTTCGGGACAGCCGTCGGCACAGTTGCCGCAGCTAAAATCACCGCCAAACAAAAACATTCACTTAAAGGAGTCATCCTTGAAGGAGTGGTTGGAAAACCTAGCAACTATGCCCATGGCTATCTATTGCAAGCCGAAAATGTGTGGAATCATTTAAATAAAAAAGATCAGCAAAAATTTATTAATGCCTATAAAAAAGCAACTAAGGACATGGATAAAACAGAAAAGCTTACTTTTGATTTACAGTTAACAAGCATATTGAACTACGGGCCACAAGGGGCAACTGAAGCATTGAATCAAGTTGCCAATGCGGGCGAGCAAAGTCGCACCAAAGAAGAAAAAATAAATCTTTATTCAAAAAATAGTCCGATGAAAGAGCACCTGCTTGCAACAATTTGTCAGACTCAAACAAAGGACACGAGCCTTGTCGACAAGAAAATTTTCGGAGTGGTCGAGCTACGCACTCTTCTTGAACCCGATTTTTGTAAATGCTCAAAAGCAAAAGCCTATGATCCTTCTCAACATCAGATCAGAGGGGCTGCTGTTATTTACTTGAATGGTTCACATGATCCAGCAACCCCTATTGCCAGCGCACGTGAGCATTTCAATCAACAATCGAACACCAATAAGGTTTTTATTAGCCCCTTCCAAGCAGGACATTTACTTATGCAGCCAGAGCCGTTCTACAATCGACTTTCTTCGTGCATTGAAAAGCTTTATAGTTCTGCTTTTAATTCTGACACACAATCTTTAGCAAAAGATGCTTCGTCGATAGAAAGGCACGGCTGTCCTGATGGTCCAAATGATGGCTTCAAACAAGCCATTTCCATTCGTTAGCCTCCGCTGACGAAAATAGAAATCAAAATCAGAATGATAATAATGATCTCGAGGACTTCCATTCGCCTTGTGCCTTCAGAGTCATTCACCTTCGAGTAAATACTCTCAAGAGTTTCAAGCTTCTTCGCAATCGAAGCATCCCAAGATGCCAAACCCATTTTTCTAGTGGCTTGTTGATAAACTTTTGCCTGAAAATCATCCCCCATCAATTTGATGGCGTTGGTCACTCGCTCAAACAAAATCGCACTCTCAATCTGCAGCTGTGAAATTCGGCGCATCAGCGGGCGCGAACGTGAACCAAATAGTGTGATCCCCTTTTGACGTTTATTGAACAACTCGTAAAAACCATCAAGCGATCGATCTAGAATCGAATCAAGGTAAGAAAGCTCCATCAAAACAGTATTGGTGAATTCGAGAACCGCGTGGATATCTTCGGCTTCTTCGGCATAGATCACAGCCCCATGCCAGCTCATTAAAGTAAAATCTTTCGAACCGTAAGAAATTCGATCTTGTAAAAACTCTTTCACTTCACGATCTGACGGCGGACTATTTTCTGCGCGAAGAACGCAGGCCAAAGAGTTGATATGATTGGCAAGCAATTCGTCCACGGACAAATTCGGATTGATCTTAGCAAAGTGAAAAATACAATAATCTTCAGTGCGCGGAGCAATCTGCATTTTGTCGACAGACTTCGCAATCGTCTTTAAAGCTTTTTCAACCAAAGATCTGGCCGTTTCTTGAAGCTTCGTATTTTCGTAAAGATTTACACTCAGATCGATGATTTTTGACAATGGTCCTTCAATAGGAATTTCAAAGCGCACTGACACGCAACCAAAATCAAAAAACAACATGCCCACACGAGCGATCGTATTGAAATCAGAACCCAAGTCACAAACAGGGCCATCGATCATCCAGCGAACAGGTGGCGGGGTGAACTCGAAATACTTCGCTTGTCTTTTTTTATCGAGCGCCGGCTTTACACGCTCTGCAGAGAGCAATTGCTCGGCCGCCACCAAGTCAATAGAGTTTCCAACATCAAAAGCATAATAAACGTAGGCCGAGCCTCTTTCGACAATTAAATCCATCTAAGTATGCTACGGAGCATACTTAGATGTGGCAACAGCTATTCATTAATATTCTGCAACTGGATCATCTGGGATATCGATGAAATAGCGACGCACACTGCCTCTACCCGGGATATCAATTGATTTTTCTTTACCAGTACCAATCACTTTACCATTGGCATCAAGCCAAAAAGTTTGATTTTTCTTAACAACAAATGGCTGATTGTTTGCGTCTTGCATAGATAAATCTTCAAGAGCAATGGCCGCACGAAGCTTTCCATCTCGAGCGAAAACCGGCTTATCGATTGAAATTATTTTTCTATTTAAAAATAATTTGTACGGGTGATTGGCTCTTTTGATGTCGCCATTTTCATAAACTTCCCCGTCCGCCACCGCAATTCGACCGCCAGCCCAAGAGAACTTCATTTTATATTTATGTCTTGTACCAAAATAACGAATGGTTTTTGTATTTGGAAAGACTCCAAGAACAACATGAGAGCCCTCAAGCACATAAGTTCGGTTTGAGTCTGTCCATTTTAAAGCATCCCGACGATGCATCATCACACGATCAATCTCACTCGTTGGCGTGAACTTACAGCTGTCCAGCCCATTATCATAAGTTTGAGTGAAGGTTTGATCACCAATAGTAACAAAATCATTTCCACCGCCACAAGAAGCCTCTAGCAGTAAACCATTGGGATAAGTAAGATACTCGTTACTAGAATTAAGAGTGAGCCTATAAGATGGTGTTTGCAGTTGCGGCGAACGACTTGAGTCTGCCTTGATAACCTGAATACCGCCCGACTCATCAACCCAAAGGTATCTTACATCAAACCCAGAGACAGCTCCAAGTAACCGGCCAAAATCATGATCGCTTTGAAGGTTTATGCCCCAAATACCTGGCTTAACTTCTAAGCGCCTGCCGGTTTTGTCAAAATAATCGAAGTTAATTTCAATCAAGCCCTTTGGTGATTTTACAACATATTGATAAGCTCTGATCTCATAAAGTTTTCCACCGGCTAATTGATAACCTTTTTGATGATCATTTAAAAACCGCATGTTTCTATACTCTAAAGACTCAAACGGAAGGGCTTTGCCAATTTCAATCATTTCTTCAATTTCTCTTGGATAAGAGCCTGTTGCATAAATTGCATTTAAGTATCGAACTGCAATAGAATTTTCAGCGCGATCCAAAACTTCACGATAAATTAACTCGTGCATGATTAGACCGGCTCTGTCTCGAGCACTCATACGATCCCATAAATCTTTTGAAACAATATAGCGTTTGTCTTTTGGCATTTTTGGAGCTTGCTGAATCACAATCTGTTTTACATCACAGCCTTTGGGGATTGCGACATGCTTAGAGTCCGGAATATCCACCAATGTTGCATTTGGGACGAAGGCGGCCTCTTTGTTAAAATTTTCGTAATTGATGCGGAAAGTTTCAGATAAAATTGGATTCACAATAGCAATACGCTGAAGCAGAATCTGCATGGTCTCATCAAGAGTGGCATTTATAGAGATATCAATAGGAATACCACGCATTTGCTCCATCTCGTAATAATCGAGCAACCTAGGGGCGATCATTACATCTTGGCAATCAATCACGTCACCACCGTTACCGATGTCGCGACTGCTGAGATTTAAGTTGGTAGCGCTAACCGCAATAGAATAGAACGCGCTTATGAAAAGAATATGTTTAAACATCTTTGCTCTCCTTTTGTCGCTTTAGTTGATCTAAAGCAAACAATTGTAAACTCAAACAATAGACTCTATCGGCAGAGTCTGATTTGCCGAAACGACGATCGAATTCACGACGCATTTCTTGCAAAAACTTTTTCATTTCTGGGATTTGATCTTTTTCAATCTTAAAAATCAAAGCGCCGAGTTCTCGTTCTTCAATAGTTTGTCCCTCGATAGACTCGGTGGCTTTTTCTAAAATTTGGCGGTGAAATTCGCGAATAGCAGAATTGGGCATGACTGAAGCAAATTCAGTTTCAGTGAAACTGGCTTGATAAGTTCCATCTAAATTGCAAGTGACTTGACCCACACGATGAAGACGCTCGAGGGCGCTTTTGACAAGAGAGACTGGTAGACCTAAGTGGTTTGCAATACCCACGGCAGTTTTTTCAACTTTATTTAAATCAAGAGCCTCTAAAATGGCATGGTGATGCCAATCTTGAATACAAAGAAAAGCATCTGGACTGATAGGAACGGCATTGAGGTTTTTACGTCCCTCTTGTAAATATTTTTTTGCCAATTCACGAGTGATCGGTGAGCGTCCTGACTCGGCTTCAACCAAATTACAAAAGTATTCACTTTCTTCACTGGCAAATTTTAGTTTTTTGCTTAAAGACTCAGCTGCGCTTCGCGAGATGCCATAACGGCCACGCAAAACGTCTGAAAGACGCTGCGGCGACCACCCAATAAGGCGGGCAAAAGAGCGCAAAGAATAACTCGAATTCTTCCTTTGGCGCTTTTGAAATTCATTTTTCAAGATGATTCGAAAATCATCCGCGACAATAAAATCGTTCATTCACCTAAAACGCTAGCATAGGTTTTTTCAAAGACAAGAAAGATTACCTTATATTGTAAGGTGATGTAAGGCGACTTGCCTTAAAGGCTAACTTTAGGCAGCAAACTCGTCATCCACCACGGTTGAGTCAATTTCGAAAAAGTAATCATCGACCATTGTCTCTTCATTGCAAATAACGACTTCCAAATCATGCAGAGTTAATGTTTCTTCTACGGCCTCTGTATTCCATGTTAATTCGCTCATTTTGTGCCTCCTTTGTTGAGTTGCTTGTTACATCCTTTTAATAAGCAACCGCGGGGCCAAAGCTCATCTGTAAATTAAAATGGTTTGAAGTGATGAAAAGCTGCGTAAATGGGGATTTAATCCACTGGCGGGTATTTTCAAGACCCATAATTATGTGACGTGTAAAAAATGGTCCAGGTTAGCTGCCGTACTGTTCTTCGCTTTTAATTTGATCTTTTAACTGTATTTGAATTTCTTCAGCATTCCAAACTTTGCCCTTGTTCACTCCAGGACAAAAGCTTGCGACTTCTTTATTCCAAGTTTTCGCATTCAGAACCTCTGGCCAAAATGGCCAAGTTCGACACTGAGTCGGCCGAGCTTCATAAACTGTACAGCGTTTGTTTTTCAAAAACATGCAGTCGGCATTGATATGTTCGTTGAGTTTCCAAACATCATTGTGTTTGCTACAGTATTTTTTAGTGAATTCAGAAGTTTTGATATTTAATTTTTTCGCCAGCGCCTGACGATCTTTCAAAGTAAGATAAACAAACCCATAGCCACCATGACTGACACAACAATTGCCTGACCCCTGGCATTCGAATTGGATTCCACCACTCCACCATTTTTGTTTCATAGCCACCTCAAAGATAAATAGAACTTATCTTGCTATAAGACCTTTGTACAGATCGCTCATCGTAAATTTGTGCTCGCAAGACGAAGCACTGACAGCAAGACATCCTCTGCTAAAATAAAACCCATGAAGTACATTATCACTTTATTATTAGCCGTTGTTTCTATCCACTCTTCACAAGCCTTGGCTGCAACGACCCCCTTGGCCGTAACGACGATCACTCCAGTGCAATTCCCGCCATCGGATTTCAATATCATCGGAGCTCGCGTTGGTCTTTTAGGTCATCACCGCAACATGTACGGCATCGATGTTGGGGCCCTTGGTAACATCACCGATCAAGACTTCGTTGGTATCGCTGTGGCTGGTCTTTTTAACCTTACCCGCGGTAGCACCTTAGCTCTTGGCCTACAGGGCGCAGGTATCGCCAATATCAATGGCGGCAAAACTCGTGTGGTCGGCTTACAAATCGCAGGTCTTACCAATATCAATCACACAGAATCATCTGTTATAGGTTTACAAATCGCGCCGCTAGCAAACTTATCTTCATTTACTAAAATCTATGGAGTGCAGGCCAGCCTTATCAACAAGGCCCACACTGTTTATGGATTTCAAATTGGTCTTTATAACTATGCAGAAAAGCTTCATGGCATCCAAATTGGCCTGATCAATGTGCATCGACAAGGCTTCTTTGGAATTTCACCAATCATCAATATCGGTTTTTAAATTAAGGATTCAACTCTCTATAAGATGGAACAACAAGCACGTGCTTGCCATCGACCAAACTAAAGAAGGCCTCTTCAAAGCGGCCAATTTTCATACTGTCTTCTTTTGATTGAATAACAATGTTGAACACGCCCTCTTTGTTTTTAAGCGCTTCAACAGTCACGTCGTGTGTTTCAATATTTTTCACAAGATCACTTAAAGACGCCTCATACCAACCATTACCAACAATAAGCCCCTTGGTCTTTAAGCTTTCTTGCAAAACAGTGGTCACAGCCCCCTTCAAATTTGAAGTTTGCGGTTTAATCACAGTTAATTTTGAAATATCAACCACTGGTCTTAATTGGCAGTTCGCTTGAAGTTCGTAAATTTGCTTTTGAAACTTTTCTTCGCGCGCTCTTAGATGAAAAATCATCGTGCTTACTTGGTCAGGCTTCATATCATAAGTTTTAAATTTTTGCGGAAGTGCAACCAAATACTCTGTTCTTGCGTGGTTAGCACCACTGATCACTCTTGCATAGTAAGTATAACCATTTTCTTCAGTCTTTAAGGCCATGCTGTGTGTGAAGTTCGTCAGAAATTCACTGCATGATGACACCTTCATTTCAGCAAATGGCAGCGGAAAAGTGCTTTCATAAAAGTAACTCAATTCAATTGTCAGCTCGCTAAGATCGCCGGGCATATTCGTCGTGCAGTCATACACAAGCTTTTTATAGTAGTCGTTAGACGTCTTTTTGAGTGGTGCTGCTAGTAGGATATGAGAAGAAATAAGCAACCCGATCATAGCCGTTGTTTTTAGCATAAAGCCTCCTAAAGCCTTTTAAAGCTAGTACCTTCATTAAGACTCGTGCGCAACAGCTACGAGCTTTTCTTTCATTTTTACAAAGCCGATGAGGGAAAAATAAGCCCTTTTACTCAAGTAAAAAGTGAATATTCATACCCATAATCATCATCTTTAAGATCTCTTCTTTTGTGGTGAGCTTGTTATAATGAGGATGAATCGAATGAACAACCCCAACCACTTCGCCCTCTTGATTGACCATGGCACCGCCGCTGAGACCCACGGCCCCATCACCACCAAATGCCACATAACGACGAAGCTCTTCATCCGTGACCTCAACATCAATCCCTTTAATCCTACGCTTGATCATCTCTTTTCCATCAATGGCTTCGCCCATAGTGACATAAAGGCTTTTTCCATTAGAATCAGGTACATTGAAAAACTGTTTGCGATTGTTTGTGGCTGCTGGAAACCCTAGGGCATAAATTTTATCACCAGGCTTGGGAGTGTCTTTCGCTATTTTTAAAACTTCCTTTGCCTTGAATCCCTCAACTTCAAAAACGATTCCATCAAAATCTTCTTCGAATCCAGCCGTTGGATGCCTTCTCAATTGTTTTTGCAAAACTTCAACCGTTTCAATCTTGGCTTTGCTGACCTTTAAAAAAACTGGAAATAATTTTTTTCCATCGCTAATAACTGCTGGAATTTTTAAACCTAAAATCTCTGGCTTTTTAATGCCTTGTAAGTAAATCAATCTTTGAACGTAATAAATAAGCGAGTGAGTCACTGAAACAAATTGATTGTTCTCGATTGCATACAATGTGGCTGCCGGCATTTTACTTACAGAATAGCGGCATTTGTCCCACATTTGTTGTTCACATAAACTGAGCTCTTGAAAGATCAAAAGCTGCCGGTCGTCTTCAGGAAACCTTTGTCTTAAATAAGGTTTTTGAGAAGGCACTTCGTGAATCGCAAGCCATTCCGCTTGAGCACTAGGTAAATAAACCTGATAGACACTCTTTGCCGCCAACCTAACCTTTTCCGGCACTTTTTCGTGCTGAATTGGCCAAAAACCAGGCTCAGCCATAGCTATATTTGAATAAACTAAAAAAAGAGCGAAAAGCACCTTCATAGCGCTAGTTTCAGTGCAAATCTTAGGCACAGATTCTGCTATATAAAACTCTATAAAAGTTAAATAAGCAAAGGCCGAACACACGCCTCTTTAACCCTTATTTTCGGGCAGGACAATTTGACTCACCCTCTTAAAAATGGTCATTTAGATCATTATGAATCTCTTGCAGCTGAGCAATGGGGCGAAAGCCTTTTCTAGCCAAAAACTATTTGATGATGCAACCTTCTCGATCAACGAAGGCGAACACGTCGGAGTGATCGGCCCCAATGGCGCTGGAAAAACCACACTTTTTAAAATTTTAGTCGGCGAACAAGAACTCGATAGTGGATCTTTGATCACTTCAAACTCTTTACGCCTAGGTTACTTATCTCAGCACGACCAATGGAATGCTGATGAAACAGGAAACTCTTATTTAGAGCGCGTTTGCAAGCTTCCCGTTTGGCAGGCCAAGTCTATGGGAAAAGATCTGCAAGTCAGCGACGAAGTTTTTACGAAACCCATTATGTCTTTAAGCGGTGGTTACCGCATGCGAATTAAGCTAATCGGGCTGCTGGGCAGCGATCCCAATTTGATGTTGCTAGACGAACCCACCAACTATCTCGACTTAGAAACTACTTTGTTGCTTGAAAGATTTTTGCAAAATTACGAGGGCGCTTTCTTATTGATTTCCCATGACCGTGAATTTTTACGACGAACCACGGATCATATTTTAGAAGTCGAAGCTGGCGATATCGTCAAATACAATGGCAATATCGACGATTATTTCGAACAAAAAGAACTATTACGTTCGCAGCTTGAAGCCAGTGCGAAAAACCAAGCCGATAAAAGAAAAGCCATTCTCGAATTTGTCACCAGATTCGGTGCAAAAGCCACAAAAGCCAAACAAGCACAAAGTCGCTTAAAGCAGTTAGAAAAAATGGAGGTCATCGAGCTAAAGGCCTTGCCGAATACCTCAGTGATTAAAATTCCTGAACCCACTCCTGTAGGAAAAACAGTTTTAACTTTAAAAGATGCTGACTTTGGTTACCAAGATCGAAAGATCATTAATAAAGTTTCTTTAGAAGTGCGCCGTGGTGATCATGTGGCCGTGGTTGGCTTGAATGGTGCCGGCAAATCCACATTGTTAAAAGGACTTGCTGGAACTTTAGCACCGCTGACCGGAATGCGAGAGCTTGGCCATCAGGTTGAGATCGCAATTTTCAATCAGCATGTCGTTGAAGTTTTAGACTCTAGCCACTCGGTATACGAGTCTTTAGCTGCTGCTGCTCATAAAGATGTCACTCCACAGGACATTCGCAACATGGCGGGTTCTTTATTGTTCTCTTCTGATCATATCGAAAAGAAAATTAAAGTTTTATCTGGCGGTGAAAAATCCAGAGTGGCTTTAGGTCGCATCTTACTTAAAAAAGTTCCGTGTCTGTTGCTTGATGAACCAACCAATCACTTGGACTTTCAAACAGTTGAAGCTCTAACTGAAGCTTTGAAACATTACGAGGGAACATTGGTCGTCGTTAGCCATGATCGCGGTTTTGTCCAGCGTATCGCTACAAAAATTCTAGAAGTTTCTAAAGGCCATGTGTTGGTTTACCCAGGCACTTATGATGAGTATGTCTGGAGTCTACAAAAGGGTCTTGTCTCTGGCGAAATCACCACTGAAGAAAATGCGATTAAGAAAGTTTCAGCGCCTGAGACAAACTCTCACCACTTACGAAAAGAACGCGATAAACAAGTTCGAGCTCTCGATAAAAAGATCGCTCAATGTGAAGCTCTGATTGAAAAATTAGAAAGCAGCAACAAAGAACTCAACGATCAAATCGTTGCTGGCAGCGGCGACCAAGCCAAACTTGTCGAACAAATGTCTAGCAATGCTCTGAAGCTTCAGCAGGTCGAAGCCGAATGGGTTCAGCTAGCTGAACAGAAAGAAAGCCTAGCCAATTAGCCTAATGCTAAACGTATTTTTATGGGTCCCATTAAAGCGCACCGAATTATTATTTCTCTTGAGTAAAGGCTCCGATACCTAGACCGACCAAAGACCGAGTAGGCTTGTGGTTTGCAGATTAATTTTTCGAATCGTGCTACCTTAAATACTCAAGAACACAACTAAAGAAAAAACGTTTTCATAATCTCAAGGACGAGGCAACAAATGAAACAAACCCTATTAATTTTTACATTTCTGTTAACATCGATGATGGCTTCGCAAGCCTTCGCACAAGCTTGTGATCTAAAAAAGCTAGAAGATGAAATGGAGCTGTCTTACAACGCGACCTCTACAAAATTAAAAAATGCTTTAGCGCAAAATGAAAATGCTTCTGTGGATTTAAGTTCTTATCTTGCCAATATCGATGCTCTTCGCGCTTGTCAGAAAAAGATGACTCCAAAAAGTGTGGACATGTGTTCTGATTACTCGCAGTGGATCCCAAAACGCTTAACTTCTAGTTTCACTTTAAAAAGACGTTTTGAACTTTTCCAAAGCCGCACGGGCAAATGTTTGCAAAACGACCTCACTATGCAATACATCATCACCAATAAACACGATCTACAAATTCTCTATTATCAAAATGGTTACTACACGATGACTCATGTGGTTCCAGCAAAAAGCAGTCAAGGTCCAACGGGCCGTACCTTCTTATTCACTGATGGCGATCGCATGGGCAATGCCTACGCCTACGTTATCGATTTCCCAGAACCTCTTGATGGTCATGATTTAAGTCTTTACTGGGGTGCTACAATCCCTATGAACGATCGCATGAGCAAATTAGAACGCATATTAAATGGTGATTACATCAGCTTCAAATGGAGCAACGGCGCCTACGTAACCATCGACAGTATTTCTGAAGACATTGTCGCTTCAAACTTCTTGGCACCATCCACTTACAACTCGTGTGTGACAGATCAGGGAACAGCACCAAGTGGACGCGCTCGCATGTTTCCAAAAATCGAATTGCTAAGCGGTTCTGAAAACCTCGTCGGCACGCCGTTCTTAAATCAGTAAGTTTTTATCAATTAAGCATTAGGTAAACTAAAGAAAAAGGTCGCACCCTCGGCCTTTTTTCCTTCAGCGTGCACACGACCGCCATGAAGTTCAACGATCTTTGCAACCGAAGCCAAACCAAGCCCCGTCCCAGCAAACTCTTCTTCTAAATGAAGACGCCCAAGGGGCTTAAACAATTTGTGCACATCTGAATTATCAAAACCATCTCCATTATCACGAACAAAAAACAAAGTGTTGCCGCTGACATCAGCCGTGCTACCCACTTCAATCTTGGATTCAGGTTTGCGCGAAGAATATTTCACCGCATTGGATAAGAGGTTTTCAAGAACCATATGGATCAGTCGCTGATCGGCATAAGTCCTAAGATCCTCTTGTATGGTCGCTAAAATTCGACGATCCGGATACTGCCTTCGCATTTGAACGACCACATCCGTTGCTATCGTGCTTAGGTCCACGGGACGTTTTTCAATTTTACCGTTGGTAGCCTTATAAAGAGAAAGCATACGTTCAATTTGTTCGGAAGCACGTCGACCTGTTTGAATCATCATATTCAAAAATTCAGTTGTCGTTGGATTCAACTGATTGCCCATATGAGCCTTCAATAAATCCGCAAGGCTAACCATGGCACAAACTGGATTACGAAGATCATGACCAAGCGAATACATGGCCGCTTCTAATTCTTTATTTTTAAAACTTTGACCCACTGTGGTTTTTTTAAGCTCAAAGTTTTCTAAGGCGATAGCCGTGCTATTCGCTAAAATCTGTAGAACTTTGATATCTTCTTTTGATGGAGTGTGCTCTTGAGACCAATAATTACCAATAGCCGCAATTGATTTTTCTGGACGAACCGGCACCATACAAAGGCTCTTAACAAAAGTTGGCCGGTAAGCTTCAATTGGAATACGCGAGTCTTTATAAATATCCTTAATCGTTACGACTTCACCGTGGATCATGCTCCAGCCACTGATACAGGCTTCCATCGGAAATTTATGGCTTTTCCACAGCGGTGAAATAGAATCTTCATCAACATAATAACAAAGATTATTTTCTCGCAAAACAAAAGTGGCACCGTCGGCGCCAGTTAAGGCGCGAGCCGCTTCGGCCACAATTTTTGTGATATTTTGTAGAGTGTTTGCCATCGAAAGTTTGTCGAAAGCCGCAGTCAAAATGGCCGATTGTTTTTCTGTTGTCATATTTTTCCATTCTGCTTCAATCGAGATAAATTTCAAGTATCCGCAAGAAATCAAAAAGTCTGCTTAAAGTGTCTCAATGGCCGCACGTGTTAAGTTCCCAAAGTGAGAATTTTCTAGAATGGTTAACTTTGACTTTAGTCCCGCCGATGTAAAGAGGTCCAACATCCAAAAAAAGGAAGCAAATGAGCAATAAAAATATCAAAATCGAAATCGAAGGTAAAACATACGAGTATCCAGTGATCGAGGGATCAGAGCACGAAAAGGCTTTTGATATCTCTAAATTACGTGACCAAACTGGTTACATCACTATGGATAACGGTTTTGCCAACACTTCAACGTGCAAAAGCGCTATCACTTATTTGGATGGTGAAAATGGAGTGCTTCATTATCGTGGTTACCCAATCGAACAACTTGCTGAAAAATCAAGTTTCTTAGAAGTATCTTATATGTTGATCTACGGTGCTTTGCCAACTCCGCAGCAACTAGAAACTTTTACTGCAGAAATGCAAAAACATGCGGATCTTCCACCAACAATCGTGAAGATGTACGATGGTTTTCCAAAAGATGCTCACCCAATGGCTATCGTAAGCGCTGTTGTTTGCGCTTTGTCGACTTACTTCCCAAATGATTTAGATCCTTCAAATCCAGAGCACGTTAAAAAGTGCACGATTCAATTGATGGCAAAACTTCCAACAATCACGGCCTACGCTTATAGACATGGTCAAGGCCTACCGAAAGTTGGTCCAAAAGCAGATCTTGATTACTGTTCTAATTGGGCCAATATGATGTTCTCAAAGCCAGGTGAAAAGTACTCTGCTCCAAAAGAAGTGGTTGAAGCTTTGAACTTGCTTTTGATCTTGCACGCTGATCACGAACAAAACTGCAGTACTTCAACTGTAAGAATGATTGGCTCTTCTGCGGCTAACTTATTTGCTTCTATTAGCGGTGGAGTGAATGCTCTTTGGGGTCCACTTCACGGCGGTGCAAACCAAGCTGTGATGGAAATGCTTGAAGCCATCCATAAAGATGGCGGCGACGTTTCTAAATACGTAGCTCTTGCAAAAGACAAAACTTCTGATTTCAGATTGATGGGTTTTGGTCACCGTGTTTACAAGAACTTCGATCCTCGTGCAAAAGTGATCAAATCAGCTTGCGATAAAATCTTAGCTAAGATGGGTCTACAAAACCCACTTCTTGCTATCGCTAAGCAACTTGAAGAAGCTGCTTTGAAAGACCCTTACTTCAAAGAAAAGAAATTATATCCAAACGTGGATTTCTATAGCGGTATTATCTATAGCGCTTTGAATATTCCTGTAAACATGTTCACAGTGATGTTTGCCCTTGGCCGCTTGCCAGGTTGGATCGCTCACTGGAAAGAAATGAACGAATCAGGAACAGCTAAAATCGGTCGTCCTCGCCAAGTTTATACTGGCTCGACAAAGACCGACTACGTTCCTATGAAAGACCGTAAGCCTACTGATAAAAAAGTAGCTTAAAAGGTAGCATAAATAGTGTCCCACACTATTTATGCTTTTAGGGATTCAGCGCGTTGGACGCTAGAAAAGAGTTTCACTGAAAAGTGAGGCTCTTTTTATTCTGCAGAGTATGAATCCACTACTCAATACAACCTTCTTTTCTATTGAATAAAATTTGTTTGGTAGTTATTTCAAAATTTTAAAAATTCCTAAACCAAAATCAGTTGAAACCTGGCCACTGCTAGGAAGGTATTTGATATCGTAATTGCCGGCTTTAACATCGGAACCAATCAACCAAGCTTGCACCAAAGTGCCATCTGAAAATGCCAGTTTATAAGAACAAGAGTCCCCAATAAAATAAGGATCCACTTCCCCGCAAAAATTTTCTGGAGTCACTGTCACAGCTTTATACACTGTTTTTTCTAAGTCTAGGCACTCTGCTGCTGTTTCACATTTCTCAACTGGCGATGTCGCCGCCGTCGCTAGACTTGTTATAAAAAATGTCGATAAAATTAGAATAAATTTGTTCATTTTTAATATCCTCCTTAAGCAAGGTCATACTGCTGATCACAGATGGGGGCAAATTTTTCTTCTTTAAACTTAGGCTGTGTGATTTTTTCCAGCTAGACCTGATCGGGCCGCCAGAGTGGCCTTTAATTTAGCCCTATAAACCCCGTAAACAGATGCATACACCTGCTCACCCTCAATCACCCTTAACGCATGGGCAATGGCCTCTAAAGTCGCCATACCCTCTGCCATATGCTCTGTACGCAAATGCTCTGTGGATAAATTAGGTGTTGAGATCTTTACTCGTGGAACATTTCTCAATTCGGGATGACGTATCGCCACTTTGCTGGCCTGACGCCAATTGCCATCAGGCACAATCAAATGAACGGGACGATCAAAAGACGAAATGTACTGTGCTGTTAACTCAACCGCATCCTCTGAAGGATAAAATAGCAAAGGTTGATAACCTGCCTCTAACAAACACGATAAATCTAAACGCTCACGACCTTTTCCATCACTCAAACCACGCACATACATGGCGCTGTTCTTTAAAATTCGTAAAGCCAGTGTACCCGTATTGGTCGTGCGCTTTAATTCACGATGATGAACCACCAATGAAATTTTCGATCGTAAATCTAAAGATGGTATCAATGCACAAATACACAAACTCTTATGTAGCGCACATCCAGTGCAAGGATCTTGAGTTTTTCGCTTACGATCCAGCATGGTCACTCCACCCTAATTTTTCTAAAATCAATTGGAAGTCTTTTGATAGTGGCGCGCGAATAACAACATCCTCATTATGATGTGGATGTCGAAATGAAATTTCAGTGCAGGCTAACAATAATCTTTGATTTTTAAACTCTTCACGAAACAAGCGATTGTGTTTTCCCACACCGTGATTGACGTCACCGATAATGGGATGATTCAAATGCTTTAAATGACGACGAATCTGATGCTTTCTTCCCGTTCGAGGCACCGCGCGCACCAAAGAGTAGCGGCTTGTCGGATAGCGATCCACACAATACGGTAGTTCCACCGTGGCGACTCTTTCAATATCCGTCACAGCCTCTTGGGCTGGTTTATCCAAACGAGCCATCTTATCAGAAATAGGATCAAGCTCTTCTTTGAGCGGATGATCCACCGTGCAGCTTTCAGGTGCCTTCCCACGAACCACAGCTAAATATTTTTTACTCACGCGTTTTTCTGAAAACTCTGTGGCCAAAGCATTTGCGGCTGAAGGTGACAAAGCAAAAATCAAGACACCTGAAGTAGGACGATCCAAACGATGAACGGGATAAACTGTTTTTTGAATTTGATCTCTTAAAATTTGCAAAGCAAATTCCGTTTCAAAACGAGCTAAATTCGTGCGATGAACCAACATACCCGAAGGCTTGTTCACGGCCACATAGTCATCGTCTTGATAAAGGATCTCAAGTGTCATGGCCCTTACTTACAATAAAGACCGGCGCTATGTCATTGCGATTGTAATTTTTTATCAAGCAATCGAGCCGTTAGCTCGTTTCCTAAAGCCGAAGGATGATGATCTAGCACCAACTCGAAGTTTTTATTAAACATATAATAACTTTCCGCCAAACGAAGATCCAAAACATCAATTCCAGCTTCACGCAATGCCTTGTCTAGCTCAGGAGACCCAATGCTTGAAATAGATGGCTGAAAAACAAAATAAAACTTTTTGATATTGGCTTTTGTCATCGCCAATTCTTTTGTCTTCTTTACCATATCCACAAACAGTTGAATCGCATAATCACCGCGCATGGACGGATACTCTAATCCTAAAAATCCCACCAAATAAAAACTTTCAAAAAACTTGTACACCCATTGACGTACTCTTCTTTCGAAATGCTTACCCTTGTAAACAGCGCCTTTCTGATCATCCCAATCATAAAAGTGCTTCTGCCAAATCCAACTACGTTCGCCAGAAACCGTGCTTAACGGAGCAATTACCCTTGGCAAATGATCATCTATAAACAAATAAATCATCGTGCCATTTTTGATTTTTAATTTTTTAAATCTCGCTTCTGAATGATAAGTCAGCTCAAAAAGATGAGAGGTGATCGTGTTCCCCGCCATCCCCAAATTATAAACCTGAACGTTTGGACGAAGTTTCTGAAAATAAGCGGGGTAGCTGTTTTCGTCTTCGACCCCTTCTCCGAAAGTGAAAGAACATCCAATAAAAACAAACTGCTCGCTTGCCGTCTTTGAACGCCCCGGAACCACACGGCCCCCAAATTCATCAAAATGCACTGTCGTATTATAGATAGGGGTCTTTGTTTTCGCTGTAAATCTCTTCAAATTGTAAGTTAAATTGTGTTTATGATAAATATTGTGAAAAAAATCATAAGGCTCTCTGTCTGAGACCGAGGGTCCTTCATCTGCGACTTGCTTGGCGATTTCAGGATCCATATTGGGTACATATTTTTTCACACTCGCTGACATGGCAATAGACATTTCTTTAGCCAATTCTAGATCACTCGGATTTCTGGCGCTTACAGGAAAGCGTCGCTCATGCTTATACCAACCAAAGTGATCAATCGCTCTTAAGCTCAATTCAAAAAACAACAACATTCCAACGCTAAGAAAACATCCTGTGACCAATACAAACAATCTTGGATATCTCTTCAACAAACTCTTCATCTGCGTCGTCCGTTTAATTTCATTTTACGAGAACGCCAATCTGGCATGTGCAAATCCATAAATCCAACAAAGCGCTTATTGTGTGAAGGTTCAAGCAAATGCACGAGCTCGTGCAAAACCACATAATCAATAAGTTCATAGGCTTTATACCCCAAAGACAAATTCAAACGAATGCTGGCATCATCCGGAGTGCAGCTGCCCCATCTTGTTGTCATCATTCGATAAGAAATCCGCTTTGCCTTTACCCCTAAAGCATATTCCCAGTGCTCGATCATATCTGGGACCACTTCTTCAAGACGAGCGCGAAGGATTTTCGCATCGAGCTTTGGTGGCTCTGGTTCGTAAGCGTATTTTTGAATGCGTCTCTGTTGTCTTTTAATCCACGATAATTTTGACAAGGCAAAAGCTTGGATCACCTCAAGCTGCATATTATGGGGCGCAGAAATACAAACGGCCCCTAGAGGAGGATGCACTCTCAAATGAATATTTTTAATTTTTTTTCGAATGATCTCAATCTTAAGATCGCCGACATCCATTTCCTTGGCCATAGCTGACTTTAAGCCAATGTGTCCTGGACTTCAACTAGTTACCGTCCCACTCGCCGTACCAACGAACCCAGCCTACAAATTCTTTCCAACGATCATCGCCCACTGTCTTGATTTTACTCATGCGCTTTTTAAAAGCTTCAATCACATAGGCCGTGACCTTATAGTCTTTGTTTTGCTTTTCTTCTTTGGTCAGTTTAATCAACTTCATAGCCTCAAAATAATCATTAGCCGTTTGCTTAAGATCAAATAAAATAACTTTACGCTCTTCTTCTGTGGCTGTTTCGATTAACTCCATATAGTAGGGAAACTCATGCTTTAAATGAGAGCGAATGTTAGCAACACCGCCGCGCAAAAGCTTTCCCTCAACTCCTTGAAAATGCCAGCCATATTGTTTTTCAAAAAAGTTTACATAACCGGCAATAACCTGCGGAGTGCGCAAAAAATCAGACCAATTGGTTTTTTCACCACGATTCGTGTTTACTTCAATCAAAATCGGCTGACCATTGCTTTGCAAAAATACATCCAGACTCCATGCCTGTTGCTGAGTCAGCTTCTTAGGCAAAGCCTTTAAAAACTTTTGGGCAAATTCGTTCATTTGCAAATAGTGAGTGCCATCATCATCCAAACCATAGCGATGCAAAGTTGCATTAGGAATCACGTGGCTTTCAAAGGTATGAAGACGAAACTCGTAATTTAAGCCATAGTTTTTATTTTGCGAAATGCTGGTGTTCTTAATTTTTCCCATCACCATCCAGCGCTCGCCGCTTGTTACTTTTGAAGCAAGCGGTGATAAAAATGGTAGACGAAATTCTTTTGCTTCATAAAGCTTAGCATCACTTTGAGCCAACAAAGAAATAACTTCAGCTTCTTTTGCATAAAAGCCCTTGCCATCAGTCGCCCATGACACCGGTGGCTTTAAAATAAACCCCTCAGGGAAATACTGCTTAAATGCCTTTTTGATCTGCTCTTCAGACGCCTTGACCACTCCGTTTTCATCGACCAATCCGCCCACTTCTAAAAATTCTTTTAATCCCATCACAGGCGGATGATACATCGGAGCATCGGCTTTCAAATAATGGTACAAAACTTTTCCCATTAACAACTTATCTGAAAACATAAGGGTCAAGTCAGAATACTCAACCAGTTGTTTTTCATAGAGATGATCAGTCAAAGCATTGCGTGTGGCGCGTAAAAGAATACTTTCATTTTCAGGAATGCTTTTATCCGCACGCTGATCTATCACATCGGCAATGAACTGAACTTGGGCGTAAATAAATTCATGTGATGTGGGTTGGTCGGCATAAGATGTTGTGTGAACAAATCCGGCGAGAAGAAATAGGTGAACAGATAACCGCGTCAACACAACAACCCCCTCTTGTGTTTAAAACCCCTTAGCCTTGGCGCGACACTAAACTTAGATGCTTATAGAGTCAAAAATGATGGCTAAAAACTCAATTTGAGAAATTATTACCTAAAGATCATTAGGACACAGCGCGTTTGATTGGAGATCCAAAAATTTTGGATTAGTGTGCGCCCATGTTGATCCGCGGCCTTATTTTCTTTTGTATTTTGGCAACGCTATCTTGGATTTTAGTCACCCAATTTAATTTTCCATTCGGAGAAGTAAATTTTTTTGAAAACCATGGTGTTTTCTTTTTGATCTTCATTACCTTTTTCCCACGCCTGACTTTGCTGTTCTCTTCTGTCGCTAGTGGCGGGTTTCTTTGGTGGCTGAGCTGGTTATTTTTCCCTCGCATTCTGGTCGCCACTTTAGCCACTTTTGCTTACTTTCAAACCAATCCTATTTTAGTTACCATCAGCTGGCTTGTTGCCTTTGGTGGTGAAAGTTTTGAAAAACGCACCATCACACGCAGTCGTGTTGTGGTTCGCAATTTTAATAATATCAATCGAGGACCAGCCCAGCAGAAAAACAATCAAGCCGACGTCATCGATGTCGAATATAAAAAGATGGAGTAAACATGAAAACTGTTCTTATCACAGGTGCCGGTCGCGGCATTGGACTTGCACTTACAAAAGAATTCACCTCTCATGGCTTTCAAGTTTTAGGTACTTATCGTGATGAAAAATCCGCGAAAGACCTGCTTGATTTTTCCAAAAGTAACAAGACCGTTCATCTTGCTACGATGGATGTCACAGATGAAAGCAGTTTTTCCTCTCTTAAAAATCAACTGAAACAATTGGGTTCAATCGATATTTTAATTAACAACTCTGGTGTTATTGGCGATCGCAACAACTCAATCACTGAAATCAGCATTGAAAAAGTAGAAGAGGTTTTAAAAGTGAATACCTTAGGACCTATGCGCATCACCAAATTGGTTTTACCTTTTCTAAATAACGGTGGAGTGATCGCGCAAATTAGCAGTTTGATGGGATCAATCGCCGACAACGGCAGCGGCGGCTATTACGACTATCGCATGTCTAAAACGGCTTTGAACATGTTTAACATGTCTTTGGCAAAAGAATTAAAGGACATCACTTGTCTTACTCTTCATCCCGGCTGGGTGCAGACCGATATGGGCGGCGCCGGCGCCATGGTGACGCCAACAGATTCTGCTCGTGGTCTTTATAAAGTCATTACAACGAACAAACAAAGCGGCCAGTTTTTCGATTACACAGGAAAGCAAATTCCTTGGTAATTTTATTTTAATTCAGCAGAGATTCTTTGAAAGTCCCCGTACGCGGGCCTAAGAACTCCGTTCTTTTCATAAGCCAAAAAAGCTTCGGGCTCGTTTTCTGTCAGCCTCCACGCAAGAGCTCCGTCAAAACCGCAGCGATGTGAATTGTATAAGAAATTACGAGTGGCATTGCTTTGAGTGCTATCCGAATAAGTCTTCCAGAAATTCGACTGACCAAACTCGCCCAAATAAATCTTTTTACCCAAACGATGGGCATAAGCCACTACAGCTTCGCAGCTATCAATTTCACCATCAGAATCATAGATGTGTACATCAAAGAAATCCACGCACTGTGAAGCCAAAGTGCCTAAAAGCACATTGCTTACAGCATCACCCCAACCTAACGAAGCAGTAAAATCAAAAGTCGCCCCACGATCTTTTTTAATTTGATAAAGCTGGCAAATCATTTGATTGGCTTGTGGCCAACCATTTTCAAAACGCACTTCGCTTGCTCGGCGAACAAGAGCATTGATTTCGTTGGCCAAATCAAATTGTGTTACAACAGATCTGTAAGGCGATTGAGTGATCAAGTCGACCAATGGAATGTACACATTCTTGATAAAATCATCACGCACTTGATATTTATCATTGAGTAAGTTCCACGCAATGTTCTTGGTGTTTTCATTCGGCGCCGAGAACGTTCCCATATTGCCGTCAAACATGGTGATATTGAGCTGCACGCCCTCTTCTTTTGCGACTTTCATCACGAGTTTTAAATTTTCAACAAACTTAGGATTGAGACCAACATATGTATTGTCATTTAATATCAGCGATGAAGGAACATAACCCTCAAACAACCAATAGCGAATGATGCCTCCATTGGCTTGCTTGGTTAAACGCATGCCTCGACGAAACTCATTGATATCAAAGCCTTCAACCCACTGACTGCCGTAGCGATTGAAAATCCAGCCTTGATTGAATCCGGTTAAAAATGCGGCACTGGCAAATTGAGTTGTTAAAAGAATGGTGAATAAAAAAATAGCACGTAGCGTGTTCATAAACGTTCCCCCCCAGGCCGTTTCACAGTGTGCTTTTAAAAGTAAGAATTAAATTTTTCAAGCTTAGGTAGAGTTCTTGATACAGATGTAGAATTTACTTCGACTCACTCCACCAAAAAATCAAAATACTGATCTTTAAATGGCTCATTTTTTAATGTGTAGTGCCACCACTCTTTGGGATAGTTAATAAAACCATACTTTTCCATAGAGGATTTCAAAAGATTGCGGTGTTTTTTGGCAACTTCAGATATTTCAGGATTTTCTGTGCTCGCCAACACACTAAAACAGTCAAATCCAGTGCCCATATTCAATTGAGCATTTTCGTTGTTTTTATGATTTCTGCAGTCAGACATTTTTTCTTGAAAATTAAAGCCTCTTAATTTTGATTTCACATCCGAAATTTTCACGATGGTGATATCCACTGTGCTGCCCCTTGAATGTGAAGACTTATCAGCAATGTAGCCACGCTCGATCAATTGATCTTTAGGCTCATCGGGATAAAAAATCTTTTTCATCTTTTCTTCTTTAGGATTTTTCGTCCAAGCCACAAACTCGTTCACCGCACGCTGAGGGCGATAGCAATCAAACACCAACAAAGAATAGCCCTGCGGCTTTAAATCGGCCTGCACCTTGCTTAAAGTCTCAGCAGCAACTTTAGATAAGTAACACTTATTCGCCTGATAGCCTGCAATCTTATGGCCTACGAAGTTCCAATTGGTGCTATAGCGAATTTCTACATGAATACTAGGATCCACTTTAGATAAATCCACAAAACCATCAGCTGGTTTTGCTAATAAAATCTGTGCGTGAATAAGAAAAAGTGCAACTGCGAAAAAATTCATTAACACAAATTACAACAATTAAAAAAGCAGTCAAGATCACAAAGAAAAAGAGACCGTCCAAAGACAGTCTCTTTAAAAAAATTAACAATTACTTAACAAAACTTACTTCATTTCGATTTTGTATCTTTCAACCAGAAGATCTTCTACAGCATCCAATTGAGCTAAAACAGCTTGCTTGTACTTTGTAGGCTCCATTTCAACTGTGTAGTTTAAGCTTGCACGAGAGCTAACCTTCACATTGTCATTTGTTGTTGCATTTGCTGCAGCCACGGCATTTCTTGTGTGATCAGCTGTTGCATTCGCTACCGCACGAGTGTCACCCGCTTTAACGATCTTTTTTGCGTATGGAACATTGCTCACTGCTGTTTTATCCAAAGTCACGCGGCAACCTTCATACTTCGCAAAGCAATTCATCCCAGAGCCAGAGTAAATTTGAATTTGTGGAGTGAACGCAATGCTAGCACTACCATGAGCTTCTTTGATTGTTTGTGCCGTTGGCGCACCACCAAAGTAACCAAAACCAACTGTGAAGTGAGGCATAGCCACTGTCATTTCAGCTTCACGAGAAACTGAACTTGCTTTACCGCCCCAGAACATACTGTCTAAGCGACCTAAGCCTTTCGCTGTTAGAATCACGCCACCGTCAGCGGCTGTTACTGGATCCATTTTAAGTTTGTCTTTTTCAAACTCAGCCGCATCTGTGTACTTGGCTTTAACTGTTTGCCATTCAACAACTTCTAAACCAGCTTTTTTAAATTTATCTTTTAAGCGCGCGTAAGAAGTATTCACAATCTCTTGCATCAACGCTTGGTTTGGCTCCCAAGGTAAAGAAATGTTCATGCCAAGAATATTTTTTGCGCCATCCGCATTCACAAACATTGTAGCCAATTTGTCTTGCTCTGCTTTTTGGATAAATGTTTTAAATTCGATTGAGTAGGCAGGAATAGTGATTTTTTTATACTCATCGAAGCTACCACCCATTGAAGTCGTCCATTTTTTTACGTACTTCTTTGGATCACTTTTCATTTCAACTGTAGAAAACTCCATCGGCGATGAAAATGATGTTGGGTGCACGCTTGATGTGCTACCTGCTGACGAACCACCACTTGCGCAACCATTAAGAGCAAAAGCTGTGGCAATAACTAGACTGTAACCTTTCATTATTCCTCCTGTAGAATAGATACTTCTCATACGGAATAATTATTCTAGTTATAAAATTTTCTTTGGTGGATCGTTTTTAGAAAACTTGGACCTTCTTACGGTCCGGCCGCGCACCGTTAGCCTTGAGAGTCCTTTTCTTCGACTTGCTTTTCACCTGTGATACTCGAAAGAAGAGAAACGTATTCTTCTACCAAGCATTTAAATACTTGTTTTTGCCAATCGACATGCAGAGTTTCTTGTTCTTCGATTTTCTTATAGTGAACAATCATGTTGTCTAAATAACCTCTAATTGTAGACCAGCGTTGCTCTATTTTTTTACCCATTGGTTCTCCTTTTCAATTGCGAGTTCGCATGAATTTTCGGTCGAGCACGACTAAAAATGAGTCAAGTTACCTTGAACCACTTAACTATCGAACAACCATGAAGTTTTTGGTTTCAAGATATCTTATGGACCGGTTTTTTGAGTTTGGCCGATGTAATGGATGTGAAGAAAAGAATCTTAATCTTATTACTAACGTGGAGTGTTGGCGCCGAAGCCAATTTCGTTGGTAATGATACTTCCAACTTCAATCCAACTCACTCAGGATTAGGCTTCGTCACAGTTCATGATAGCGAAACTCTCTCTGAAGGCGTTTTAAACTTCGGTTTGTTTTTAAATCAAGCTGGCAACTTGCTACCGACTACAGTGGATTCAAGTGGTCAAGCTATTGATTCAAAAGACCGTCTCACCTTTGCTGATTTAAGTTTAGCTTATGGCTTAATGAATCGTCTCGATTTGGGAATAAGTTTTTCTTACCTGGTAAATCAAGAAACCAATCGCAGTGCTAGCGGCGCTCAGTTTTCTGCGACAGGTTTAAATAGTATTCGTCTTACGAGCAAATACACTCTGATTAATAGAGATCCCATCGGCCTTGCTTTTATCCTGTCTTCGAATCTCAATACCACTTATCAAAATCCATTTATGGGTAACAATGCAGGTCCCACGTTCAATTTTGAAACGGCCTTAGACTATAAACTCAAAGACATTCTTTTCGGTTTTAACTTAGGTTATAGAAAAAGAAGCCCAGGCCAAACCATCCCAAACTCTTTATTTAAACCACTGGGCGATGAAGTCATTGCCTCCACTGGTGTTAGTTATTACTCCACCAAAATAGACACCAAATTTATCAGCGAAGTTATTATCGCAAAAGCTGTCAACTCAACTAATTATATCCAATCCTCAACCGTTTCTTCTGAAGTTATTGCTGGAGCGAAATGGGACTATAATCACAGCACAGCTTTGCACGCCGGTGCCGGAACCCGTTTATCCGATGGTTTGTTTTCACCAGACTGGCGCATTTATGTTGGATTGAACTATGACATGGATCTTTTGGGCGGCAAAAAATTGACTGCTGTACCAGCGCCCACTATCAACCTCAAGCATATCCATGGCTATCTACCTGAAGATATTGAATCGCTTATCAATGTGCCCTTTGATGAAATTGCCACAAATCATGAGTTCAATTTACGTAAAGACATCCCACCTAGTGATTTCAAAGGATTGAAACCCCCATTTGAGATCATTCGTTTAAATGATTTTAGTTTTGATTTTGGTTCGGCTGTGATCAAAAAAGAATTGTATAGCGATTTAGACCGCTTGGTAGAATATTTAAAGGCCGAGCCTGGTGTTCTCAAAATGAGAATCGAAGGCCACACCGATTCTATAGGATCTGTTTCGCGCAATAAGCAAGTGAGCCAAATGCGTGCTAACGCTATTAAATCTTATCTTGATTCAAAAGGCCTCAAAGATAAGTTTCTAATGGAGCCTGTAGGGTTTGGCTCAGAAAGACCTATTGGTGATAACGGTAACTTTCAGGGGCGTATGCAAAATCGCCGCGTTGAATTTCGTATCCTTCGAAGACTGAGTCCCACTCCGCAGCGCATTCAGTAATTGTCTTCAAGAAATCTTTAAAGCCCATTGCCAATCCGTGGGCACACTCAAGAAATCTTAAGAGATGAAAATCCCCGACTAGCCCGATCAGTTTTATGTGAGGAAACTAACTCTTCAGATTTTATTTTTAATACTAAACGTAGGCTGCATGAGAGCTTCATTTGCACCAGCAATACCGCTTTCATCTATAATAAAGCCCTCTGCAACCCATAGCAAAATGACTGTTAGTCATCCCAATGTTGCTGATGGAATCACTCCAGCTGATGTCACTTTAGAAATTAAGTCTGAAAAGAATGAACCCATTGAAGGCCTCTCTATGGAGCTACAAGCCACTGGTACACAAAACGTGATGGTGCCTTGTACGAAGACCAATGCGAGCGGCATTTCTCGTTGCAAATTGTATTCTACGAAGGCGGAGTGGAAAACGGTGATGACCATGGGGGTCATCCAGCTTTCCAAAGCTACAGAATTTATTGTCCCAAGCCCTTCTCGTAGCAGCTCCGCCTTTGTTTCTTCTGGAAACGCACAGAATTTACCATCGGGACATAAGATCATTACAAGCTCAGGCATCATGGAGACTCCGGCAATCGGAAAAGATGTCGCAAGTAAGGTAAGAGTTCACTCTTCCATACAGGGCGCACTTTTTGGAAATTAATAGGGGGACAAATGAAAGCAACGATCTTCATTCTATTGCTTATCTGCCAAGCGATGGCTTTCGCTGCAGATGATACGCCACAGAGTTTTACTTATCAGGGGCGTATCTATAAATCCAACGGAGTTGATCCACTTGAAGCCGTTTCGGTAGAGTTCAAAGTGCAAGTGCGCTCACCAGACGGACTTTGCTTACTTTACGAAGAAACTCACTTGCGTGACATGACAGGAACTTCAGGTATCTTTTCTTTGATCGTGGGTGATGGCACAAACACCGGAGTCTCTGCTTTAACTCTGGCCCAAGTATTTGATAATAGCACTGCAAAAACCGGTGCCAGCGGTTGCACATACACACCAACAACTGGGGACACTCGCCGCCTTCGCTTTAGTTATTATGACGGCATCGAAACAGTGGCCCTTCCGACAGACCAAACAATTCGTAGCGTTCCTTACGCTTTGAACTCATCACAACTTCAAGGTGTGGGCAAAGATGGGTTCGTTCGTGTTGTTGGCAATGTGACTCAAGCAAAAATCGAAGGCCTTGCAACAAACTATACTGAATTGATGGCTTTAGCCGGTGGAACATCCACTTTATATAGCAAAGCTTCTGATCTTCCAATTTCTGGTGGAGTGCTGAATATGTCTTCAGCTGGAGTGAAGGTCGCAGACACGCCTGCAGCCACCGATCATGCGATCAATCGCAACTATGCTGATAGCAAAATTGCAGGTCGTACAGTTGACACTTCTGGCTTAGTTAACAATCAAGCCCTTACGTGGAATGCTACAACTAGCAAATGGGTTCCAACAACATTGACAACAGGAACAGTGACTTCAATCACAGCTGGTGATGGCTTAACTGGCGGAACAATTTCTAGCTCTGGTTCGATTGCACTTGCAACAACAGGAACAGCTGGAACTTACACGAAAGTAACAACGGATGCTTATGGCCGAGTGATCAGTGGCACAACTTTGTCTGACTCTGATTTTCCAACAATCACAACGGCTGGAAAAGTTTCTGGCTCTGCTATTTCTTCTGGAACTATTGGCGGCAGCACATCAATGAACACCACTGGAAACATCACTACAACTGGCAACGTAACAGCATCCAATCTTTCAGCGACAACCATCAGCGGCCAGTCACTTCGTATTTTTGATTCAGGCAACAATCGCAAAGTGACAATGACTATTCCTGGCGCTATTTCTGCAGATTACTCTTTGGTTTTGCCATCTACAGCAGGTACCTCAGGACAAATTTTATCGACCGACGGAAATGGCAATCTTTCTTGGACCAGCGATGCCACTGGTGCGACTGGCTCTGCTGGCGGCGACCTGAGCGGTACTTATCCAAATCCAACTGTTGCAAAACTTCAAGGCATTGCGGTGTCTTCAACCACACCTGCAAGCGGACAGTTTATGCGCAACAACGGAACCACTTGGGTTCCAACTTACAGCAATATCTCTGACTTAAAAACATCAGCTGGCATCACTCAATTTCCGACCAGCTGTACGGCCGCACAAACATTAAACTACAGCTCGATCACCGATTTATTTACCTGCCAAAATATCTCGATTGCTTCTTCAAGCATCACGGGCCTTGGCACAGCTGCTACAAAATCCGTAGCTGCTTCTGGTGATGCGAGTGTAACTGAAATTGTTCTCGGTAGTGACACCCGTTTAACAAACTCTCGTGCCCCGTCAGGTTCTGCTAGTGGAGATTTGGCAGGAACTTATCCAAGCCCGACCTTAACAACAACAGGTGTGAGTCTTGGTACTTACACGAAAGTAACTGTGGACACAAAAGGTCGCGTGACCGCTGGAACAACTTTGACGGCCTCTGATATCCCATCAATTGATTGGTCAAAAATCTCAAGCTTATCACAAGGACTTGATTCTGCTCGCCCGACGGCCGGCACATCAGGCCGCATCTACATCGCAACGGATGTTTATAAAATCTATCGTGACAACGGAACAACTTGGGATGTCCTAGCTGCTCCAACAGATACCGGCACAACAGCCAACAAAGTTGTGCAGCTTGATGCCAATGCAAAGTTACCAGCAGTGGATGCAAGTCAGCTAAAAAATCTGCCTGTTCCATTTGGAAATATGCAAGTGTTTGACTCTTCAGGTTCATGGACTCCTCCAACTGGTATCACCAAAGTTTACGTCCAAGTTTGGGGCGGTGGTGGTGCTGGTGGTAGCGGTACTCCTGCAACTTTAACAAGTGGCGGTGGTGCTGGCGGCGGCGGCGGTGGTCATGGTGCTGGTATCTTCACACTAAGCTCTTCAAGCGCAGTGACAGTAACAGTCGGCGCCGGTGGAACTGTTCCAGGCACATCAGGCCAAGCCGGCGGTAGCGGTGGAACAAGTAGTTTCGGTGGCTATATCTCTGCCGATGGCGGTAGCGGCGGCGGAGTCAACACACCTATCTTAACAATTGGTGGTTCATCACTTGCAACACTGAATATCACAGGTACAAAAGGCCAAGGTTCCAACGCTGCAGTTGGTGGCTTCGGTGGCTCTGCAAGCAACGGTGGCGGCATAGCCTTAGGCGCGACTTACAATACGCCGGGACAAGCTGGTATAGCCCCGGGCGGTGGTGGCGGTGGCGGTTACGGTGTCATTGGCACATGGACTGCCGGCGGTACTGGTGCAGCTGGACGAGTGATTGTTTGGTGGTAAACTAAACAAAGTCTTCTCTTAGAATACAAAATATAAACTGGATTTATGTAATCCCGCCGCTAGGCGAGATTACTTATTTAGTCATTTGGCAAAAAATATTTTTCATTTATGCTTAAAGCTGTAACTGAAAAATTAATCATCTCATGACTAGCAAAAAAGTAGATTTATTTACCATTCAAAAAATTAGTCTCGCTTGTTCTTTTACAAGCTTAGCTATTGCTACACTCACCATCATTGGCTGGCAGTTGCATATCGATTTTCTTAAAAGCTTATTGCCTGGCTTTATTTCAATGAAATTCAATACGGCTCTTTGTATTTTTCTTTTCTCTTTGACCCATATCATCCTTACTTTAAAGGGCCACTTACAAAAATGGCGTATGACTGCCCATGCTTTAGCAATAGTTTTTTTTCTTATCGCCGCAGCCACAGCCATTCAGTATATCTTCAAAATTGATTTAAACATTGATCAACTTTTCTATCTTGATTCTCAAGAGACTTCTGAATACCCAGGACGACTTGCACCGATCACTGTTGCTGGATTTCTTTTGCTCTATCTTGCTTATAGTTTTATTTATTTTACTCCACGCCCTTTTTATCGAATTGCCCAATGTTGTTTGCTAATCACGGGCCTTATTTCATTTCAGGCCCTTGTCGCCTACTCTTTAGGAGTTCGAACTTCTTTTGGAGTGGCCGCCCACACCCGCATTGCCATTCATACAGCGTTTTGCTTGGCCCTGATCGTTGTCGCCTTTTTGCTGCTAACGTCCCATCACGGCTACATGAAAATCATGATGCGCAGAACCCCTTCTGGTCGCAATGCCTGGACCTTAATCGCTGCGGCTATTTTTATCCCACCCTCTTTCAGTTATTTGGATCGCCTAGGGCAAGAGTTGGGATTTTTTGATGCTGACTTCGGAACCCTTTTTAAAGCTGTGGCCAGTGTGGCATTTTTCGTGATTCTTATTTGGCGCAACACCCACAAAGTTTATTTTAGTGATCGCAGCGCCCGTCTTGCTGATCGCAGGGCCACATTAAAAGAAGTTGAAAATCAGCGTCATATTCTTGAACAAAAAATGGCTTTAGAGAACAATCAAAAAATTCTAGATGCCTCTCGGTTTAAATCTGAATTTCTGGCCAACGTCAGCCACGAGATCCGCACACCGCTCAATGGTATCATCGGAATGGCAGCCTTGCTTTCACGCACACCTCTTGATGACAAACAGCGCGACTACATGAAAACGATTGATTCTTCATCAAAATCTTTGTTGTCACTGATCAATCAAATTCTCGATATTTCAAAAATTGAATCCGGCAACATTGTAGTAGAAAAAATTGTTTTTGAATTGGACACTCTTTTACAAAGTACCGTATCCATTGTTGCGTTTGCCGCTGAACAAAAAGGCTTAAAGCTGTCTGTTCAATTAGATCCAGCCATGCCATCTTCTTTAGTTGGAGATCCGCTTCGTCTTCAACAAGTTTTGCTCAACCTCATCAACAATGCCGTTAAGTTCAGTGATTCTGGAACTATTTTAGTTCGCGCTTCTCGAGTTCGCGCCGAAAGCCCAACTCCACGCTTTTTGTTCGAAGTGATTGATCAGGGAATTGGCATTGATGAGACCACTCAGCAAAAACTATTCAAGGCTTTTTCTCAAGGCGATGGCAGCACAAGTCGTAAATACGGCGGTACGGGTTTAGGGCTCGCTATCTCAAGACAGCTGGTCGAGCTAATGGGTGGCCACATCGATATCGAAAGCACAAAGAAAATTGGTTCGCGTTTTTATTTTGAATTACCGCTAGAAATTTCAAGAGTTCGAAGTCATGCCAAAAAAAGTGAATCCTCAGTTAAAGAAAAAACTTCTGGTCGAGTTTTGATTGTCGAAGACATTCAAGTCAACCAACGCATTATAATCGAAATGCTTAACTTACTTGGCCTAAAATCAAAAGCTGTCTCAAATGGCCTTGATGCCTTGAAGATTTTAAACGAAGAGCAATTTGATCTGATTTTAATGGATGTGCAAATGCCAGGAATGGAGGGTTACGAAGTCAGTGAACGTATCCGTAAAGGCGAAGGCGGATCACAGCATCAATACACTCCAATTGTTGCCATCACTGCCAACGCACTTAGCGGCGAGTATGATAAATGCATCCTCAGTGGCATGAATGATTTTATGACGAAGCCAGTTGAGATCAACGAGTTCGACCAAAAAGTAAATAAATGGTTAACTCGAGGGTCGCATATCCTCTGCCCCGAAACCCTACAGTCCTTGGCTGAATTAGGAAAAAATAAAAGTCTAATGTCACAGTTATCCGAATTGTTCTGCAAAGAAATTCCTCCAATGATTGAAGAACTAAAAAGATTGGTGGCAGAAGGTGACATGAAAGCCGCATCACGAGTGGCTCATGCTATCAAATCCTCTAGCGGCAGTCTGGGAGCTCGTCGTCTTTATGACGTGAGTGAGTGGCTTGAGAAGTCTCACTCTTCAACTCCGAGTAATATTTTACTTATGGTGAGCGCATTAGAACATGAGTATCAATTAGCAATTAAAGAACTGAAAGAAAGGGAACTCCATGAATAAAATTCTTGTTGTTGAGGATTCACTAACGACTCAAGCACTTATTCATTCAACATTAGAGGGCATGGGCACAATTAAATGTGTTGGAGCTCTTGCTGAAGCAGAAGAAGAATTAAGAAAAACTCATTTTGACCTTATTATCCTTGATGTTTTACTGCCAGACGGTGACGGTTTTGAACTTTGCGATCGTATACGCAAAACACAATCTCATGCCGAAACTCCGTTGATTTTTTTAACCGGCCAATCCGAATTGGATGACAAAGTCAGAGGCCTTAAATTAGGCGGAGATGACTATATTATTAAGCCGTTTTCCCCCGTAGAGCTTCAAGCCCGTGTCTTAGCAAGACTGCGCCGTAAACCTTCAGACCAAGGTCAAATTCGCATTGAAGGGTTTCGTGTCGATCATGACACTCAGACCGTATTTTTTCAACCACCAGGACAAACAGAAATCAATTTAGAGTTAACTCGAATTGAATTTAAGCTTTTGTTGTTTTTTATGAAAAATATCGAACAAATTTTTTCAAGAGCCGATCTCTTACAAAAAGTTTGGGGCGAGAACACTCATGTCTCTGAACACACCGTGGACACGCACATCTCTTCGCTGCGTAAAAAAATCACGATGTGCCCTTACCAAGTAAAGTCTGTTGTGAAACAAGGCTATAAATTCGAATTAGCTACGAAAAATGTTCATCTATAAAAGAACTTCGAGAGAGCTTTATCCATCCATTTCGTTGGTGACCACTGCACCAACTTGATTTGAAACCACACTGGCAAACTCACCACCATGATTCGTGCCGGATTGGACGAACGCTTCATACACTTTAATATAACCTTGGCGACGTCTTCGGCTGGCAAAGCTTTTTCAGTGGTCAATGAGACTTTGTCGACAACTCTTGCAATTTCTTTTTCATAAAGTTTCGCCGTTCCTGGGCGAAGCAAGTCTTCCATTTGATGTTGTTTTTCTATGCCCTTTGCCCATATAGGTGTGCGAATTGGGCCGGGCTCAATCAATATCACTTCGACACCAAAACGCAGCAGTTCTCGACGAAGGGCATCCGAGACCGCCTCAACAGCAAACTTTGAAGCCCCATAGGCTCCTAAAAACGGTGAAACCACCAAGCCACTGATCGAACTCATATTCATAATTTTACCTTGAGTTTTACGAATCAGCGGTAGCAGCAATTGAGTCCACTCGATCAGACCAAAGAAATTCACATCAAATTGAAAACGTAAATCTTTAAGTTTTAAACCTTCCATCGGCCCCGGAACAGTGATTCCTGCATTGTTCACAAGAGAAACTCGCTTGGCCGAATTCAATAATGGTTCAATTTCAGCAAAAGCCTTTTTGATACTTTCTGGTTGAGTCACATCCAAAATAAAGCATTGAATATTGCGGTCGATATCTTCAAGACGAACCTGATCTTCGACCGTTCGCACTCCTGCAAAAACCTGAAACCCATTAGCAGCAAGCATTTCTACAGAGGCTAAACCAATCCCCGTTGAAGAGCCGGTGATAACTACACAATCTTTTTCTTTATTGGTCATATTTATGAATTAAACAGGACCCTTTGACCCGTCAACGAAAACATGAAACACCTTTAAAATGCGTGTCTTGCTTATCAATACAGCTCATTTGGGGGATGTTATTTCATCAACCATCGTCAGCGAAGCTTTTTTCACCAGAGAGTCTTCTGTTGATTTTTTAATGCCCCCAGCATTTTTCTCGTTGTTTGAAGAAGACCCACGCTATGTTTTGACTACTCTCGAACAGGCTCAACAAAAAGAATATGATTTGATTGTAGATTTAGACTCTTCACAAAAGAGCCGTAAAGTGATCAAGCTACTTAACGCAAAAAAGAAAGTTGGCCGTTACAATAGCCTATTTAAAAGGCTAAAGTATTTTCGAATTTACGATCATCAAGTCAAAAAATGGCCCTACACTCACGTTGTTAAAGATTACGAGCCCATTCTGGATTACTTTAATTTACCTAAAAATCATTTACCTTTTATCAAACGGGTGAAAAAACCAGATTTACAATCGAGATTAGGAAAATTGCGCGAAAAGCACTCACAATTGATTGTGGCACATTTTGGTTCAGCCTCTTACCTGCGCCAAACACCTGCTCGCTTAGCTAAAGAGTTGATAGTCCGCTGGCGTGAAAAGGGGGCCTTTATTTTTTTAGTCGGCACAGAAAAAGAAATCATAGAACCTCTAGCCGCACTTTTCCCCGATTGTACAGAGCACTTCCGCGGAACTTTAGGCTCTGTGGCCGATCTTATTCAACTTTGTGATCTGACTTTAGCTTCGGACAGCGGAATCATTCATATTACAGGCGCTTTACAAAAGCCGGGCTTGGTATTAAATGGCCCAACACTTTCGTCAGCAACAAAGCCCTTGTCCCCAACCGTGGTCGCTTACGAACTAGACTTCTCTTGCCGCCCTTGCAACCAAAACAAGGCTTGCCGCTATGACCAACGCTGCCTCAAGCAGATGACTGCTGATAAGGTTGACTTTCAACTTCAACTTTTGAAATCATAATTTATGCACAATCAAACGCGTAAAGACTTCGTTTTCTTTTTACTCGGTGGAATTTTTATTACCAACGCACTTCTTGCTGAATTGATCGGTGGAAAACTAATTCAAGTTGCAGGATACACCATGAGCTTAGGTGTTATCCCTTGGCCCATCGTCTTCTTAACAACCGACTTATTAAACGAGTATTATGGTAAAGAAGGCGTGCGTAAGCTTACCTTTATGACAGTTGGTTTGATTATTTATGCCTTCATTATTTTATATGCCGGCATGGGCATTCCGGCCGTTGATTTTTCACCCGTCGATGATGCCAGTTACAGCAAAGTCTTTGGTCAATCCCTGTGGATCATCATCGGTAGCATTGTGGCTTTTATCATCAGTCAACTTCTAGACGTGAGTATCTTTTGGCTCTTTAGAAATAAAACCAAAGGACGTCATCTTTGGTTAAGAGCCACAGGATCGACGGTATTCAGTCAACTGATCGACACCTTTATCGTTCTTGGCATTGCTTTTTGGCTTCCAGGAAAACTTTCAACCGAGCAGTANNTTTAAACACTTCTTTTTCAAACTACTCTTACAAATTATTGATTGCTCTCAGCCTGACACCACTTATTTATTTAGGCCATAATTTGATTCATCGATTTTTACATGTGGATCTAAAATCAGATCATTAAGGTTCTGGTTTGGCTTGTAGGATAAAACCTTCACCATAAACAGTGCGAAGTTGAAGCTTTTCAGAAGCACCTAATTTACGACGTAAAGAAGCAATGTGAGTGTCTAATGATCTTGTGGCTGGGATCTCGTCACCCCAAACGGCTTGCTCAATATTTTCTCTTGTCACTAAGTTGCCCGCTTTACGAACCAACAAACTTAAAATTTTAAATTCAATGTAGCCAAGTTCCATAGGTGTCTCGCCAATGGTTGCTCTTAAGGCTTCATAATCTAAAGTTAAATCTTGTAGTGACGTAGCTGAGGTTTTTGCCGCCGACGCACCACCAAGCTGATTGTACTTTCTAATTTTAGCTTCAATGCGAGTGATCAGTTCGTCCATGTAGAATGGCTTTTCTAAAAAATCATCAGCCCCAGATTCGAAAACTTTGATTCGAGTTTCCAAACTGTTTCTCGCTGTCATAATCATCACTGGAATATTTTTGGTCGCGCCGTCCTCACGAAGAGCTCGGCAAAAATCAAGACCGCTTTGTCCCGGCATATATATATATCGGCAAGAATAAAAGAGGGTTTGTGCTCTTTGGCAATTCGCAAAGCTTCTGCTGAATTTGTTGCAGAATAAACATGGTAGTTTAATTCTAAAACTTGAATCACTAGATCTCTGATGGAAGCCTCGTCGTCGACAACGAGCACACTTAATGGCTTAGCGCTCTGATTATTATTCAGCATTTATACACTTAGTTTAGGTTTTAATACTCTCGAGCGCAATACGGAAAAATCTTAAGAATAGTTAACAATTGGCCTCGATGTACTCTGAAAGCAGTCTTTATTCATTAATTTAGCTAGGATAAAGTCTGGTAAACAAACACACTCAGTAGGTACGCCACGCTATTGTAAAGAAACAACTGCAGCAGCGGAATCTTCCAGCTGCCAAGCTCACGCACTAGAATAGCGACCGTGGACATACATTGCAGCGCAATCGTAAAAAATAAAATCAAAGCCACAATGGCAGGAAAATTAAAAACCTCGTGCATTTTTTCATGCAAAGCATGAAGCAAGCCATCCTCATTTTCATCTTCAATACCAAAAGTAAGAGCCAATGTAGGAACAAAAACTTCTCTCGCTGCAAAAGATCCCAGCAAGGCCACTCCAACTCGCCAATCAACACCCATCGGCTGAAACAAAGGATCCATCTTTTGACCAATCTCGGCAGCAACACTTTGCTTTACTTGCTCGGCTTCAGAAAGCTCAGGCTTATAAGGAAAGTGCATAAGACTCCAGAGCACCAAAGAAAGCACCACGATAATGGGACCCGCGCGCTTCACATAATAAGCCGTTCGGCGCATAGCCACCTGAATCACATGGTGAACTTTTGGCCAACGATACGATGGGATCTCAAGCATCAAATAACTTTTTTGCTGATCTTTTAATTGAAGATTTAACAACACAGCAACAAACAAGCCCAGGGCCAACGACAGAAAATAAAGCGCCGACATCACAAGACCTGCAGTGAATGCGTCTTGAATAAAAAAACCGATCAGCAAAGCAAAAACTGGCAATCTTGCTGAACAAGTCAGCAATGGAATCATCCAGTAGACAATTTGCTTTTCTTTTTCACTGGGCAGACTGCGAGCAGCCATGATGGCTGGAACAGCGCAAGCATAACCAGACAACAAGGGGACAAAAGCACGACCGCTTAAACCAAACCGACGAAATGGTCGATCTAAAAACGTGGCAGCCCTTGCTAAATAACCGCTGTCTTCTAAAAAAGATAAACCCAAGAATAAAATAAAAACCTGAGGTGCAAAAACGAGCACAGCACCAATCCCCGCCCAAAGCCCTTGCACCAACAAATCACGCAGCCAACTTTGCGAAAACATTTCTAACAAATAAGCTTGGCTCGATCCAAAAAAACCATCCACCAAATCCATCAAAGGTGCTGCCAACCAAAAAATAGAAGAGAACAAACACGTCATCACAACAGCAAAAATCAGAAGACCCGCAATAGGTTGAAGCGCCCAATCCAACGCGAGCGTTGCTGACTTTGACTCATCCAACAAATGCAATTTGTCTGTTAATTTTCTTGACCACTCTTCGCGCTGCTCGCGACTGATTTTTTCAACTTTCGTAAAAGTATTCTGTTGAATGGCCGTCTGAACATGGCCGACAAGTTCGTTCACTCCACCACCGAGGCGACCATCGATTAATTGATGTCTAATGCCAACTTCTTCGGATAGTTTTTGAATGGTGACCTTTTGTTCACCAGACAACTCATCCGCCATTGTCATGGCGAGCACGATGGGTTTATTCAACGACATGATTTCGCGTAAAAATGTCAGCTGCCTTTGCCACTGCAAAGAGTCCATCACCAGCACAACGGCATCGTAAAACCCAAGACTCTGATCACAAACAATCGAGTGAGTGATCGCTTCATCTTTTGAAAATGCCGTCAAACTGTAAGTTCCTGGAGTGTCCACCACTTCTAAGTCTATATTCCATCGAGGCAAAAGATCGCCCTTTGAATATTCGACGGTAGAGCCCGGATAATTCACCGTGCGTGATTTTTTGCCGGTGAGCCAATTGAATAAAGTGGTTTTCCCGCAATTGGGATGGCCTATTAATAAGACTCGAGTTTGAGACATGCGAACTCCTCTTGTCTTAACGCCACGATGGCTCGACGAACCTGCACAAAGATTGGATCCCTTAACCAAGTTTGGCCGACGATCTCTATGGGATCACCCACATAAAAACCAAGGTCTCTTAAACGCGAAACAGCCGTTTCATCGCCTTGAAATCCTATGATTTTAAATTTTTCTGCCTTCTTAGCCATCATCTCAGGTCGTCCCACAGTGTTCGCAATGTGTCCATCCTCGAGAGCAGTTGAAACTCAATTGAAAGTCTGGCAATTTGGATTTCATCGGTATAAAAGGGGGTTCTATGCTTTATAACAATATTCTCGAAGTCATTGGCAACACACCAATGGTAAAAATCAATAAGATGAGTAAGGACCTTCAGTGCAATCTTTACGCAAAATGTGAGTTTTTTAACCCAGGTGGCTCGGTAAAAGATCGCATCGGTTACCGAATGGTGATGGACGCAGAAAAAGCTGGCCGCATTAAGCCCGGCGACACTTTAATTGAACCAACTTCTGGAAACACAGGGATTGGTATTGCTTTGGCGGGCGCGGTGCGCGGTTACAAAGTGATCATCACTATGCCAGAGAAAATGAGTCACGAGAAACAAGTGACCCTCGAAGCTTTAGGTGCTGAAATTATTCGCACTCCAACAGAAGCTCCATCCCATGCCCCTGAAAGCCATATTGGCGTGGCTTTGAAACTGCAAAAAGAATTGCCGAACGCTCACATCTTAGATCAATACGCAAATCCGTCGAATCCAAAAGCTCACTTTGAAGGAACGGGCGAAGAGATTCTAAAAGATCTCAATGGCAAAGTGGATATGGTGGTGATGACCGCTGGAACCGGCGGAACATTGACTGGAACAGCCAGCAAGATCAAAGAAAGATGCCCGAATGCTCAAATTATTGGAGTGGACCCCGTTGGATCCATTCTTGCCGGCGGCGATTACGTTGCTGGCTATCAAGTTGAAGGTATCGGCTATGACTTTATTCCTGAAGTTTTACACCGTGATTTGGTCACAGAGTGGATCAAGTCCGAAGATAAAGAGTCTTTTCAAACCGCTCGTCGCTTGATTCGTGAAGAAGGCATCCTTTGTGGCGGATCTTCAGGCGCGGCCATGTGGGCCGCTTTAAAAGCTGCGAAGTCACTTAAGCCAGGTCAAAACTGCGTGGTGATTTTAGCTGATGGTATTCGCAACTACATGACGAAATTCGTCGACCAAAAGTGGATGCAGAAAAACAATTATCTTTAATTAGCTAGAACGAAAGAGATCTCACAAATTAAGTCATAAATGCAAAATTTAACCGCCACAACAAACGTGGGTTTGGGGCGGCATCTCTTCTATGCATATAACTTAAGTTATCAATAAACAATAAATCCCCATCACTCCATTGATGACGATAAATTTTAACGTTTTCTAAACAGTGCTGAAGCAATCGAGAGGAAAGTTCTTTGAAATCTTTGTCGCTAAAATCTTTAAAGCCAATCAGTAAGCTTGGACTTAAATAAAGCGATTGTCTTGATGTTATAGGATGAGTGCAAATTAGTTTTCTCTCTACTGGATTTAAATAAGAAAATTGCGAGTGTGTTTCTTTAAGGTTGTGTTGAGTATGAGTTTTTTCAAAAGTCGAAAGAGCGTACACTCCAACGACCGAATCCAACTCTCGCTTTAAAGAGTCTGGCAACTTATCATAGGCCTCACGCAAATCTAAAAAATCCGTGTGACAACTAGGGTCTGTTTCAACACCGTAAAGTATCGAACCATCATAAGCATCGGCAAGGTAGGATAAATCGGAATGCCACTCGATAGCACCGTCACCTAATAAACCAAGCGGCTGCCCATCCTGAGTGTGATTGCTAATCAAATGAATTTCAGGATGCAATGGATGAACTTGTTTTACCGAGGCACGAAACAGCCGTCCATATTGACGAGCCATTTGCACAAGCCCTGCTGGCGACACGGATCGATCATTGGTAACGATCAAACCTTTCTCGTAAAACTCTTTTATCATTTCAGCCTCTATAAAAAGGCTAGCATAAGAAATAAAAAAAAACGACCCAAGTTTGACCCGAGTCGTCTTTGCGAACTATTTGTTCGTTTATTTATCTTTTTACTGATGGCTTTTGAAAGCACATCTTCGCTGCGTATGCCGGCTGTTTTGATGGCAATTCGATTTTCTGCCAGATCGACATATTCTGCTCGCTTGCTACACCGCGAGCCACGGCTACTTTCGAACCACCGCGGATCACACCAAGACTTCTTGCTTGAGCTGTTGGCTCTGTACGCACATTGCAATCACGAGCGATCACCACTGTTTTAGCTGGGATCATCGTAGGCAACTGTGACATCTCTGCACGAGCACGAGCCTCACGAAGCTCGTAAGACTTTAAATTGCTGTGAGCCAAAGTCTCGCGATTTTGCATCGCTCTTAATGTACCCATCTTGCTAGCTTTCATTTGCTCTAACTTAGCCACAACAACTTGTGTTCTTTGTTTTGCTGCCAAAGTTTGTGCTTCAAGAGCTTTCGTGCGTTGTTCACGAATAGAGATCTCTTTTTGTAGTTTCGTAAGATCGCCTGAAGCCAATTGTCTTTCTGATTGCAACTGAGCCAATTTTCTTTGCTGTTGGCTTTCTAAGATCTTAAGACGCTCTAATGTTTCTTTGTGTGAAACTTGCGAGCGAGTCAAACGAGTTGACTGATCTTTTTGATCAGCACGTAACTTTTCAAGTTTAGCCACCATTTTCACAGTGCTATGCTGAGCCTCAAGCACACTACGACGTGTTCTTTCAAGTTGCTCTCTTGTGCCATTAAGATTCTTTTCAGCCAAAACGATATCTGAATTCAAAGTATCCTTTTTTGACTTCAACTGATCCAAATGAGCCAATTTCTTTTTTAATTGGTTTTCTTCATAGCGTTGATCAGCGGATAGTTTTTGCTTTGCTTTTTGCATCGCTTCGATCGCCCATTCAGCATGAGTGATTTCTTTTTGCGACTTTTTCGCTTTAGCACGAGCTTCCGCTGTTTCAGCCAAGGCCTTGCCTCTGAACTGCTCTAGTTCTTTCTTTTCAACAACACGTCTTTCACGGATAGATTTAGACTGTTCTTCTGTGGCAACAGAATCAGCTATAGCTTCTTCAACAGTCGCCTCTAACTCATCTATATGTTCAGAACCGTAAGCTGGTGGAGTGGTTAGCAACCCAACTAATACTGTAGTAAGAATTCTATGTGCTTTCATAACTGATTCCCCCTGACCTAAGTCCTATCGGCCTAGACTGATCTTTGGTCGAGGTCTCTTGAGGCTGAAATCCTTACATAAATAGCTCCAAATTGAGCACGCCATTTTTCTAGTCCACATAATCAATAAATTAATATGATTTTTCATATACTTAACGCAATGCATATCAAAAAGGTGACTGGCACCTTACTATGAAAAAATTGTTTTTCACTTTCTCGAGCTGAGACAGGAACGAATATAAGTGGGTTAAAGTGGCTAACTTTTGGCACTGACCTTGCTATAGGATAGGTTCCCCCTTGGCGACCTGGTCCCCCTCCTTACCCTCCAGGTCGCTTTTTTTTTACCTTTTTGTCACAATATAAAGATGAAGTTCGTCGCTCTATTCAGCCTACTGTTATTTGTTATCAATGCCTCTGCTGCTCACAAGATAGCGTCACAACCACTTAGGGTGCTTATCGATCCTGGGCATGGGGGTGAAGATTACGGTGCGATCTTCGAACAAACCAAAGAGGCCCATCTCATTTTGGATCTTGCTCTCAACATTAAAAATCGATTGGCTCGCAATCCTTTATTAAAGATCGAATTGACCAGATATACGGACACCAGTCTTTCACTGCAAGACCGTGCGCAATTGGCGAATCAATTTGATATTATGATTAGCCTCCACGGCAATAGCTCGCATGTTCCAACAGCCTCTGGAACCGAAGTTTATTTTGAGGGAGAGATGTCAGCACAAAAAGAAAAAGATTATCTTTTTTCTCGTCAAAGAATCATTCAGGGCGAGGACGCACAAAGCTGGCAAACACAAACCATTGTTGATGACTTAAAACGTCGAGGCAAAAGACAGCTCAGTTTATCTATGGGTAAAAATCTAGCTAGCTTGTGGACCCAAGAAATGGGATCGATTCGATTGAAACCGGCACAATTTTACATTCTTCAACAAAGCTCTGTGCCTTCGCTGTTGGTTGAAGTTGGTTTTTTATCCAACCCAAAAGACCTAAAGAAACTTAAATCCAGCGAATTCCAAGCACAACTGGGCAGCGAACTAGAAAAAGCTCTGCTTTCTTACAAAGATTCAATAGACAAAAAGTCTGCTGCCTTCTAAAGTTCCGTCCATGCGCATAGATGGACGAAAAAAAGATCAGTTAAGAGAATTAAAAATCACCCCTGAAGTTTCAAGATACGCTGAAGGCAGCGTGATGATTGAGCTTGGCAACACGAAGGTGCTTTGCACCGCTTCGGTTGAGCAAAATGTACCCAAATGGCTTGCTAACACTGGAAGTGGTTGGATCACCGCTGAATACGGCATGCTTCCGAGATCTACTCACACTCGTATCAACCGTGAAAAAGCAATGAACAGTGGTCGCACTCAAGAAATTTCAAGATTGATTGGCAGATCGCTTCGCTCGGCTGTTGATTTGAAAGCTCTTGGTGAAAAACAAGTTCATGTGGACTGTGATGTGATTCAGGCCGATGGAGGAACACGCACGGCTGCCATCACTGGCGGTTTTGTTGCTTTAGCTATGGCTTTGAATTTTATGAAACAACAAAAACAAATTGCGAACAATCCACTACGCTCTT
>FRDC01003513.1_pt1 | contig 43615 bp, 38 predicted proteins | sample 1106171 | NCBI WGS metagenome assembly FRDC01 (sample SAMEA3930566, study PRJEB13176) | freshwater metagenome | biome: Drinking water system; feature: drinking water; material: water | place: Singapore | collected 2014-12-20 | reverse complement strand
GCCCGCGCGTCATGCCGATCTGCATGACGTCGGTCCCTCGGCTGGAAACCGGGCCGGATGGCCGGGCCGTCGCCTGCCATCTGGCGGAGGTCGAACGCGCGATGAACCGCGCCGCGGCGGGCTGATCGCGATCAGCCATTGACGGCGTCTTTTGCCGACCGATGGCAGCAGGATGAGGCAGTTTTTCGCTGCGTTTGATGACGAGTCCGACTGCCGGCCGTTATACTGAGCAGCGCTGCGGTGGCACTGCGTCGACGGTCTCGATGCTGCCAGACCGCACCACTCCGAATCCGCTTGTTCCAAGCACTCCACAGGTCGCACATACATGAGCAATGAAGGCGTCGATGGCAGCCGCCGTCGCTTCCTCACCACCGCGACATCGGTCGTTGGCGCCGCTGGTGCCGCCGGTGCCGCCTGGCCGTTTCTCGCATCGCTGAAGCCCAGCGCCCGTGCGCGCGCGCTGGGCGCCCCGGTGATCGCGGATATCTCGACGCTCGAACCGGGCATGCGCGCCACCTACCTGTGGCGCGGTCAGCCGATCTGGGTCGTGCGCCGCACACCCGAAATGCTGGCCAGCCTCGATGCGGTGAAGGGCGATCTGCTCGACCCGGAATCGAAGGCGCCGCAGCAGCCTGACTACATCACCGACAAGTCCCGCGCGATCAAGCCGGAATTCATGGTGATGAAGGGGGTCTGCACCCACCTCGGCTGCTCGCCGACGATGCGTGCCGACCATCCGGCGCCAGAAATTGCCCCGAACTGGCAGGGTGGCTTCTTCTGCCCGTGCCACGGTTCGAAGTTTGATCTCGCCGGTCGCGTCTACAAGGGCGTGCCAGCGCCGTCGAACATCGTCATCCCGCCCCATCGCTACGACGGCGATACGGTGCTGGTGATCGGCGAAGACCCGAAGACGGCCTGAATTCGGTACCCGATTTCCTCATCCAAACGGTAATTCGCCATGGCCATCACGCCCAACCCGTACAAGACGACCGGCACGCTCGGCTGGATCGACGACCGGTTCCCGCTGACCAAGATGTGGAAGGATCATCTGGCGGAGTATTACGCGCCGAAGAACTTCAACTTCTGGTATTTCTTCGGCTCGCTCGCCCTGCTGGTGCTGGTCAACCAGTTGCTGACCGGCATCTTCCTGACGATGCACTACAAGCCGGCCGCCGACATGGCGTTCGACTCGGTCGAATACATCATGCGCGACGTGCCGTGGGGCAACGTCATCCGCTACATGCACTCCACCGGCGCATCGGCGTTCTTCGTCGTCGTGTTCCTGCACATGTTCCGCGGTCTGATGTACGGCTCGTACCAGAAGCCGCGTGAACTGATCTGGGTGTTCGGCGCGCTGATCTTCCTGGTGCTGATGGCGGAAGCCTTCTGCGGCTACGTGCTGCCATGGGGCAGCATGAGCTACTGGGGCGCCTCGGTCATCATCAACCTGTTCGGCACGATTCCGTTCGTCGGTGCCGATCTGGTGACTTGGATCCAGGGTGACTTCGTGCCGTCCGACGCGACGCTGAATCGCCTGTTCTCGCTGCACGTCATCGCGCTGCCGTTCGTGCTGGTCGGTCTCGTCGCCGCGCACATCCTGGCACTGCATGAAGTGGGCTCGAACAACCCGGACGGCGTCGAAATCAAGAAGAACAAGGACCCGAAGACCGGCATCCCCGTCGACGGCATCGCTTTCCATCCGTACTACACGGTGAAGGACCTCGTCGGCGTCGCTGGCTTCCTGATCATCTTCTGCGGCGTGCTGTTCTTCGCGCCGGACGGCGGCGGCTACTTCCTCGAAGCGCCGAACTTCACGCCGGCGAGCCAGACCAACACGCCGGAGCACATCACGCCGGCCTGGTACTTCGGCACGTATTACGCGATGCTCCGCGCCACGCCGTCGTTTGCCGGCACCCAGATCTGGGGTGTGCTGGTGATGGGTGCGGCCGTCGTGATCCTGTTCTTCGTGCCTTGGCTGGACAAGTCGAAGGTCAAGTCGATCCGCTACAAGGGTCCGCTGTCGAAGGCGGCGCTGAGCATCTTCGCAGTCAATTTCGTGATCCTGAACTACTACGGCCTGCAGCCGCCGAGTGGCACGGTCACGCTGATCTCGCAGGTCGGCACGCTGCTGTACTTCGCGTTCTTCGTGCTGATGCCGTGGTACTCCAAGATCGACAAGACCAAGCCCGTGCCGGAGCGGGTGACCGCATGAATCGCCTGACGACCCGTATTGCCCGCATTGCCGTCCTTCTGACTGGCGCCCTGCTCGCGCAGGGCGCGCAGGCCAACGCCGGCGTGCAGCTCCTGAGCTTCACGCCGGACACCGGCAACCTCGCGTCGGCCCAGCGCGGTGCGCGCAACTACATGGCGTACTGCTCGGGCTGTCACTCGATGAAGTACCTGCGCTACAACCGCATGGCCGAGGATCTGAAGATTCCGGAAGACGTGCTGAAGAAGAACCTGATGTTCACGTCCGACAAGGCTGGCGACCCGATCAAGGTCGCGATGCCGGCGGCGTCGGAACAGTGGTTCGGTCGGGTGCCGCCGGACCTGTCGCTGGAATCGCGCGCGCGCGGCCCGTCGTGGATCTACACGTACCTGAAGAGCTTCTACATCGACGAAAGCCGTCCGCTCGGCGTCAACAACACCGTGCTGGTCGGTGCCTCGATGCCGCACGTGCTGTGGGAACTGCAGGGCTGGCAGAAGAAGGTCGAGCACAAGGCAGAAGGCGAACACGCAGCAGCGGCCGGCGGTCATCACGAAGGCAGCCCGTTCGAGCTGGTGACGAAGGGCAGCCTGACGCCGAAGGAGTACGACGAGTTCGTCGCCGATACCGTCAACTTTATGGATTACGCCGCCGAGCCCGGCAAGGCTGGCCGCATCAGCCTCGGCTTCAAGGTGCTGATGTATCTGTTCGGCCTGCTGGTGCTGACGTACTTCCTGAAGAAGGAATTCTGGCGCGACGTCCATTGATCTGCCGTTGGCAGACGTTGCAGTCGGTGATGCACAGCCGCTGACGACATGGCCCTGCGCATTCGCCAAAGAGTCTCGATGCCGCCGGTCAAGCCCGCAGCCAATGCGGGCTTGACCCTTTATGTCGGACCGGACTCGCTGCAGGGCGACTGGGCCCGATTGGTCCTCGCCGAAAAAGAAGTCGATACCGCCGCGATCCGTGTGATCGCGCCGGGCAAGATCGACGAGGATTTCCTGATCCTGAACCCGGCCCAGACGTTGCCGACCTTGGCCGATCGCGAAGGCGTGATCCAGACTGCGCGCGTCATCGTCGAATACCTCGACGAGCGCTACCCGCATCCGTCGCTGATGCCGCAGGAACCAGCCGGACGTGCCCGGATCCGCATGACCCTGCACAAGATCGAGCACGAACTGTTTCCGCTCGCCGAGCGCATGCAGGCCGGTGGCGCCGAATCGACATCGGCCAAGCGCCAGTTGGTCGATGGCCTGAAGGGCGGCGCGCGGTTCTTCCCGTCGCGCGGCTACATCATGGGTCCGGAATATTCGCTGGCCGACACCGCCTGGGCGGTGCTGCTGCGTCGCGTGCAGATCGCGGGCGTGGCGCTGCCGCCGGAAGCGGCCAGCGTGACGGCGTATGCCCAGCGCCTGTTCGCACGGCCGAGCTTCCAGCGCTGCTTCCACCCGTCGGCGGTCGTTCCGACGACGGCGCGTCGGCGCAGCTGACGCCGGCCGCATCGCAACCGCCCCGTTCCGAGAGTCTGTCGATGTCGATCCAGTCCCGCTCGCGCCGTCCGTACCTGATCCGCGCGATCTACCAGTGGACGCTCGACAACGGCTACACGCCGTATCTGCTGGTCGCGGCCGATCAGCCCGGCGTGTCGGTGCCGACCGCCTTCGTCAAGGACGGCAAGATTGCGCTCGACATCGGCGGCATGGCGGTGCGCGAGCTGAACATCGACGCCGATCCGATCTTCTTCTCGGCTCGCTTCGGTGGCCGCCCGTACGACATCGTCGTGCCGAGCGGTGCCGTGCTCGCGATCTACGCGCGCGAGAACGGCGAGGGCATCGTCTTTGGCGAGCCGGAAGCGGCTGACAGTGAAGCCGATGCGCCGGAAGCACCGCCCGAGCCGCCGAAGCCGAGCGGCCGGCCGAAGCTCCGCGTCGTCAAGTAATCGGCAGCGCCGTCCGTCGCCGCAGCGTCAGGCGTCGAACGCGAAGCTGGCGTTGCGGCCTGCGGTTTCCGGCTCGACATCGAGCACCACCACGGCATCTCCCACGCGAATCGCGCCCGGCCGCAGCACGCGCGCGATGATGCCGCCGTGGCCGCGCATCGCCTGAAAGCCGCCGGGACCAAGGTTCTCGTCCATCCGCGAGCACGGCGCGCAGGGGCCGGTGTATTCCAGCAGCGCGCTGCCGATCGAGAAGCGACGGCCTTTCAGCGCCAGCAGGTTCAGGCCGGACACCACCAGATTGCGCCGCGTCATGTCCGGCGTCACGGCCGGCAGACCGAGGATGCCGGCGACGGCAGCCAGATGCTCGGCCTGAATCAGCGACAGCATCCGCTTGCCGTCGACCGGACCGGTGTAGTGATCGCCGACCAGACCTGCGCCGACCTCGATCGTGGCCTCGCGGACCGGCACCAGCGGCACGCGCTTGGCCGGGCGCAGGCCGATCCAGTCGAGCCGGCCGGGCCGCATCGGCGCGTTCATCAGTTCCTTCAGGCTGCTGCTCATGGCTCAGGGTTCGGCGGGGTGGAGGATGGGGCTGCCGGAAGCGCCTTGCCCGGGTTCAGGATGCCGGCCGGATCGAAGGCTCGCTTGACCGCGTGCATCATCGCCAAGGTCGGCGCATCGATTTCCCAGGCGACAAAATCGCGCTTGTCGATGCCGACACCATGCTCGCCGGACAGCGTGCCTTCCAGACTCAGCACCAGCCGGAAGACCTCGTGCAGGCAGGCTTCGATCGCGACCATCTGCGCCGGATCGTCCGGGTTGGCCAGCAGGTTGACGTGGATGTTGCCGTTGCCGGCGTGCCCGAAGCAGACGATGCGGATGCCATGGCGCTGCGACAGCGCACCGACGCCGCGGATCAGCGCCGGCAGTCGAGACACCGGTACGGCGACATCCTCGTTGACCTTCTTCGGCGCGAGCGAGCGCAGCGCCGGCGACAGCGCCTTGCGTGCCGCCCACAGGTTCTCGGCTTCCGCGGCATTACGGGCGGCTTGAAGGTCGATCAGGCCATCGCCGGCTGCCGCCGCGCTGACGGCGGCGACGACCTGCTCGATGGCCGCATGGCTGCCGTCGCATTCGATCAGCAGCAGCGCGCCGCACGCTGCCGGCAGGCCACAGTCGCGGTGCGCCTGCGCGAGCTGCACGGCATCGCCATCGAGAAACTCGAGGGCGCTCGGCGTTTCCGGCTGCGCCATCAGCCGTGCGACGGCGGCGGCGGCGGCTTCGACATCGCGATACGCGGCGCGCAGCATCCGGGTGGTTTCCGGCTTCGGCAGCAGCTTGAGCGCCGCCTGCGTGATCAGTGCCAGCGTGCCTTCGGAACCGACCAGCAGCCGCGTCAGGTCATAGCCGACCACGCCCTTGGTCGTGTAGCAGCCGGTCGTAAGCCGCGCGCCGGTGCCGGCAATCGCGCACAGGCCCAGCACGTTGTCGCGCGCCGTGCCGTACTTGACCGCGCGCGGCCCGCCGGCGCCGCAGGCCAGGTTGCCGCCAACGGTCGAGTAGACCGCGCTGGTCGGGTCCGGCGCCCAGAACAGGCCGTGTTTCGCAGCCTCACGCTGGACCTCGCCATTCAGGGCGCCGGCCTCGCATTCCAGCAGCCGATCACCGGGCGAGATGCGCAGGATGCGGTTCATGCGCTCCATCGACAGCACCACGCCGCCGTGGATCGGCACCGTGGCGCCGGTGGTGTTGGTGCCGCGCCCGCGCGCAATCAGCGGCAGCCGCGCGTCGCGACAGGCATCGGCGACGGCCTGCACCTCGCTGACCGACTGCGCCAGCACCACCGCCTGCGGCATCGCGACTCGGCGGCTGTTGTCGTAGCCGTAGGCAAGGCGATCGGCCGGGTCGAGCAGCAGGCGATCGGGCGGCAGCACGTCCGCCAGCCGGCGCGCGACCGCGGGCGGCAGCTCCGGCGAAGCCGGCGGGCGTTCAGCCGCCGGCATCGAACGCGGCCTTGAGCCATTGCAGCTCGTTGCCGTCGAGGGCGACGACATCGAAGCGCACTTCGCGGTTGGCATGTTCGCGGTGCGACGCCAGGAACAACTGCGCCGCATGGATCAGGCGGCCCTGCTTGCGGGCATCGACCGATTCCAGCGCACTGCCGAAATCGGCGCGACCGCGGCTGCGCACTTCGATGATCGCGAGCGTATCGCCGTCACGCATTACCAGATCCAGCTCGCCGCCCTTGCAGCGCCAGTTGCGATTGACCAGTTGCAGCCCGCGCGCTTCGAGGTGGCGCAGCGCGCGGGATTCCGCGTTCGCGCCGCGCAGCCAGCTCATGGTGGGCTCGGAGCGGCGGCTTCAGCGCCCGCAGGCGGCAGCGGGAACGGGTCGCCGCCGTTGGTGATCCGGGCACACACGAGCTTGCGGTGGATGGCTCCGTTCGGCGCGACCAGCAGCGCGCCGGTGGCGCCGTCGACAATATCGCCGGGCCGCAGCGCATTGTCGGCAATGCGGCTGGCCAGCAGGTACGCATCGGTGCCGAACGCGTAGAAACGGGCCGCATCGAGGTTGCGACCGTTCAGCGCGGCGTCGTGCAGCGTGATCGGCACACCGCTGGCGTCGCGCAGCGCGGTCTGCGCGCCGCTGGCATCCAGCAGCCACGGCGCATCGCAGAAGCGGATGCCGGCAAGGTCGCCATCGCCACGGCCTTCATTGACGGCGCTGGTCGCGTACACCGGCGTACGGTCGGCGTGGTAGTAGCGGAACAGCGGCCACAGCACGCGGGCCTGACTGGCACGACCGGCCAGGAACACGAAATCGAAATCGTTGCGGCGCTGCGGATCGATGTCCGGCCCGGCCTTGGCGCGCGCTTCGGCGGCCTTCTGCTTGTTGTCGATCGGCACGTAGCGCAGCAGCTTGCGCACCGGGTCGGACCAGTTCGCCGGCTCGCCGGAATAGCGCCCGGCCTCGACCACTTTGCCGCCGAGTTCGCGCAGCCGCGTCTCGAACGCGGCCTGCACGCGATTGCCCCAGTCGCTGGCCGGGGTCATGGTCAGCGCCCGCTGCAAGCCGCGGGCAAAGGCGTCGTCAGCGGCGGCGCGGGCTTCGTCCTCCGGTGCCAGCCCGAACTGGAACAGCCCGGGCGGCGCGACGCGATTGGTATCGAGATAATTCAGCGCCAGCACCGGTACCGGCATCGACGCCACGCCCTGCGTCAGCGCCACCACCTCTTCCTTCAGCAACGGGCCGACGATGACTCCCGCGCCGTCATTCACCGCCTGTCCGAATGCCGCCGGCTCGTAGATCTTCGCGGGCTGGCCGGCTGTCGCCGCATAACCGGCGCCGAGCGCGCTGGCCAGCGTGGCCAGCGCCCCGGTCTGCGGCAGCAGCAGGGCGACATCGGCGCTGCGCGCAATCGGGGCGGCCCCGGCCGGGCCGCTGATTGCGACCGGTGCGGATGGCAAAGCCGGCGCGCTCGCCGCAGTGGGCGTTGCACCGGCCACCGGCGGCAGGTTCGGCAGCGGTGCCTGTGCGATGAACAGCGTCGCCAGTTGCTCCTCGCCCGGATGGCGCGGATAGCGCTGGCGCCAGGCTTCGAACTCGCCGAGGGCTGCACCGCGGCGCGCGAGCTGCGCCAGTTCGATCCAGCCCTTCGTGATCTGGCCCGCGCTCTGGGCGCGGTTCAGCGTGGTGCCATCGAGCGTGGCGCCTTGCAACTGCTTCCACAGCAGCTCGCGGTTGCCGTTCAGTGCGACGATGCCGTTCAGATAACGCTCGCGCAGGACCAGACTTTGTGTGCCGCCGACGGCGTCATTGCTGCGGAACTGGGCCTGCGCACGAAGCTGCAACTGGCGCTCGGCCAGCGCCGGATCGCCGCCGGGATCGCTGCTCGGCAGCAGGTTCAATGCCCGCGGCGCATCGTTGCGTGCCAGCGCGGTCTGCGCCCGCAACAGGCGGTAGCGTGACTGCTGACGAGCATCGAGCGGGCTCGCCGGTATCTGGTCAAGCAACTGATCAGCCAGCACCGGATTGCTGGCGAGATTGGCAGCTTCTGCAGCGCGCAGGCGGAACTCGGCCGCAACAGCCGGCTTCTGTTCGGCCACGGCTGCCGCCTGATAGAGCCGCACGGCACCGGCGGCATCACCGCGCGCCAGCAGTGCTTCTGCTTCCGGCACGCTGGCAGCGCCGCCGGTGGCGTAGGTCGCGGCCGCACGCTGCGGCGCAGCCGCGGAAGCGTCCGCTACCGGAGACACGCGACCGCCTCCGAAGCGTTCGACGACCCCGATGCTGGTCGTGCAGGCCGAAAGAGCCAGCAGCACGACGCTGCCGACCGCCGTGAACAGCCGCGCACCTTCCATGGCACTGGCAAATAGGTTGAGTTTCATCCGCTAAAGTATGACATGGCCGTTTTGCCATCGACCCCATCGCTTTCCCCTTGTTGACCGTCTCGTGAGTGCCTCCGTCGAAGACGAGGTGAAGCCCGGCGCGCTGTACGTCGTCGCGACCCCGATCGGCAATCTCGGCGACCTGTCGCCGCGGGCGATGGCCGTGCTCGGGCAGGTCGACCGCATTGCCGCCGAAGACACGCGCACCACCCAGAACCTGCTGTCGCACTTCGGCATCCGCACGCCGGCGGGCGGCCTCGTGGCGCTGCATGATCACAATGAAGTCCGGGTCGCCGATGGCTTGATTCGCGATCTGGCGGCCGGCGGCTCGCTGGCGCTGGTATCCGACGCCGGGACGCCGCTGATTTCCGATCCGGGCTACGCACTGGTCCGCGCTGCGCGGGCGGCGGAGGTGCCGGTCTACACCGTGCCGGGGCCATGCGCGGCGATCGCGGCGCTGTCGGTGTCGGGGCTGGCGACCGATCGTTTCGTGTTCGCCGGTTTCCTGCCGGCGAAGTCGGCGGCGCGGCGGGCCGCATTCGAGCAGCTTCGGCACGAGCCGCGCACGGCCATCTTCTACGAGTCGACCCACCGGATCGAGGACAGTCTCGACGATCTCGTCGCCGTGCTCGGCCCCGAGCGTCGGGTCTGTCTGGCGCGGGAGCTGTCGAAGCGCTTCGAGCAGAGCATCACGCTGACGGCCGGCGCGCTGCGCGACTGGCAGCGCGAAGACCCGAACCGAGGTCGCGGCGAGTTCGTGCTGGTGGTCGAGGGCGTGCCGGATGCCGCCGATGACGCCGCCGCCGAGCGCGTGCTGCGTCTGCTGCTGGCCGAACTGCCGCCATCGCGCGCGGCCCGGCTCGCGGCCGAGATCACCGGCGCGCCGCGCAAGCCCTTGTATGCGCTGGCGATGAAGCTGGCCAGCGAGGATGGGGGCGAGGCCGACGGCGACGGCGGCAACGGCCAGGAGGCCGACGACCGATGAGCGACCCGACGCCGTTGCCCGATGGCGCGATGCCGAACCAGGCCGATCCGTTTGCCGCGCTCCGCTTCCCCGAGTTCCGCAACCTGCTCGGTGGCAGCTTCCTGTTCACGATCGCGATCACGATCCAAGAGATCGCCATCGCCTACGAGCTGTACCTGATCACCAAGGACCCGCTCGTGCTCGGCCTGATGGGGCTGGCCGAAGCGCTGCCGTTCATCGCGCTGGCGCTGTTCGGCGGCCATGTCGCCGATCGCCGCGACAAGCGCCAGATCATGCTGTGGGCGCTGAGCTTCATCGTCGCTGGCTCGGTGGCGCTCTGGTATGTGATGCAGCCGCAGGTGCGCGGCACGATCAGCCAGACCGCGCTGCTCGGCGTCTGCTACGGCGTGGTGGCGGCGCTCGGGCTGGCGCGCGGCTTCCTGACGCCGGCGGTCAGTGCATTGAAGGCCTTCCTGATTCCGCGCGAGCACTACGCCAACTCGTCGGCCTGGAGCAGCACGGCCTGGCAGGCCGGCGCGATCCTCGGGCCGATGACCGGCGGCTTCCTGTACGCCGCGGTCGGGCTGTCGAACTCGCTGATCGTGGTCTGCGTGCTGCTGCTGGTGCAGTTCGGGCTGTACTGGCGCATTCGCCGGCGGCCACCGAACCTGACGGCGGCCGAGCAAAAGGAAAGCCTGTGGCAGAGTCTGGGCGAAGGCATCCGCTTCGTGTTCGCGTCGAAGATCATCCTGTATTCGATCTCGCTCGACATGTTTTCGGTGCTGTTCGGCGGCGTGGTCGCGATTCTGCCGGTGTTCGCGGAAGACGTGCTGAAGGTCGGCGCGGAGGGGCTCGGCGTGCTGCGCGCGGCACCGGCGGTGGGCGCGATGCTGACGGTGCTGGTCTGCACCCGCTATCCGCCGATGAAGCACGCGTGGCGCAACCTGCTGATCGCGGTCGCCGGCTTCGGCGTGTCGATCCTCGCGTTCGGGCTGTCGCGCAATCTGTGGCTCAGTGCCGCGGCACTGTTTGCCAGCGGCGCATTCGACTCGATCAGCGTCGTGATTCGCGGCACCGTGCTGCAGATGGTGCCACCGGATCATCTGCGCGGCCGCGTGCTGTCGGTCAACAGCATCTTCATCAGCTCGTCGAACGAGCTTGGCGCGTTTCAGGCCGGCGCGTCCGCGGCGGTGTTCGGCGCGACGCGCTCGGTGCTGATCGGCGGCACGATCACGCTCGGCATCGTCGCGTTCGTCTGGCGCAAGTCGCGCGAGCTGTTGGCGGTGCGCCTGAACTGAGGTGTCCCGGCGTCACGGCGCCTTGATCGCCGCGATCAACTGCTGCGCCAGCTTCTCGAACGGTTTCGACTTCGGATGAATCTCGTCGAACCACTGCGAGGTCCGGGTCAGGCTGCCGCGGAAATCGACGAAGCGGACCTTGCCTTTCCAGCGCGGGTCCTGACTTGCGTCGATCAGCTGATCGCACCACGCATCCACCATCAATTCGACGATGTCGGCCTGCAGGTAGTCGGCGGTCAGGCCCAGTTCGCGCATCGGCGCGCCGAGCCAGGCGCCGGCGCGGTCATCGTTGGCTGTGTTCGGGATCACGTAGTCGTAGCCGTGCAGGATCACGCGCTGCACCGAGCGCGTGGCCAACACGGTGCCGATGATCTCGTCGAGCCAGACGCGCAGTTGCTGGATCAGCTTCGGAAACGCCGGGCTGATGGAGTCCTGCGCATGGAACAGCGTGTCGCGGTGGCCGGGCTTCGGCTTCCACGGCACGAGGTACGGCCGGATGTCACCGAGGAAGTCGTTGCCGCCGGCCGACAGCAGGAACACCGACGGCTTCACGGCTTTCACGGCGACGGCGTAGTCCGCCGGTTTGACCATCTGCCGAAGCTCGGCGCCGCCGCTGGCCAGGCTGTGCACGGCGAGGTCGGGATCGCGCTCGACCCAGTCCAGCAGATCGCAGATCAGCGGATGCTGGAACCAGGAATCGCCCTCGGCGACGATCCGCGTCGCGTCCGGATTGGCTGCGATCTTGCGGTCGTACTTGCGCAGCCGGTTCTTCACTTCCTGCCGGATCAGCCAGCCGGCGATGCCGCCCGGAATGTCGTTGAACTGGTATTACCAGTAGCGGCTGTCGGCGGTGCTGGCGGCGCCGGTCACGGTGATGCCGGATTTCAGCTGGAAGCTCGGCCGGCCGCCGCTCGCGGCGACTGGTTCGAAATACTTGCCGGCCTCGGCCGGGAAATCCGGCGCGGATTCCAGCAGTTGTTCGAGCTTCAGCAGATCGATCGACTTCGGCATGGCACGACTCCGGCGGCAGGCGGGCGAACCGGGCCGTCATGCGCGGCCGACGCTCGGCACGTCGCAGCGGACTCGGATCGCGTCAGCTTCCCGGATCGGCCGCAACGACGGAAGCGCGGCCTGGCGCGGCGGCGAGCGCCGCTGTGATCGCGGTCACGCCAGCCGCGGCAGTTCCAGCACCGCGCGAGTGCCCGGCGCGCCGTCGTGCAGCCGGCATTCGCCGCCGTGCAGGCGGGCAATGGCCCGGACCAGGCTCAGGCCCAGGCCGAAGCCCGGCGTGCTGCGGCTGCTGTCGAGGCGGACCAGACGATCGAACACGCGCTCGCGCTCGTCATCGGGCACGCCGGGGCCGCCGTCGCGGATCGAGATCCGCACCAGCACGCCGGCCGTCTCGACATTGACCGCCACCCGACCACCGTCGGGCGAGAACTTCACGGCGTTATCGAGCAGGTTGCAGATCGACTGGAACAGCAGGCCGCGATCGCCGTTGACTTCCAGTTCCGCCAGCGGTGCCGGCACGCTGCCGGTCGTCGCCGGGACGACGTCGGCATCGGCGACCGGTGCCGGGGCAGCCTCGGCCGCGACGCTGGCCTGACTCAGGCTGACGGTGATGTCGCGCTCCGCCGCCAGTGCCTCGTACAGGCCGACGGCGTCGTTGACCAGTGGCAGCAACGGCACCGGCCGGAAACTCGTGCGCTGCACGCCGGACTCGATCGTCGCCAGCCTCAGCGGCGAGGCGAACACCGACAGCACGCGGTCGACCTCGCCCGACAACTGTTCGACCAGCGATTCCCGCTCGTGCTCGGACAGCGTCGCGATATTGACCGAGTCCAGCTTGTTCCGAAGCCGCGCCAACGGCGTGCGCAGATCGTGCGCGATGCTTTCGGTGGCGGATTTCAGTGCCACCATCAGCTCGTTGATGCGGTCGAGCATCTCGTTCAGCGTCTGGCCGAGGCGGTCGTACTCGTCGCGGCTGCCGCGCAGCGGCACGCGCTGGCTCAGATCGCCGTCGATGATCCGCACGGCGGTCCGGTTGATCGTCTCCAGATGGCGCAGCGACACGCGGCTGGTCAGATAGCCGGCGACGCCGCCGAGCAGCATCGTCGCCAGCAGGCCGACTGCGGCGGCGTATTCGAGCGAATCGCGCACGGCCGTGATCTCGTGCTCGTCGAAGCCGACCATCAGGCGCGCGCCGTCAGACAGCGTGCGGCTGCGGATGCGCATTTGCGAGCCGCGTTCCGGGCCGGGCGATGCCAGCCGCACGTAGCCATCATCGTTCGGCACTTCGGCGGGCCAGCGATCGAGGTTGCCGATCAGCTTCCTGCCGTCGGCGTCGAGCAGCAGGTAGACTTGGTGGCCTTCCGGGTTGGCCACCAGCCGTTCATGAATCAGCCCGACGACACCCGGCAGGTGATCGATCGAGAACTCGGACTCCAGCACGTGAATCTCGTCGAGCACGGCGTCGTCGACATGGGCGCTCATGAACCGGATCGCCAGCCAGCACAGCACCAGGATCATGATCATCGCGAACGCCATCGTCAGTGCGGCGTTCAGCAGCACCAGCCGCGCCGACAGGGAGCGCAGCCAGGTCGCAGGGTTCATCAGGCCTGTCCTCGATTCGCCGCCGGGGGTGCCGTCCGATCAGACAGTGAAGCCGCTGACCGCATGCTGCGACAGGCTCAGCGGCATCATCATCGCCAGACCATCGTTGCGAGGGTTGCTCGACGCCGGCGGCGTCGTGTTCGGCACGCCGTTCGGTTCCCGCAGGCAGTAGCCGGCGCCGCGCACCGTGTGGATCAGCGGCTGCGCATGCTCGCGATCAATCTTCGCGCGCAGGCGGGAGACATGAACGTCGATGACATTGGTCTGCGGGTCGAAGTGATAATCCCAGACCGATTCGAGGATCATCGTCCGGGTCACGACCTGACCGGCGTGGCGCATCATGAATTCGAGCAGGCGAAATTCCTGTGGCTTCAGGTCGATGGTCTGGCCGGCGCGGCGCACCTGGCGCGCCGACACGTCCATTTCCAGATCCGAGACGCGCAGCCGAACCGTGTTCGTGGCCTGCGACGGCTGGGACCGGCGCACGATGGCATCGAGCCGCGCCAGCATTTCCTGGAACGCGAAGGGCTTGACCAGATAGTCATCGCCGCCGGCGCGCAGGCCGCGGATGCGTTCGTCGACATCGCTGAGCGCCGAAATGATCAGCGCCGGGGTGTGGCGGCCGGTGCCGCGCAGCACGCCAATGACGGCGAGGCCGTCCATCAGCGGCAGCAGGCGATCCATGATCAGCGCGTCGTAGTGTTCGGTCGATGCCAGAAACAGCCCGTCACGCCCGTTGCTGACCAGATCGACCACGTGTCCCGCTTCGCGCAGACCCTGCGCGATGAACGGGCCCATCTGGGGATCATCTTCAATGACCAAGTAACGCATGGCGCAGTCTCCGACTTGAGGTGTGACGAGGGCCCGATCGTGGGCTGAATGCTTGTAATCGATAACACTGCGCGATGCAGTCACGGGATGAATGGCGTGAAGTCTGGGCATTCAAGTCTGAATGCGAAGTGTCTGAAACATTAACTGTTGTTCATGAAGCCTACACATGGGGGAAATGACCCGATCCGTACGGTGACGATCAAGTCTGCGCAAGGCGTCTGACGAAGTGGTTTTCGCCGCTGCCGAACGTCTCCGTCGTTTCATCTGGAAGGATTCCGCCGTCGTGTCGATCATGAAAACCGGCTGTCTCACAGCCATTGCACCGGCGCTTGCCCAGCAGTTGCGCGGCGGCGGTCGGCCGCCGGTCCCCGGAATTCGGAGGCGCTGCGCGGTGATCGGGCTGCTCGCGTCGCTGTCGATGCTGCTGGCGGGTATCGCGACTCCGCTGGCCGCCGAACCGCCGCCGGAAGCCGTCGAATCGCAGCCACTGCTGCTCGACGCCGATCTCACGCTGGCCGAGGTGCTGGCGATGGCGCTGGCGCGCGATCCGGGGCGGGCCGTCGGCGACGCACGCGCCGCCGAAGCGCGGCAGCTCGGTCAGCGTGCCGGCAGCTGGCTGGCGGGTGACACCGTCGTGGGCCTGCGCTGGCAGGACAGCGCGCCGATCGATCGCCGCGGCATTCGCGAAAGCGAAGGCGGGCTCGATCTGCCGATCTGGCGTCTCGGCCAGCGCGATGCCGCTGCCGCCGTCGCCGAGGGCGGACGCCAGCAAAGCGAAGCCGAAGTGCGGATGCGCCGCCTGCGGGTGGCGGGCGAGGTGCGCGAAGCTGCGTGGGCAGTGGCGCTGGCCCGGGTGCGCGTGGCCGAGGCCGAGCAGGCGCTGGTGGCTGCACAGGCGCTTGAAGCGGCGGTCGACAAGCGCATCGCCGTCGGCGATCAGGCGCCGGCCGACGCCCTTGCCGCGCGCGATTACCGGCTGGAGCGCGAGTCCCGATTGCAGGAGGCGCAGATCGTGCTCGTGCACGCCGAACTGTCGTACCGGCTGCTGACCGGGCTGGATCGCCTGCCGGCCGCGCTGACCGAAGCCGTGGCCGGCGCGCGCGCCGACGGCGTGCCGAACCCGCATCTGGCGATGGCCGAAGCGCAAGTGCAGCGGGCGCGGGCCGAGGCCGATCTCGCGCGTCGCAGCCGCGGCGGCAATCCGCGTCTGACGGTCGGGGCCCGCAACGAAATCGGCGGCGACGGCCGCGACATCGTCAGCCTCGGCGTCGGCGTCAGCATCCCGCTCGGCCTGTCGGCGTCGGCGCGCGGTCCGGAAGCGCAGGCCGCAGTGCTGGCTGCGCAGGCGGAAAGCGACCTCGCGCTGGCGCAGCGTCGCTACGTCTACCAGCAGCACGAAGCGGAACACGAATACGAAGCGGCCGAGCGTGCGCGAACCCGATCGCGCGCGCGCGCGGAACTGGCGCGGCGCGAGCTGGCCAATGCCGCCAAGGCATTCGCCATTGGCGAGATTGGCCTCGCCGAGCGCTTGCTGATCGAAATCCGCGCGCGTGGCGCACTGGCCGAGGCGGCAACGGCCGAATTGCAGTACGGGCTGGCCATCGCCCGTTTCAACCAGATCCAGGGNNAGGGCCAGCTGCCCGCCTCACCGGGCGCGACACGCCCCCTTGCCGAATCCTCATCAGGAGTCACCCCGTGATCCGCCCCGTTTCGCCGGCGCCCGTCGCCGCCCTGCGTCGTCGTTGCTGGCCGGCGCTCGCCGTTGCGCTGAGCACGCTGGCCATGAGCCTCGCGGCCGGCCCGGCCACGGCGGCCGCCGCTGCCGACGCCGACCCCGCCGCCAAAGTCGCCACCACCGACCTGATCCCGTTCACCGATGCCCAGATGACTGCGATCGGCATCAGGCTCGAAACGCCGAAATCGGCCGCCGAAGCCGGGCTGATGCGCTTTCCGGCGCGGGTGCTGGTACCGCCGACGGCGGAGCGTGCGGTGATCTCGCCGCTGGCCGCGACGATCGAAACCCTGCAGGTCAACGCCGGTGACAGCGTGCGCGCGGGTCAGCCGCTGGCGACCTTGTTCAGCGCGGATCTCAGCGGTCTGAAGTCGACCTTCGCGCAGATGCAGGCGGCCGAGCGGCTGGCCAAGGCCGATCTCGATCGCGATGCCGAACTGCATGCCGACGGCATCATCGCGGCGCGCCGTCTGCAGGAAAGCCGCAGCAAGCACGAGGTGGCGGCCGCGCAGCTTGCCGAAAGCCGGCAGCGGCTGCGGCTGGCCGGCGTGTCCGAGCGTGATCTGAGCCGCGGCGGCGACGCGGCGATGACCTCGAGCATGACGCTGCGCGCGCCGCAGGACGGTGTCGTGCTGATGCAGGCCGCCGGGGTCGGCGAGCGGGTGGAGGCCGGCGCACTGCTGTTCCGCATCGCGCGGCTCGATCGCCTGTGGCTGGACGTGCAGGTGCCGGTCGAAGCGGCGAACCGGATGAAGGCGGGCGACGTGCTCGGCCTGCGCGATGCGCCGGCGGCGTCGGTGCGCGTGCTCAGCGTCGGCCGCGATGCCGGCGCCGGCACCCAGAGCGTGCAGGTTCGCGCCGCCATCGACACCGATGCCGAGACCTTGCGGCCGGGCCAGTTCGTCGAGGTTCAGTTGAAGGCTGCCGGCTTGGCCGGCTGGGCCGTGCCCGATGCCGCGCTGGTGCGGTCGAGCCGCGCCAGCCATGTCTTCGTCCGCAGCGGCACCGGCTTCCGCGCGGTGCCGGTGACCGTGGCCGGCCGCAGCGGCGCGCTGACCATCGTCGAGGGCGCGCTGACCGCCGCGGATCGCATCGCCGTCACCGGCGTCATCGCGATCAAGGGCGCGTGGTCCGGCCATGGCGGTGGCGAATGAGCGCCGCGCGCCTGATCGATGCCGCGCTGACCCGGCCGCTGGCCGTCGTCCTGCTGGCGCTGGCGCTGGCCGGAGCGGGCGTCTACGCCTGGCTTGGCCTGCCGGTCGATGCGTTTCCCGATGTGTCGAGCCCGCAGGTCAAGATCATCCTGAAGGCACCGGGCATGACGCCGGAGGAAATCGAATCGCGCATCACCGCGCCGATCGAGGTCGAGATGCTTGGCCTGCCTAAGCAGGCGATGCTGCGCTCGGTGTCGAAGTATGGGCTGGCCGACATTACGGTCGATTTCCGCGAAGGCACGGACATCTACTGGGCGCGCAATCAGGTCGCCGAGCGCCTGGGTGGCGTCATGGCCGATCTGCCGGCCGGCGTGACCGGTGGCGTGGCGCCGCTGACGACGCCGCTCGGCGAGATGTTCATGTTCACCATCGAGAGCGACACGATGTCGCTGACCGATCGCCGCAGCCTGCTCGATTGGGTGATCCGCCCGGCGCTGCGTTCGGTGCCCGGTGTCGCCGATGTCAACGCGCTCGGCGGCAGCGTTGAAAGCTACGAAGTGGTGCCGCTGCCGGAGCGCATGGCGGCGCGCGGCATCGCCTTCTCGCAATTGCAGACCGCGCTGGAGGCGAACAACCGCAACGACGGCGCCGGCCGCCTCGGTGAAGGCGAGGAAACCTTGCTGGTGCGCACCGAGGGCAGCCTGCGTTCGCTCGACGACATCCGCGCGACCGTGGTCCGCGGCGATGCCGGCGGCGTGGTCCGCGTCGGCGACATCGCCGACGTGCGCATGGGCGCAGTCACCCGCTACGGCGGCGTGACGCGCGACGGCGGCGGCGAGACGGTCGAAGGCTTGGTGCTCGGTCTGCGCGGCGCCAACGCTCGCGAAGTCGTTTCCGGCGTCAAGGACAAGCTGGCGGCCATTGCGCCGAGCCTGCCGCCCGGCGTCCGCATCGAGACGTTTTACGACCGCGGCGATCTGGTCGACCGCGCCGTGCACACGGTGTCGAAATCGCTGATCGAGGCCGTGGTGCTCGTGCTGGTGCTGCTGATCGCCTTTCTCGGCAACCTGCGCGCGGCGATCGCCGTGGCGCTGATTCTGCCGATGTCGGCCCTCAGCACCTTCCTGCTGATGCGGGCCTTCGGCTTGAGCGCCAACCTGATGAGTCTGGGCGGTCTGGCGATCGCCATCGGCATGCTGGTCGATGCCGCCGTGGTCGTGGTCGAGAACATCGTCGCGCGTCTGGCGCAGCCGGCGCTGGGCCAGCCGCGCGATTACCGGATTGCGCGAGCGGTGCGCGAGGTGGCGGGGCCGATCATCGTCGGCATCGTCATCATCATCCTGGTGTTCCTGCCGCTGCTGACCCTGAGTGGGCTGGAAGGCAAGCTGTTCGCGCCGGTGGCGCTGACCATCGTCTTCGCGCTGGCGTCGTCGCTGGCGCTGTCGCTGACCGTGATTCCGGTGCTGGCGGCCAAGCTGCTGCACGACGGCGATCACGACGAACCCTGGCTCGTGCGCAAGCTCAACGCGCTGTACGAGCCGGCGCTGAAGCGCGCGATTGCCCATCCGGGCAAGGTCGTGGCGGCGGCGCTGATCGGTCTCGTTGCGGCCGGCGTCGTCTACACCCGCATCGGCAAGACCTTCCTGCCGACGATGGACGAGGGCAGCATCATCGTGCAGTTGGAGAAGCTGCCGTCGGTCGGGCTGGAGGCGTCGCTGGCGCTCGACGGCATGTTCCAGCAGGCGCTGCTGGCGCGCGTGCCGGAGATCGACCGCGTGGTGGCGCGCGCCGGGGCCGACGAGATCGGCCTCGATCCGATGGGCCTGAACCAGACCGACACCTTCCTCGCGCTCAAGCCGCGCCACGAGTGGCAAAGCCCGGACAAGGAAGCGCTGGCCGATCGCATTCGCGGCGTGCTGGCCGATTTCCCCGGCGTGGCCTACGCATTCACGCAGCCAATCCAGATGCGCGTGTCGGAAATGATTCTCGGCGTTCGCGGCGATGTCGCGATCCGCCTGTTCGGGCCGGATCTCGGCGTGCTGAATGCGAAGGCCGAGGCCATTGCCAGCGAACTGCGCGGCTTGGACGGCGCCGAAGACGTCTACTACACCGCCAATGCCGGCGTGCAGTACCTGCGGGTCGCGGTCGATGCGGCAGCCGCCGGGCGCTACGGCCTGTCGGTCGACATGCTTGAAACGCTGCTGCGGGCGCAGATCGAAGGCGCGCGGGTCGGCACGATCCATCGCGATGGCCGCCGCCTGGCGCTGAGTCTCAAGGGCCCGGAAGCGTTGCGGGTGGCGCCGGCGCTGCTCGACGAACTGCCGATCGCGCTGCCGGACGGCAAGAGCGTGCCGCTGTCGGCGGTGGCCAGGCTCGAACGGGTCGAAGGGCCGGTGCAGATCAGCCGCGAGCTCGGCAACCGCAACGTCGTGGTCATCGCCAACGTCCGCGGCCGCGATCTGGTCGGCTTCGTCGCCGAGGCGCAGGCCAGGGTGGCGCAGGCGGTGCCGCTCGATGCCGGCTATTCGCTGACCTGGGGCGGCGAGTTCGAGAACCAGCAGCGCGCGGCGCAACGGCTGTCGATCGTCGTGCCGCTGGCGGTCGGCCTGATCTTCCTGCTGCTGCTGTCGACGTTCGGGTCGCTGCGGCAGGCGCTGATCATCCTGCTGAACATTCCGTTCGCGATGATCGGCGGCGTGTTCGCGCTGGCGCTGTCAGGCGAATACCTGTCGGTGCCGGCGTCGGTCGGTTTCATCGCGCTGCTCGGCATTGCCGTGCTGAACGGCATCGTGCTGGTGACCTGCTTCAACCAGCTCAAGGCCGGCGGCCTGTCGATCGACGACGCGGTCACGGCCGGCGCGCTGCGCCGTCTGCGGCCGGTGGTGATGACGGCGGCGATTGCTGCGCTCGGTCTGGTGCCGCTGCTGTTCGCAACCGGGCCGGGTTCGGAAATCCAGCGGCCGCTGGCGATCGTCGTCATCGGCGGGCTGATCACCTCGACCCTGCTGACGCTGGTGCTGCTGCCGATCCTGTATCGCCGCCATGGCTTCGCCCGCACGGTGACGGCATGAGCGACGGTGCCCGCGTTCCCGCGCTTCAGGGACTTGCCCCGATGAATCCCGACCGCCTGCTGGTACTGATTGTCGACCCCGCGCTGAGCGAGCGTCTCAGCGATCTGCTGGCGGAAGCCGGCCTCGACGGCGGCTGGTTCGAGTCCGCGATCGATCATGCCGGCGGCCGCGCGCCGTACCGCAGCCGGCGCGAGCAGGTGCGCGGCCGGCGAGCGCGGGTGCAGTTCCAGATTCCGGTCACGGTGGACAGCGTCGAGCCACTGATCAGCATGCTGCGCGCCCGGCTAGGCGCGGCAATGCCGCAGCACTGGTGTCTCGAACTGCAGCCGGTCACGGCACCGACCTGGGCGTATTGACGCACGTTCATGCGCCGGACAGCGGCCGGCAATCCGCGTTTCGATGAAATGACGTCGGATCGAAGCGAGCTGACAGGCCTGCCGCCAGGTGGCTGCCAAGCGCTTCGATCCGCCTGTCCGCGATGACGCTGCTGTCCGTTGCGCCGCCCCGGTGCTTGTCGGCGCTTCTGTTCCGTCCTGACCGCTCACGACCGTTCGTCGGCCGATGACGGAAGGCATGGAATAAGTCGGCCGCCGGATCGTTTTCGACAGGCAAGCCCAACCCGCGAAGCCGCTCGCCCCCCGAAGCGGTGTCGCCGATCCAGAGGAGTCGCCCTGATGAACCTTCGCAAGCTGCTGGTCGTTTCACTGTCTTCCGCCGTCGTCGCCTGCGGCGGCGGCGGTGCCGGCTCGCCCGGTGCCACGTTGTCGGCCGCCAGCGTCACCGGCGTCGTCGGCGGCACGCCGAGTGCGCTGACCGTCGGCAATGCGCCGTTGTCGATTGCCGGCGCCGTCACCGTCAACGGCAAGTCGGGCGCCGTGGCCGATGTCCAGCCCGGTTCGGTGATCGTGGCCAGCACGGCCGCCCCGAGCCCGGGCGCTACCGCGATCCGCGCCACCTCGACCGATGTCCGCATCGAAGTCGAAAGCTCGATCGGCGCCATCGACCTGACCGCGTCGACGATCACCGTCGCCGGCCAGACCGTGACCATCGACGCGCTGACCCGTCTGTACGCCGAGAACGCCGACCGCACCTACACCACGCTGACCCTGTCCGACTTCGCCGTCGGCGATTACGTTGAAGTCTCCGGCTCCCGCCAGGCCAGCGGCAGCATTCTCGCCACCCGCGTCGAGCGCCAGCGCGTGCGCGCCGGCCAGCCGGGCTACAGCAACATCGAGCTGTACGGCTCGATTGCCGGCCTCGACACCACCGCCCGCACGTTCACCATCGGCACGCTGACGGTGAACTACGGCGGCGCGACCGTGCAGGGCACGCTCGCCAACGGCACGCGTGTGGAAGTGCAGGGCACGCTGGCCGGCAATGTGCTGACCGCGACCAGCGTCGAGACCCGGCGCAACGAAGGCAACCGCGGCGCGGAAATCGAGCTTGAAGGCGCGATGACCGGCTTCGATGCCGCCACCTCCACGTTCACGGTGCTCAACACTCGCGTGAACTACGCCAATGCCCGTGTGCGCGGCACCTTGGCGGAAGGCGCGCGCGTCAACGTCGAAGGCCGAGTCGATGCCACCGACGCGACGCTCGTGATTGCCCGTGAAGTCGAAGTCGGCCACCGCCGTGGCGGTGACGGCCACGCCAACCGCGAAGTGAAGGGCGCGGTGACCGCGGTCGACGCCAACCTGCTGACGATCGATGTCGGCAGCAACGGCTTCTTCCTCGATGCCGGTACCGTCATCGAGCGCAACGAGCGTCCGATCGCGCTGTCCGCAGTCACGGTCGGGTCTTATGTCGAAATCAAGGCGGACAGCACCCGCATTCAGGGCAGCCGCACCTACGCCACGAAGGTCGAAGTGAAGAACGGCACGCCGGCCGCCGGCGAGTACGAAGTGAAGGGCACGGTCACCGCGTTCACCGGCACCGCTGGCAGCCGCTCGCTGACGATCAACGGCGTGACCATCACGCCGGCCGCCAACGCGACCTACTACGGCGACAACGACAACGTGCTGACCGCCGACCAGTTCTGGGGCAGCAGCCGCCTGAACATCGTGCTGGAAGTGAAGGGCACTGCGACGACCGCCACCGCCGCGACCGGTCAGCGCTTCGAGATCGAGGACTGATCGCGACACCGCGGCCGCATCACACCGGAGCCGGCGCCCGCTTGTCGCGGCGTGCCGGCTCCGCACCGAACGGCCGCCGTGGCACGTCGGTCACCTGACGGATTTCCCTGTTCGCCCCGCGCTGCGGGGCTTTTTTGTGCCGCCGGTCCAGCGTGTTGGCGCGCAGGGATCGACGTGGCGCGGAAGTAAAACGTCCTTGACATCGGAAAACGCGCGCACTAGCCTTTAAGTCAAGCGACCTTGACTTCGATGATGTGCGAGCGGAGCCCCCGGCATGGCGTTCTACGGCAGGCATTACTGGATCGAGTACACCGTCTGGGTCGTGCTGTTCTTCGGCACGATCATCGCGACCAAGCTGCTGCTGCGTGGCGTGCCGGACGGCAGCCTGTGGCGTTACGCGGCCGTGGTGCTGCCGACGGCGCTCGCGCTCGGTGCCTGCTGGCTGGAATTCCGCAACCTGCGCCGGATCGATGAACTGCAGCGCGCGCGCTATTTCGAATCACTGCTGTACGGCGTCGCGGCGTCGATGGCCTACGTCATCGCCGTGAGCCTGCTTGAAAGCTTTGCCGGCCAGCCGCGGGCCGCCCCGGTCGGCGTGCTGATCGCCAACGCGGTCGGCTGCGGCTACGGCCTGCTGGTGTCGTGGTGGCGCTACCGGTGAAGAATTCGATCCGAGATCGCCGCGCCGCGCTGGGCTGGACACAGGCCGATCTCGCCGAGCGCCTGCAGGTGTCGCGGCAGACGGTCAACGCGATCGAGACCGGAAAGTACGACCCGAGCCTGCCGCTGGCCTTCCGCATCGCATCGTTGTTCCAAACCCGAATCGAGGACCTGTTCGAGCCATGAAAGGCCTGTTTGCCCCATCGTTCACCGCAGCCGTGATGCGCCGCACGATCACGCCGCTGCTGGCCGGCGCGGTCGGCCTCGGCACCGTCGCCGCGCGGGCCGATGATCGCCAGATCGGCCAGGTGAGTTTCACCGCCTGCGATATCGGCGGTCAGCAGCGCGCCGAAACCATCGAGGCGTATTGCACGAAGTTCGAGGTGGCCGAAGACCCGGCCCATCCCGAAGGGCGGAAGATCCGGCTGAACGTGGCGCTGGTCCCGGCGCGCTCGGCGAAACCGAAGCCGGACCTGCTGGTGTTTCTCGCCGGCGGTCCCGGGCAGGCGGCGGTGGAGGCCTTCGACCAGGTGCAGCCGGCGTTCCGCAAGCTGCTGCGCGACCGCCACGTGCTGCTGGTTGATCAGCGCGGCACTGGCGAATCGAATCGACTGGCCTGCCCGCGGCCTGCCGAAGATGCCGCGTTCGATGAAGCCGTGCCGACGCCCGAACGGCTGCGCGAACTGGCGCAGGCCTGCCTCGATGGCGTCAAGGATCGCGCCGATCCACGCTTTTACACCACGACCGACGCGATCCGCGATCTGGAAACCCTGCGCGCCGCCCTCGGCAAGCCGCAGTACAACCTGATCGGCGGCTCGTACGGCACGCGCGTTGCGCTGAGCTATCTGCAGGCGCATCCGGACAGCCTGCGTTCGGTGATCCTCGATGGCGTGGTGCCGCAGGACGAAGCGCTGGGCCAGAGCCACGCACGCAATCTTGATGACGGGCTCGACCGCATCTTCGCCGCCTGCCGCGCCGATGCCGCCTGCGCCAAGCGCTTTGGCGACCCGGCGGCCACGCTTGCCGCGCTGCGCAAGTCGCTGAAAGCCGCGCCGCCGACAGTGACCTTGCCAGACCCGGTGACGCAGCAGCCCGTTACCCGCACGCTGACCGCCGATGCGCTCGCCGGCATCGTGCGCCTGTATGCCTATGCGCCCGAATCCGCCGCGCTGCTGCCGCTGCTGATTGATGAAGCCGCCCACGGCCGGCCGCAGCCGCTGCTGGCGCAGGGTCTGACCTTGTATCGCGATCTGCCGGAGCGGCTCGCGCACGGCATGGAACTGTCGGTGATCTGCGCCGAGGACCTGCCGGAACTGCGGGACGATCCGGCCGACGAAGGCCGGTTGATCGGCAATGGCCTCGTGCGCCTGCTGCGCGCGCAGTGCCCGGTCTGGCCAACCGGCACGCGGCCGCCGGGCTTCAAGCAGCCGGTGGTGTCGGACAAGCCGGTGCTGCTGCTGTCCGGCGAGTGGGATCCGGTGACGCCGCCGCGCTTTGCCGAGATCGCCGCGAAAACCCTGTCGAACAGCCGCCACCTCGTTGCCAAGGGCCGCGGTCACATCGTGATGACGCGCGGCTGCCTGCCGAAGATCGCCGCTGCATTCGTCGACACGCTGAAGCCAGCGGCGCTGGACACAGGCTGTCTCGACAGCTTCGGTAACACGCCGGCGTTCACCAGCTACCAGGGGCCGCAGCCATGATCCATGCGACGAATCTGAGCCGGTCGTTCGGGGGCGTGGCCGCCGTGCGCGATGTCAGCTTCCACGCCGCCGACGGCCGCATCACCGGCCTGCTCGGCCCGAACGGTGCCGGCAAGACCACGACCCTGCGCATGCTGTACGCGCTGCTGAAACCGGACTCTGGCTCGGTGCAGGTCGATGGTCTCGACACCGTGCAGGACCCGGTTGCCGTGCGCCGTCGGCTCGGCGTGCTGCCGGATGCGCGTGGCCTGTACAAGCGCCTGAGCGCGCGCGAGAACATCGAATACTTCGGCCGCCTGCAGGGCCTGGACGACGCCACGCTGAAGGCGCGGGCCGATGCGCTGGTGCAGGCACTGGACCTGCGCGACATCGAACACCGACGCACCGAAGGCTTCTCGCAAGGCCAGCGCGTCAAGACCGCGATCGCCCGCGCCGTGGTCCACGACCCGCAGAACATCCTGCTCGACGAACCCACGAACGGCCTTGACGTAATGGCGACGCGCGCGATGCGCAGCTTTCTGCGCGAGCTGCGCGCGCAAGGCCGCTGCATCGTGTTTTCGAGCCACATCATGCAAGAGGTTGCCGCCCTGTGTGACCACATCGTCGTCGTCGCCGGCGGGCGCGTCGTCGCCTCCGGCACCGCCGACGAACTGCGGACGCAGACCGGCGAATCGAATCTCGAAGACGTCTTCGTCAAAGTCATCGGGTCTGGAGAGGGATTGATGTGACGCGTGCTTTCGGGAGGCGTGAGGCGTCAGACGTGAGGCGTGAGGCGTGAGGCGTCAGACGCGGGGGCGCGGGGGCGAAGCGTCAGCGCAATGCGAGCTTCGAGCAGTGAGCAGCATCCAACGAGGAACAATCATGCAGACATCGATGCGCTGGGGCTGGTGGACGGTCTTCGTCAAGGAAGTGCGCGAGAACCTGCGCGATCGGCGCGCGCTCAGCATGGCGCTGCTGTACGGGCCGCTGTTCGGGCCGGTGCTGTTCGCGGTGATGACCGGCTTCATCGTCGGCAAGCAGAACGAGGAGGCCGAGAAGCCGCTGTCGATCCCGGTGATCGGCGCCGAGCACGCGCCAAACCTGATCGGCTTCCTGCGCCAGCAGGGCGTGACGATCAAGGCGGCGCCGGCCGATCCGGAAGGCGCGATCCGTGCGCAGGACGAGGACGTAATCGTCCGGCTGACGCCGGCGTTCGGCGAGGCCTGGCTGGCCGGCGAGCCGGCGAAGGTCGATCTGCTGCTCGATGAATCGCGGCAGGCGACGCGCGCGACCCTCGGCCGGATTCGGGCGCTGCTGGATGCCTACAGCGGCCAGATCGCGGCCTTGCGGCTGCAGGTGCGCGGCATCGATCCTCAGCTCGGCCGGCCGCTGCTGATCGCCCGTCATGACCTGTCGACGGCCCGCAGCCGCGGCGCGACCCTGCTGGCGATGCTGCCGTACTTTCTGATCCTGTGCGCGTTCCTCGGCGGCATGTATCTGGCGATCGACGCCACGGCGGGCGAGCGCGAGCGGCAATCGCTGGAGCCGCTGATGACGACGCCGGTGGCCCCCGGCCAGATCATGACCGGCAAGCTGGCCGCGACCTTCGTGTTCGCGGCGGCCTCGGTCGTGACCTGCATCGTGGCGTTCGCGATCGGGCTCAAGTTCGTGCCGACCAACGACCTCGGGTTTGATCTCGAACTGTCGCCGCTGACCGCGCTGGCGGTGCTGGCGCTGCTGATGCCGATCGCGCTGCTGGCCGCGGCAGTGCAGACCATCATCGCGTCGTTTGCCCGCAGCTTTCGCGAAGCGCAGACCTATCTGCAGTTCCTGATGATCGTTCCGGCGATTCCGAGCCTGATGCTGGTGATCAATCCGATCAAGCCGATGGCGTGGATGCTGGCGACGCCGCTGCTCGGGCAGAGCATGCTGATCAACCAGCTGGCCCGCGGCGATGCGCCGGGTCTGAGCGCGTTCGCGCTGTGCACCGCCGGCACCTTGCTGACAGCGCTGGCAGCCAGCGCGCTGGCCGTGCGGCTGTACAGCAGCGAGCGGCTGGCGCTGGCCGTCTGAGGCGCAATGGCACGCGCCGTGGAGTGAAGTTGCCACGCGGGACCTTGATCGATTGCACGTCGCGGTGATGCCGGGTTTCGTATGATCGGCGTCTGCGATTGCTGCACTGCAACCTGAATCGATCCCGCACGCTCCCGCCCGATGCCGACTTCCCGTTTCGATACCTGTCTTGCCGCCGTGCTCGCGGTGGCTTCGCTCGGGCTGTGGTTCGGCCTCGGCTTTCCGTGGGATCACCACAACGAATCGCTGGTCTGGGTCACCGACATGCAGCGCGCCGGCATCGCGCACCTGTTCGACTGGCATCCGATCCGCCCGGTACAGACCTGGCGGCCGCTCGGCGTCGCGATGGCCTGGACCGGCTGGCAGTTGACGCAGGGCATCTCGCTGCAGCAGGGGCTGAACTTCGCAATTACGGTGCTGGCCTGGTGGGTGGCGCTGCGCGCATCGACGGCGCGTCTCGCGTTCGGTTTTGCCGCGCTGCTGGGGCTGGCAGGGTTTTTCTCGCCGTACATCTATTTGTTCCATCTGCACGGCGTGTTCTACGGTCCGCTGCTGGTGTTTCTGGCCTGGCTGCTCGGCCGCGAGCGGCTGCCGGCCGATACCGGCTGGAACAGCGCCGTGTCGCTGCTGCTGCTGGCCGCACTGGCTGCGATGTTCCACACCTTCGCGTTCCTGTTTTTTGCGGCCTACGTCGGCGCCTCGTGGCTGGAACTGGCGCTGCGCGACCGGCGCTGGCCATCGCCGATGCCGGCGGTAGTCACCATCGTCGTGGCCGCTGCGGTGACCAAGCTGCTGGTGTCCGGCTCCAGCGATCTGGCATCGGGCGATCCGGTGCTGGGCCTGCTGACCTCGTATCGGGCGCTCGAGCTGAACGTGCTGCTGTCGCTGCTGGCCGGCTTCTTCGCCGTGGTGGCAGCGGCCGTCGCTGGGCGTGTCCACGGCGGCTCGCCGCTGCTGCTGGGCGGGCTGGCGCTGGCGGCGTCTGCACTTCTGCACGTCATCGGCCTGCCGGTGATGTTCGCGTGGATTCTGGTCTGCGGCATCCGGGCGCTGTTCGAGCGGCGGCTGCGACTGGCCGCGCTGCTCGGCATCTGCGCACTGCTGCCGGTGGCGACCAGCACCGGCTCTCCGACATACACGGTCTGCGTGCTGATGCCGTGCCTGCTGATCACGGTCGATGGTCTGGCGATTCCCGCCGCGCGCCTTGCGCTGGTGCGCGCGCTGGGCGTGACGGCAGTGGTGGCGACCTTCGCCCTGCTGACTTTGCTGCGGCTGGAGATTCCGGTGCCGGTGGTCGACGGTCTGGCCGCCAACCTGCGGGCGGAAGGCGAGAAGACTCACCAGCTCAAGGAAGCGCTCGACTGGCTGGCGGCGGACACGTCGCTGACGGGCCAACTGGCGCTGTGCTCGCAGGCCGATTTCCCGATCCGTTCCGGCAATCCGCTGAATCGCAAGTTCCGGCCGCCGACGCCGGAATGGCCGCTCGGCGAATATCTGCAGTTACTGACCGGCCAGCGCCTGCGCTAGCCGGGTGGTCCGGCGCTGAGGCTGTGCTTCGGCGGCGAGCGGCCGGAGACGGCTGAGGTGCTGAAGGTCTGGCCGGGTCGCCATGCTGGCGATGCGGCACTGGTGCGGCTCGTACCAGGCTGATCGCGCGCACGCCGCCGCGTTGCGTCAGGCGGCAGGCGGCGGCAAGTCGGACTGCTTCGACGCTTCCTCTTGCCGGATTTCCCGTGCGGACAGCACGAACAGGCCGGTCAGGTTGATCGCTTCACCGACCAGCACGCCGATCACCGCCCCTTCGGCTCCGAGGTGCAGGATGCCGATGTAGCTGGTGACGAGTCCGGAAATGGCGCTTGCGGCAGCGAGGCCGGTCAGCGGGTGAAAGCGCTGCCGCGCGACCGGCAGGAAGACCATCTGGTCGCGAATCACCGCCAGCACGGCGGCGGTGCCCCACAGCAGCAGCAGTGCATCGCGGTTGTCGAACCGCTTGTTCATCAGCGTGCCGAATATCCAGTCGCGCAGCAGCCACAACACGATGAAGTACAGCAGCGCAGTCATTGCCAGCCCGCTGGCAAACAGGGTCAGCCGCTTGAACGCAAAGCGTGCACCGCGCTGATGCAGCCAGCGCGCCGCGAGCGGCAGCATCAGCGAGCCGATGCCGGTCGACAGCAGGTTGACCGGCATCAGGGTCAGGCGGCTGGCGCTGATCGCAGCCACGGCCGCGACATCAAGCGTGCCGGCAACCAGATAGGTATAGCCCTGGCTGAAGCTCCAGTGGATCACGCCGCCCGCCGTCGACCACAGCGCCAGCGGCGCGATCTGCCGCAGCACACCGCGCTCGCCGGGCACATCCCAGGCTTCATGGCGATGCAACCGGCGCAGCAGCAAGGTGCCGCCGGCAGCACTGGCCAGCGCCAGCGAGCCGACCGCGACCAGCGACGACTGATCGAACAGGATGGCCACGGTCACGCCGGCGATCATCAGCAGCGCGTACAGCAAGTCGGCCGTGAAGACGGCATCGATCCGGTGATAGGCGATCAGCGTGGTGCGCGCGAATTCCCGGCGCTGGCCGGCCAGCGCAGCCAGAGTGCTGACGGCGAGCAAGGTCGCCAGTTCGAGATTCAGCAGGCCGCTTAAGCCCAGCATGACCGCCAGCACGAGGACACCGGCCGCCAGCCCGAGCCAGGTCCGGCGCAGTCCGGTTATCAGGCCGCCGATCAGCGCCTGCCGCTGCGGCCGGTCATAGCGGGTCATCCGCTCGACCATCGCCGGCTGGTAGAACGAGTTCTGCAGGCTGCTCAGCAGCAGCAGCGCAGCCAGCACCAGCACGTAATAGCCGTACTCGCGGTCGCTGGTGTTGCGGATCAGGATAAGGCTGACGACCAGACTGGTGCCCGACAGCACCGCCTGATTGACGACGGCGCTGCTGAACATCTTGACGAAGGCCCCGTGGCGGCCTACGAAGGTCTTCACGCTGCGCTCACGGCGGCGTTTCCCGGTCGGTACGCACCCAGCCGCTGTCGCGCCGGCGGAGCATCAGCACCACCTTCCACGCGATGAAGAACGGCGCACGGGCCAAATCGATCAAGCCCTGACGGCCAAGTCCGCTGAGCTGCCAGCCGCGCAGCACGTACAGCACGATGCTCACCGTGCAGCCAAGACCGAGCCACAGCCAGACCGCGCCGAGCGACGGCACCAGCCACAATCCGGCGATCGCGAGCACGGTCAGTGCCACGGCGTTCAGCGCGACGTAGCTCAGCGGCAGCACCAGCAGATCGCAGGCGAGATCGAGGCAAACCTTGCTCCGACGCGCGATCGCCGCCTTCAGCACGGTGCCGGTCTTTTCGCGGATCAGCGCGAAGCGGCCGTCTTCCCAGCGCTGGCGCTGCTTGCCGGCGGTGGCGCTTGACGTGACCATGTCGGCATCGGAATGCGCTTCGTCGGCATAGTGCACGCGATGTCCTGCGAGGCCGAGCGTGATGCCGTACTCGAGATCTTCGGTCAGCGAGAACGCCTTGTAAGGCACTTCGATCAGCAGGCGATGGGTCACGCACCAGCCATTGCCGCGAATGCCGCACGACAGGCCAAGCCGCTCCCGAGCGCGCGAGCGGACGACGTGGAACGAGGCCTTGGCGATGGTCAGCAGGCGTGTGCGCCACGACGCCATCGGGTTGAGGATGCCGTAATGCACCTGTACTGCCTGCGCGCCGCGTTCGATGCGGCAGGCGAAGGCTTCGAGCGTGTTGGGTGACACTTCGGCGTCGGCATCGATGATGACGACGGCATCGGCCCAGCCTTCGCGACGGCTGGCGCTGAACGCGTGATCGAGCGCGTAGCCCTTGCCGCGCAGCTCGGTGTTGAAACGCTCCAGCACCGTCGCACCGGCGGCGCGGGCGAGGGCGGCGGTATCGTCGCTGCAGTTGTCGGCGACGACGATCGGCCGGAAGCGGTCACGGGGCCAGTCGAGCTTCAGCAGGCTGGCAACAGTGCGTTCGATCACGGCGGATTCGTTGTGCGCCGGCACGATGACATCGAACCGCAGCCGCTTCGATGACGTTGGCGGCACCGGATTCGGCGCCGACAGCACGGTGAACAGCAGCAGGTAGCCACACGAGAACACGGCCGGAATGGCCACCGCGAACAGCAGGACCGCGAACAGGAGCGTCACGGCATTGTCTTCGCGTATTCGTTGTAGCGGGCACCGACCATCGCGGTCAGCTTGCCGTAATTGGCGGCCACCTTGACCAGCCAGGCCGCGGCGCGATGCCGACCCAGCGGCAGCACCAGCAATGCCACCAGTGCCGCGACAACGAGCTGCGCTGCAGCCTGGCCGAACAGCCGCAGACGGCCGAGCGTGGTCATCGGCCCGTACAGCCCGGACAGGGACTTGCGAGCGAATTCCTGGCCGCCGCTGAGGCCACGTTGCAGCAGCCATTTCAGCGACAGGCGCGACGGTTCAACCGGCTCGGTGACGATCGCTTCGTCGCACCAGACGACCTTCGCGCCCTTGCGCACCATGCGCGCGAGCAAATCACCGTCTTCGCCGGTCGACAGGCCGAACGATACGTCGAACGGGCCCGGCTCGGCTCGCAGCGGCGCGCCACGGACGATGACGTTACCGAATCGCAGGCGATTCAGCGGCACTTCCGCGCCCGTTGGCAGTCGCGGGAAATCATAGAAGCGACCGGCCCGGATCCACGACGGCGCACTGTCCGGCACCACCGGCACCACCGGCGCGAGCACGGCATCGGCCTGCAGCGTGATCGCGGCGTCGGCGAGCTGCTGCAGCCATTCCGGCGCGGCGCGCTCGTCGTCATCGATGAACGCCAGCCAGTCGCCGGCCTGGGCGGCGGCGACGGTGTGATTGCGGGTCAGCGCGATGTTGCGTTCCGGCTGGATGCCGTAGTGGATCGGGAACGGGGCACCGAGGCGCAGGCGCTCCGCGACCACCGGCCGGGCTGATCCTTCAGCGTGGTTGTCGACAACGACGACTTCCACCGGCAACAGGGTCTGACGGGTCAGATCGTCCAGCAGCGCGGCCAGTCGGTCCGGCCGGCGGTAGGTGGCAATGCAGAGACTGATCTTCATGGCCGACTCAACGATCAATGCGGTGGGCAGCCTTGACGACCGCCACCAGATCCTTCCGGGCGCGGAGGATGTTCCAGAACAGCAGAGCAGCGGCGGTCGGCGTGGCGAGCGAGCCGTGCCCCTGTGTCACCGCAACCATGGTCCACAGCAGGATGTAGAACATCAGTCGCGACAGGAAGAACGGCGCCTCCGGCCAGTCCTGATTGCCGACGCGATACAGGTAGTACGGCACCCAGCGGGCGAGGACATGCGCGCCCAGTGCCAGCGATGCTGCCGGCCCGATCGTCACCAGCGACACGAACGCCGCCGTGCGCGCCAACTGCAGCCCGGGGAACAGCCAGATGCGCGTCGACTTGTCGATTCGGTTGTAGACCATGAACGCGATGTGAGTCAGCACCAGCGTTCCGGCCCACAACGCGAAGTCCTTCGGCACCGGCTCGCTGGGGTAGCGCAGCATGAAAATGGCGATGGCACCGGTGACCGCGGCCCAGACCCACGGCATCACCGTCGGCGTGGCGACCTCGACCCGCCCGAAGTTCCGGCTCAGCCGCGGGTCGTGTTCAAACTTCTGGGCGCTGCGATCGTTGTCGACATAGCCACGCTCGTAGATCGCCCAGAACGACACCAGCAGTACCAGCAGGCCGACGGCGTGCAGCAGCGGCATCGCCGTGTAGAAGATCGTCGACAGCAGCCAGAACGCGTAATCCTCCTGCAGGATGCCGCGCATGATGTAGCGCTGGCCGGGCCGCTTCACCTCGGTCAGGTACTGGCCCGGCAGGTAGACGCGGCGCAGCGCATGGCGGTACCGGGCCTCCGGCCACAGCGTGCGTACCGGAAATCTGCAGTGGTCGAGCAGCGCGCGGTCGTCCATCGAATCGGTCACGACCATGCTGTTTCGCACGCGCTCATCACCGAGCGTTTCGATCGCCAGCGCCAGCTTGCCGCGCAGCCGATCGCGCGGCGAACTGTCCTTGCAGGCCACCAGCGGCGCATCGCCGAGCCCCAGTTCGGCGATCAGCGGACGCACGATTGGCTCGAACCCCGCGGTGAGGATGATGGCGCGGCCCTTGGACGCGCGGACCGCGTCGATCAACGGACGATTGGCGCCGGCCTGCGCCAGCGCGGCGACGCTCCGCCGCCAGCGCCAGTTGATCCAGGGGCAGAACAGTCGAACCACGCGCACGCGCCACCAGTCGCGTGAAGGCAGCCCGCCGGTGAAGCGCCACGGCTTCAGGGCGTCCAGCACGCGCAGCAGGATCAGGATCGGCAGACCGGGTGACGCCGAATCGAGGAAGTCCTCGGTGGAGTTGCGCAGGTACAGCGTTTCATCAAGATCAAGCAGCAGGTCGCCGTCGAATCCGGAAACAGCGCTCAGCGCCTCGTCCGGTGATTTGTCGTGAGCACTGGTGCGGTCTGGTAGGGAGCCGCTCATGGCGAGAGAGTGGGCATCTGCATGGCAAAGGTTGGAAATGACGGGTACAGATGCCGGTGCGAGCAAAAGCTGCGCCGCCCCGCGTCAGCCTGCAAAATCGTACCGCAAGCCCATGACAAGACGATTGATTTCGACCCATCGGAGGCTGATGGAACATCCGGGATTGCATTCCGGTGCCATTCATGAGGCTCCATTCAGAAATGATTGATGACTGCACCGAGGATCTGCGAGCGGGTCACCGACAGGCGCCGCAGCATCTCCTTCTGCTCGCGATACGGTGTGTGGTTGGCGCGCGCCACGGTGAGCACGCGGCCGACCACGGTCGCCACGGCAAGGCCGTCCGAGAACTGGCTGACCGGCGCGGTATCGACGATGACGAACTCGTAGCTGTGCCGCCATTCCTTCACCAGCCGCTCGAAATGACCGTCGGACAGCAGTTCCAGCGGATTCAGCGGCTGCGGCCCGGCGGTCAGCAATGACAGATGCGGCAAGCCTTCCACCGACAGCAGCGGCGGCATCACGCGCTTCGCGATCGCCTGCGACAGGCCGTTCTCGTTGTCGGCATTGAACAGCAGGTGCTGCCGGGGACGGCGGAGGTCGGCATCGACCAGCAAGGTCGGATGGCCGAGCTGCGAGAACGCGATCGCTAGGTCCGCGCTCAGGCGAGACCGTCCCTCGCCGGCGCAGGGGCTGATCAGCGCCATCATATTCGCGCGAACCAGCCCGTCATGGCGCAGCAGCAGTTCGGTTCGCAACGCCTGCATGCGTTCGCCACGCTTGTCGAACGGATCGCGATGGCTCAGCAGCTCGGCACCGAGCCGGGCATGAACCACCGGTGCGTGCACGGCCTGCTGGGTGGTTTCGCGGGCGTACTCCACGTCCTCTTCGGTGACGAAGCCGGTGGAGATCGCGGCTTCGGGAAAGCTGATGTCGAGCACGCGCGCGGCATGCTCGATCTTCAGGACGGCCTCTTCATCGAGCGCGCAGACGCGGATCAGCGCGTCGCGCAACATTTTGTCCGCAGCCGCAGGACTGGAAGCGGGGTCAGTCATCGTCAGGCGGGAATGGCGTTGAACTCGACGATGACCGGAATGCCGTAATCGCGTTCGATGTCGTCACGGCAGCGTACGCGGCGGAACAGCAGGCCATACATCAACGGGAGTGCGCCGCCGGCGCCGATGCCGAGCACGACGGCCATCATCACCGTGGTTCGCGTGCGGCGGCTCGATGCCTTGGTCGGCGGCGTGGCACGGCTGACGACCTTGATGTTGTTGTAGCTCGAATTGGTGGCGCGGGTGATTTCGTCGAAGCGTTCGAAGGCGTTGCGGTACGTGGTCTGCGCCGATTCGAGTTCGACTCGGTACTTCTCGCCTTCTTCGCGCAGTTGACTTTGCGAGATCACGCGCTTGCCCTGCTCGGCGATTGCGGCGCGGATCTTCGCTTCGAGCTGACGGGCATTGGTCAGATCGGCATTGGCCGAGGTCGACTGGCTGCGCACGGCCTTGTCGATCTCGCGCTGGGTGACCGCGATCTGGGTTTTCAGCTCGATCACGCGCGGATTCTTCGGGCCATCGGTCAGGCGGTACTCCGCCATCTTCGCTTCCTGCTCGGCCAGCTGGTTGCGCAGCGTGATGATCAGTTCGGAGGTCGCGCCGGGAATCGTCGCACCGGGGGCGCTGTAGGCGGCAATTTCGAGCGCCCGACGCTTGCCCTGGGCGACGATCAGCTCTTCCTGCAGCGAGGCCAGCGCGGCATCGTCGGCATTGTCCTTGCCGCCGGAAATGATGCCGGTACGCTGCTGGAACTCCATCAGCTGCGTTTGCGCCTTGGTCACCTTGGCCTTCAGCTCGGCGAGCTGGGCGCTGAACGCGCGGATCGTGCGATCGGTGTCCGGGCTGCGGCGCTCGTAATCGCGCGACGCGTAGATCTCGGCGATGGTGTTGGCGGTGTCCGCAGCTTCGACCGGCGAATTCGCCGTGTAGCTGACATAGACGAGCTGGCTGCCGTAACGGCCTTGCGTGACCGCCAGCTTCGCCTGAAGGGCGGCCTCGGCCGCAGCACGCCGCACGTCTTCCGGCAGCTTTTTCGGCCCCGCCATCTTCTCGTTGTCCTGCAGCTTCAGGCGATCGACGACGAGCTGCAGCACCACCGAGCTCGAAATCAGCTCGAGCTGCGTGGCCATGTAGTTGCCGAGCAACTGCAGCGGAAACTCCTTGCCGGCGATCGGGTCGTTGACCTCGGGCTTGATGATCAAGGTGGCGGTGGCAACGTAGGTCTTGGGCTTGCGAACGCCAACCACACCCACCAGCAGCGAAACCACCAGCGCGATCAGCACCGAACGCTTCCAGAACGCCTTCGAGATCGCGATCAGCTGCGCGATCGACATGCCCGGATGGGTGTACTGCTGCGGCACGATCGGCCCGGACATCGGCGTGGCCGCCGACATCGGGATGACCGGAAGCTGGTCTCTCATCGCCATCAGAATATGCTTTCCTTGACCCGGATCACGTCGTCCGGCTCCAGCTTGTCGTTGAGTTTCGGGTACACCGTGAGGTACCCGCCACCCGGCTTCTTGCGCTTGATCTCGATTCGGCTCGTGCTGCCGCGGCGGGTCACGCCACCAACCAGGGTCAGCGCCTGAACCAGAGTCATGCCCGGATCGAGCTTGACCTTGCCCGGGTTGTTGACCTCGCCATAGAGGAAGACCTGTTCGCCGCGCGGCACGTACAAAGTATCGCCGCCCTGGAACTTGATCGTCGGAAAGTCGATATTCGGATTGGATAGGCTGCTGAGATCGATCGGCGTGCGCGTGACCCTGCCGTTTTCATCGGTCCGAAGCAGGAAAATGACATCCGAGGAGTCTTCCGACTTGCCGCCGGCCTGAGCCAGCAGATCGAACACCGTGGTTCGTGATTCCACCGGATAACGCCCCGGCTCGCCGACTTCACCCAGCACGGAGACCTGTTGGCTGGTGCCCTTGTCGAGCGTGATCGACACCTGCGGGTTGACGAGGAATTCGCCATCCTGAAACGCCTTCGCGACTTTCTGCGATGCCTGTGCCGGGGACAGGCCCTTGACTGTGACCGGCCCGACCAGCGGAACCTGGATCGTGCCGTCTTCCGAGACCACGACGGTGGTGCTCAGGTCCGGCTTGCCGTAGACCTGCACGCTGACGCTGTCGCCAATTCCGAGCAACACCAGCGGCGCAATGCCCGGCGTGTTGCCGGATGGGTTGCCCGGCGCGTTGCCATTGGCCGGCGTCGACGATGGCCCCGCAGCGGTTGGTGACGTTGGCGACGTGGGCTCGGCGGCGGCTTTCTTGCGGCTGAACTGGCTGTCAAGCTCGAGATCGATATGGTCCGGATAAGCTGCAACGGTCGGCCCGGCGGCGAGCCACAGCGACAATGCCAGCACCCCGCCGAGCAGCGACGCGGCGATCCGAGCCGGTGCGGCGAGCACTGCGGTACGGGAACGGGCGACAGGGGGCGATGATCCGGACATTCAGGGCTCCTCGTGCAGGAATTTCGACAGGGATCGACGATACGTCCTGCCGGCTCTCGACGCGTGGCGCCTGCGTGCTGCGCCAGAGCACGAACGCAAGATTACAGCACGGATCGGCGGTCGATTCGAGCGGCTGTTGGCGGCTTCTGCAGGCGCTGGCACCGACGCTTGCGGAATGCTCGCCAGCGGCGCCTGGCCTACGAATTCAGCCTCACGGGCGGCCGGCAGGTCTTGGAAAGACATCATGGGCAGTGGGTGGAGGCGCTTGACCGATCACCGGCTGCGCAGCGACCGCAACAGGTTGCCGGTCGCCATCCGCACCGGCGTCACCGCTGCCATCGCAGCGGCCTTCGCCGTATCGATTCCGCGACCCGGCGGCCGCGGCTGCAGGCCGGCCTGCCGCAGGTAGTGGTTGCAGGCACGGACCCGGCCATCGGCCCGGGTCTTGTCGGTTTCCCACACGATCGAATACGAGATCGAGCGGCTGGCACCGGTTTCGACCCAGTGCGGCGCGTTCTGCGGCTGATGCAGGCCGAGGCCCGCGACCAGCGGAAACACGTGCTCGTGGCTGCGGTCGCGGCCGTCGAGATCGATCTGGGCAATGTCGACCATGCCGCGGACAAAAAAGCGTTCCAGCTCCGGCTCGGACACCGCCACCGGCGCGTAGACGTGATAGCGCTTCTCGCCTTCGATCTGCGCGAAGAAGTTGATTTCCGGATCGAAATGGAACGGCGTGATCGCCGCACCCGAGCTGATGAAGACGGCCGATTCGCGGCGCACGACCTTCTGGCCATGCAGGCCGCCGTTCAGTTCGATGATCTGCTTGAACAGCAGGTCCATCAGATCCCGGAACGCGGAGTCGTGGTTCTCCAGACGCTTCAGCAGCACGCGATGCGCGCCCTGCTCAAGTCGCATCATCGCTTCGTGCGGCTTCAGGTAGCCGTGATCAACCGAATAGAACTGTGTGCCCGGCGTCGGCGCGCTGCTGGCGACGAACCAGTCCGGCTGCGTCGGCACGTAGCGCTCGGCCAGCTTCAGCAGGTTGTCGAACGAGAACAGGTCGAGGCGGTGCAGGTCGTGGCTGTAGCCGAACGGCTTGCGGTCGAACGACGACCGGAACACGTCGGCGTCGAAGTGCAGCAGCGAAGAATGGGCCGAAGCGGTCATCGGTGAATCCTCACTCGGCAAGCTCGAACAGGAAGCCGGAGAACTCCTTCAGGAATCGCTCCGGGTGAAACGGGATCAGCACGTCGAGATCCTGCACCGCCCAGCGATCGCGCAGGCGGTAGCCGGCGGATTCGAAGTAGGCCAGGAAGTTGCGCTCGTTGTAGAGCCGCATCGGACAGACTGCGGGGCCGTAGTTGTGCAGGGTCCAGCAGTCCTCGTACGGCACCACCGGCAGCTTGTTCAGCAGGATGTAGCGCGGCTTCGCCGCCAGCTGGTCGATCAGCCCCGGCACCGAATGTTCCATGAACTGCATGGCGCCGGCCGACAGCAGCACGGTGCACGGCGGAGCCGCACGCAGATCATCGAGAAAATGCAGGTTTTCGGCGTTCTCGCGCTCGGCCACGGCCTTGCCCTGCCGAGCCAGTTGCGGCACCTCCACCACGGTCCAGCTCGCGCCTTCCGGTAGCTTCATGTAGCGGCGCAGCCCGTAGTAAGTCAGCCCGATGGAGCCGCCGAGATCGACGAGGCGTTCGCCGGCCTTGAGGGTCTGGGTGATCCAGAAGAACACCGGATAGGTCGATGGCCGCACCGGGTCGATGTTGTCGAGCCACAGGGTCGAGCTTTCCTCGAGGTCCCAGCCGGCCTTGCGGCTCGGCGGGATGTCGGCCAGTGCTTCGGCATACGTCGCGTAGATCCGCGAATGCAGGCCAGTATGATCCTGCCGCTTCATCTGCTGGGCGATGAACCAGGTCTGGAAGCCGGGAATCAGCGCCAGCCAGCGTCCGGTCGGCAGGCGCGACAGGACGATGTCCGTCAGCTTGCGCAGGATGCGCTTCCAGAGCGGGGGGGGAACGTTCGAGAACATGGTGTGCGGCGTGCTTCAGGTCGCGATTCGGAATGATCTCATGCAGGTGCCGTTCCACGAAGACGATCAAACCGGCAAATCCCGCAGAACGGCAGCGGCACTGTGCAGCGAGTCACGCGTGGCGGCGAGACCTCGCTTATTTCCACTGGGCGCGAACCTGCATCGAATAGACGAAGCCTTCGAAGTTGCTGATCGGCACGTTCGAATCGCGTCGGGTGTACGTGACCAGCGGCGAGAGCACCAGCCAGTCACGGGCTTCGTACGCCGCGCCGAGGTTGACCGCATGCAGCCGGTCACGGCGGCCGGTGAAGTCGGTCGGCGCCGAAGTGGCGTCGCGGAACACGCTGTCGGTGTAGGCGTAGTTCAGCGTCGTTTCGATGCGGGACGTGGCGGCCCAGGCGAGCCCGGCGGTGCCGCCCGTGGAAATGATCGAGTTGTCGCCGACATCGAACGATTCCACCGCGCGCAGGAATGCGAAGTTGGCGCTGGTTTTGCCGGTCAGTTCACGCCGGTAGTTCAGGCTGCCGGTGACGCCCTCGGCGCCCTGGCGCTTGGTGTATCCGAGCGTCAGCGCAAAATTCGAGATGTCGCTGGCCGCGTACTGCACTTGGGTGCCGCCCGTGTATTGTTTGAAGTTGTTGTTCTCGGCCGTGCCGCGGTACTGGCTGGTGGTGTACGCGCCGGTGATGCCGGCGCTGAGTCGATTGATGCCGATGTAATTGACCGCGACACTCGAGGTGCGCTCGTCCAGTCGCAGCGTGGGAGCGTTGCGCGCCGGGGTTTGCAGGATGCGGACGTTGTAGCCGGCGTTGAAGTTGACGTCGTTGGTCAGCAAAAAGGCGGTCGTGGCGCCGAGCGTCGTGGTCTGCTGCGTGTTCAGGCGGGTGGTGTCGCGATCGGCGAATGACGCGCGGGTCTTGACCTCGGTACCGGACAGCGTGCCCTTGATCCGTCCGAACAGCGTCCAGTCGAGGCCGCCGCCATAGTTGTAGGCGTTCTGGTTCAGGCTCGGGATGCTCAGGTAATTGAAGCGGCTGCCTTCTACCTTGACGAACAGTCGCTGCTGGGCAAGGAGGTACGAGGCATCGACCCCGACGGCGTTGTTGAAGATGAAATCGGCGTTCGTTTGCTCGCCCTGAACGACCGGAACCTGCGACTGGTCGGGGACGCGGTAAATGTTGGTGTCGTAGCTCGTGGTCGACGTCACGTACGGAATGAAGGTGGTTTCCGCCTCGGCAACGCCGCTGCCGACGAGCGCGGGCAGCGCCAGCGCCGGCGCGAGCGTGATCAGCAGCCGGTGGCCGCGCTTGCCGGCGGCATCTGGCACGTGCGGCCGGACGGGAACGCTGCCGGGCACTTCGGATCGGGTCATCGGGATCTCCTGAGAGGCGGTGCTCACCGGGTGGGTACGCGGCGCGCGGCGATTGTGACCAAAAACCGCGATGTGTACGGTGCCATTGGGATGCACTAGTCGATAAAAACGGCAACGGGAAGCATTGTCCGATGCCGGCCCGAGCCTTGCCCGGTATGCTCATTGCTGTTGACTGTCAGCCCTCACCGCGCGCTCCCATGTCCCTGTCTGTCATCCGCTTCGACGATTACGATCTGCCTCGCTTCGTCGAGACTGCCGCCGGCTTTGGCGTCGATTCCTATGGCTTCGTGGTCACGCCGAATGCCGATCACCTGATCCGCCTTGACGAGGATGCCGAATTTCGCGCGCTGTACGACGAAGCCGCGTTCGTGCTGCTTGACAGCCGCTTCCTTGCGAAAATCGTGTCGGCCACGCAGGGGCTGTCGCTGCCGGTCTGCGCCGGCAGCGACTTGACCGCGCAACTGTTCGCGCAGGTGATCCAGCCGGACGACAAGCTGGTGCTGATCGGCGGCCGGCCCGAGCAGGCGGAAAAGCTCGCCTCGATCTATGGCCTGAAGCGCCTGGCGCATCACAATCCGCCGATGGGCTTCATCAAGAATCCCCTCGCGGTGGCTGATTGCCTCGCGTTCATCGAGGCCAACAGTCCGTTCCGCTATTGCCTGCTCGGGGTTGGTGCGCCGCAGCAGGAAATCATCGCGCGCCAGCTCAAGCAACGCGGCATTGCCCGCGGCTTGGCGCTGTGCATCGGCGCGTCGGTGGATTTCCTGACCGGCGTCGAAAAGCGCGCGCCGGTGTGGATGCAGAAGCTCGGCATTGAATGGCTGTACCGCCTGCTGCAGTCGCCGCGGCGTCTCGCCAAGCGCTATCTGGTCCGGGGCCCGCGCGTGTTCGGCCTGCTGCGTCGCGTGTCGATCGAACTGCGGCCGGCGGCTCGCGTCGTGCCGCGCTGATTCGGCTCAGACCTGCCGTGATCGCCGGCCGAGCACGAGTGCCGAATCGACCCGCCGCAACGAAGATCGCGGCGGGAGATGGAGATCAGCGACGGGCGACCTGACTGTTGTGGCCGAACAGCGGCTGCACGTTCGGACCCCAGTTCTCCTGGACGCGCGGCGTCAGCGTCACCACCCGCTGTTCCTGCCGCTTCAGGCGCTCGCCCAGGCGAATGCTGAGCGCGGTCACCGTCAGCATCGGATCGCCCAGCCCCGAGGTCGGGAACACCGAAGCGCCGGCCACGTACAGGTTTTCGACGCCATGCACGCGACAGTCGGCATCGACCACTGACGAGCGTCGGTCGGTGCCCATCCGCGTCGTGCCGACGTGATGGTTCCCCTGATCACCATGGCAGGTGATCATCGCCGACAGCGCCGCGGGATCGTGGTCGAAACTGCCGGCGCCGCTGCGCCGCAGCGCTTCGCCGAACAGGTTGACGCCGCGCCGGACGGTCTCGAAATCCGCGACATTGCAATTCCAGTCCGCTCGCAAGGTCGGCATGCCAGTGGCATCGACCGTACTGTCAAGCATCACGCGGCTGCTCGGATTCGGCTGCTGCTCGGCTTGCCAGTCGATCCGGAACCGGGTCTGGCGGCTCGGCATCAGCCTCGGAAGCAGATAAGCCAGACCGAGCTTGTTGCCGGTCACCGAATCGACGGTCGGATGACGCAGTCGTACCGCGAACTGGCCGATCTGCAGTCGCCGCTGCGTGTCGTCACGCAAGGTCATGCGGCGACGGCTGCGGATGCCGCCGACATCGCGCGCATGACCGTACCAGACCGCGTTCGGCGGCTCGATCAATTTCACAGTGCCGATCGCGCCCTGCAGCGGGCACATCAGGTATCGCCCAACGTTGTCGTTGTCGTTGCCGATGCCGTTGCGGTGCACATCACGGCTCGCCAGCAGCAGGCGGGCATTTTCGAGTGTGCCGGCGGCTAGCACGAACTGGCGTGACTTGATCTGGATCGACCGGCCACCTTCGGCGCGAACGACAAGGCCTTCAACCGCCGTACCGTCTTGGTTCAACTGGATTCGCGTGACCGTGGCGTGGCTCAGCACGGAAACATTGCTGGCGCCGACAACCTGGCGGCCGTAACGCTTGCCGAAGTCGGCCAGCGGGCCGTAGTGATCGATCGCGGTGCCGTCGAAATGTTCCGGGCGGAAGCCCGGCACCAGCGGCGATTGCGCCAGCAAGGTGTCGCGTTCCTGAGTCTGCGCCGACTCATCGCTTTCGCACAGGCGCATGGCGCGTGCGTAGTAAGGCGCGAGCATGTCGCTGGTCAGCGGCCAGCCACTTTCCGGGACATAGCGCCGCTTTTCCAGCTCAATCGCCGAGAACGCGGTGCAGCGCGACTCCTGCTTGCTGATCGACCCGCCGAACTGACGGCGGCGGTTCTGCTCCAGCGGCGGGTGCAGGCGTTCGTCGACCACGCTGCCAACATTCAGGGCATCGGCTTCGCGGCTGCTGCCGAGTCCACCGGATTCGATCAGCAGCACGTCGAGGCCGGTTGCGATCAATTCGAGCGCCAGGGCAATGCCGGCTGCGCCGCCCCCGACGATGCAAACCTCGGCCTGCATGCGCTGGTTGTCGGGCAAGTCGCGTGCGTCGATCATGAATTCGGCGGTCTTTGTCTGGATGCGTGACGTATTTTTAACAAAACGCAAAGCCCGTGCGATTGATCCTAGTTAATTGCTATTAAAAATTAAACTAACCCAAAGGAAGCAGACAGAATTCCGACGGATCAGACATTTTTGCTGAACGTGACGACATAGTCTGGTGTTGACAGGATACCCGCCAATGCTGCAGCGCAATACAAAAATGCTTTGACATTTGCTTCTTTTAATCAATCAGTTAAGCAAGACCGACGTTCCTCATCGGCGCAGACCCGCAGGGCTGCGCACAGCGCAGGGCAAGCGCTGCTTGCGAACAATGTGTGAATGGATACGAAATCAGGGTCCTATCGAGACCTTGATCAAAATGGGATGACTGTTTCATGAATCGCAATGCACCATCACGTGGTTGCAGCCGCGCCCATGACGTACACTCGGCACGATCTTTGGTCGGCCGGTCCGTAGTCGCCGAAACCATGCCAGATATCGGGCCTGCGACTCGATTCCAGCGGAAAATCGTAGGGCAGTCGATCGGTTTCGAGTTACCGTCACGATGGTGGCGAACGTGCTGCCCAAGGCCTCCTCACTGTCACTGACGTCGACGTTCAAGTTTCCAGCCTCCTGCCGGCTCTGCGACCCTCATCCATGACTCAAACGCCTGATCAAACCCTGATTCCGTCCGAGTCGACGTCCTCACGGCGAAAGCTCAGCTACGACTTCGTGTCGCTGGCCAGCGATCTGCTTCCGGTGTGGGACGTGCTGATCATGCTGCTGGTTCCGTTTCTGACCGAATATTTGTACGCCACTTTTTTTGGGTATTCGAAATCCGTGGTTGGAAATGCCCCC
>FRDC01000067.1_pt1 | contig 43662 bp, 42 predicted proteins | sample 1106171 | NCBI WGS metagenome assembly FRDC01 (sample SAMEA3930566, study PRJEB13176) | freshwater metagenome | biome: Drinking water system; feature: drinking water; material: water | place: Singapore | collected 2014-12-20 | reverse complement strand
GCCGCCTCCCCCGCCGCCCCCGCCGCCGCCGCCGCCTCCCCCGCCGCCGCCGCCGCCGCCCGCGGTGCAGTGCTCGCCGGGTCCGTTCATCGTGTTCTTCGAGTGGGATAAGTCGGACATCACGCCGGAAGCGGCGTCGATCCTCGACAACGCCGTCTCGCAGTACCAGAATTGCGGCAGCGCGCAGGTGATGCTCGCCGGCTTCACCGACCGTTCGGGCACGCCGAAGTATAACCTCGGCCTGTCGCAGCGCCGGTCGGACGCGGTCAAGGCGTACATGACCTCGCACGGCATCGCCGAGGGCGTCGTCACCACCCAGGCGTTCGGCGAAGATCCGACCCGCCTGCGCGTGCAGACCGCCGACGGTGTGCGCGAAGTGCAGAACCGTCGCGTGGAAATCACTTACGGCCCCGGTTCGGGCCAGTAAGTCTTCCGCTCGAAACAAGATTGGGGAGGCAGGGCAACCTGCCTCCCTTTTCTTTTGCCTTGCGCGGCTTAAGCCGAATAGCGCGGGAGCGCGGGCAATGACCCCCACCCCGCTTCCCGTCGCCGAACTCAGCGTCAGGTTCTTTCTCGATCTCGCGCTCATCCTGCTCGCGGCGCGGCTCTGCGGCTACGCCAGGCGCCGCTGGCTCGGCCAGCCGCCGGTGGTGGGCGAGATGATCGCCGGAGTGTTGCTGGGGCCGTCGCTGCTCGGTCTCGCCGCCCCCGCGCTCACCGGCTTTTTGTTTCCGATCGAAATCAGACGGCTGCTCTATGTCCTCGCCCAGCTTGGCGTGGGGCTTTACATGTTCATCGTCGGGCTCGGCTTCGACGTGCGCGCGTTTCGGGCGCACCGCGGCAGCGCGCTCGCGGTATCGCTCTCTGGCATGGCGGCGCCGTTCGGCCTTGCCCTGCTGCTCGCGCCCTGGCTGCTGAGCCTGCCCGGCCTGTTCGCGCCCAACTTCACGCTTGCCCAGCCGGTGCTCTTCGCGGGAGCGTGCATTTCGATCACCGCCTTTCCGATGCTCGCCCGGATCATTCAGAAGCGCGGCCTTGCCGGATCGCCGCTCGGCGCGCTGGCGCTCGCGGCGGGGGCGATGGATGACGCGGCCGCCTGGGCGGTGCTCGCGATCGTGCTGGCGAGTTTCGGCGACGGGCCGTTCATCGCGGTAAAGGCGATCGGCGGCGGGCTCGCCTTCGCGGTGCTGATGCTCGGCCCCGGCCGGCGGCTGGTCGGCGGCATCGCGAGGCTATCCGCCGATGCGGGCCTCGCCACCGCGCTGATCCTCTTCCTGCTCGGTGCCTTCCTGATGGATTGGGTCGGGATGCATGCGGTGTTCGGCGGCTTTCTGCTTGGCACCGCGATGCCGCACGGCGCCTTCGCCGATCAACTCCGCGCCCGGCTGTTGCCGCTCACCGTGGTGCTGCTGCTGCCGATCTTCTTCACCTATTCAGGGCTCAACACCCAGCTCGCGCTTGTCGCCGATCCCGCGCTCGCGCTGGTGACGCTGACGATCCTCGCAGCCTCGATCGCCGCGAAGTTCGGCGCCTGCTGGCTCGCCGCGCGCCTCACCGGCCAGGATCAGCCGACCGCGCTCGGCATCGGCGCGCCGATGAACGCGCGCGGGCTGATCGGGCCGCCGCTGTTCGCGATGCTGGTGGTGATGGCGATCGTCACCACGCTGATGGCGGCGCCGCTGTTCGAGCTGGTCCAGCGCCGCCCGGCGCCGGCGGTCAGCTAGCCGCCAGCCAGTCGCGGATCGCGCGGTTCACCGCGTCGGGCGCTTCCCACGGCACGAAATGCCCCGCGTCGGGCACGCGCACGACGGTAAGGCGCGGAACCAGCGCGTCGAGCCCCTCCAGCTGGCAGGGCAGCAGCGCGGTGTCGCCCATTCCCCAGATCACCAGCGTCGGCTGGGTGACGGGCGGAAAGGGCGCGTCGACAAAAGCGGGACGCGGCGGGTTCTCGTCCATCGCCGGCACCTGGATCGCGCTCGCGCGGTACCAGTTGAACATCGCCGTCAGCGCGCCCGGCTGCGACCATTGATCGACGTAGAACGGCCGCTCGGCCGCGAGCTTGTCGGCATCGGCGTGGCCGACAAAGGTCTTGTCGAAGAACGCCTCCACCCCGATCCCGGCGATCATCGTCTCGATCGCCGGATCACGGAATGCGCGGATATACTGGCTCGCGCGGCGCTGATCGAGCCCGTCAAACATGCTGCGCTGGAAGACGAGCGGGTGCGGCGCGTTGAGGATGATCAACCGCTCAACCGCCTGCGGATTTTGGAGCGCCGCCATCCAGGCGATCGCGCCGCCCCAATCATGGCCAACCAGCGTGAAGCGCTCCTTGCCGAAATGCCGGGCGAGTGCGAGCATGTCGCCGACGGGCTTGTCGGGGGTGTAATTCTCGACCCCCTCGGGCTTGCCAGACCGCGCGAAGCCGCGCTGATCGGGCGCGATGACGAAATGATCGCGCGCGAATTCGGGGATCTGGTGGCGCCAGGTGCGGTGCGATTCGGGAAAGCCGTGGAGGAAGATCATCGCGGCAGCGCCCGGATCGCCCGCGGTCGCGACATCGAGCGAGACACCGGTGGGCAGCGCGATGCGGGTGAGCGGAAAAGCCTCGGTCATGCAGCCAATCTCCTGAGCGCGGAGGCCGAGGCTAGCGGGTGGCGTCGGCGCGGGAAACCCCCGGCCAATCGAGCGGTTCGATCCGCCCGATCATCACGCTCCAGCAAAAGGCGCCACAGAGCGAGATGGTGGCCGCGACCAGGAACGCGGCGGTGAAATTGCCCGCGCGATCGACCAGCCACCCCGCGAGCAACGGCGCGACGATACCGGCGGCGTTCCCCACCGCGTTCTGGAAGCCGATCCATTTGCCGGCGGCGGCGGGGCCGGCGAGCGTCTGTCCGGTCGCGTAGATGTTGCTCCCGGTCATCCCGCCGAACAGCTTGGCGACAAACAGCGCGATCAGCGCGACCCGCGCGTCGCCCCACGCGGCGCCCACCAGCGCCGCGGCACTGATCAGCGTTCCCCCGGTCATCATCGTCTTGCGCGCCAGATTGGCGCTGGCGCCGGCGGCGATCCAGCGATCGGGCAGATAGCCGAACAGCAGCGCGCTCCCCGCCTCGACCAGATAGAGCAGCCCGCCCATCGCGGCCATGCCGGCGATCGAATAGCCGTGGACCTTCACCAGATACACCGGCAGCCAGGCGAGCATGAAATAGAAGCTGTAATTGACGCAGAAATGCCCCAGCGCCGTCGCGATCGCCGGCCGCCGCCGGGCGATGGCGAGCAGCGAGGGCGCCGGCGCCGACGCCGCGTGCGGGCGCGCGGTATCGCGCCGCAGCCGCAGCCACGGCAGCAACCACAGCAGCGAGAGCGTGCCGAACAGCACGAAGCTTGGCCGCCAGCCATAATGCGCCATCACCAGCCCGCCGACATAGGTGCCGAAGGCGGGGCCGATCGACAGGCCCAGCGCGGTCACCGAATTGGCCTGGCCATAGCGTTCGGGCGGCACATGATCGGTGATGAGCTTCGACGCGCACGGGAACATCGCCGCCTCGCCCAGCCCCAGCAGCAGCCGCAGCACCAGCAGCGCCAAGAAGCCGCCGGCATAGCCCGTCGCGACCGTCGCCACCGCCCACAGTGCGATGCCGGCGGCGAGCACGCGGTAGGCGCAGAAGCGCTGCGCCGCCCAGCCTGCCAGCAGCTGCGCCGGTGCGTAAACCCAGAAAAACGCCGAAATCAGCAGCCCGAACGCGGTGTTGCTCAGGGCGAGTTCGGTCTTGAGCAGCGGTCCGGCGGTCGCGAGATTGCCGCGATCGACATAATTGATGAACACCGCCGCGCCCAGCAGCAGCACCAGCCACCGCGCATGGTTGCTCACCCGCCGTGCCTGCACGATGCCCGCCATGCGCCCTCCCCCAAGGAACGATCAGGCTAGGGCAAGCGATCGGACCGTCAAGTCATTGCTCCCATATAACGATCAGGGATGGCTGACGGTGCGCGGTACCTCGGGGATAGGAATATATTCCTTGTCGTCGCCCGGCACCTTGGCCCAGTCGCCGGCCTTCCATGCCGCCTTCGCCGCCTCGATCCGATCGCGGCTGGAGCTGACGAAATTCCACCAGACATAGCGCGGGGTGCGGAACGCCTCGCCGCCGCACAGCATCACCCGCCCGCCCGCGTCCGAGCGCAGCGTGCCCGTCACGCCGGGCTTCAGGATGTAGAGCGTCTGCGGCACGAGCGGCTGATCGTCGAGCCGGGCCTCGCCATAAGCGACATAGAGGGCGCGCTCGTCCGCCTCGGCGTCGATCGGCACCGCGCCGCCGGGTGCCAGGTCGATATCGGCATAGATCGTCTCGGCATAGATGCTGGTCGGCGCGGTCGCCCCCCAGAGCGTGCCCATGATGATCCGCGCGCGGGCGCCGCTCGCCTCCACCACCGGCAGGCGGTCGCGGGTCACCTGCTCGAAGGCGGGATCGCGCTCTTCGTCGGCCTCGGGCAGGGCGAGCCAGGTCTGGATGCCGGAGAGTTCGGGGCCGACCGCGCGCTCGCTCGCGGGCGAACGCTCGCTATGGGAGATGCCGTGCCCCGCCGTCATCAGGTTCACCGCGCCGGGCTCGATCACGACATGGCTGCCGATCGAATCGCGATGCTCGATCGCGCCGGCGAACAGATAAGTGACCGTCGCGAGGTTGATGAGCGGGTGCGGGCGCACGTCGATCCCCCCGCCCTGGGGGAAGTGCGCAGGCCCCATCTGATCGAAGAAGATGAACGGCCCCACCATCGTGCGGGGCCGCGACGGCAAGGTGCGATGGACCTTGAAGCCGCCCAGATCATGGCTGGTCGGCTCGATCAGGTGCAGGAAGGGATCGGTCATGCGCGGGCCTCCGCTTGTGCCAGGATCTCGGCCAGATCCTCGGGGAAATAGGGCTCGTCATGCGCAGCGAGTTCGGCGAGGGTGAACCAGCGCCAGCGCGTCATCACCCGCTGTTCGAGCGCGGTGTGGCGGGCCGTGTCGATCGCGGTGTCGCCCACGCGCACCAGGAAATAGCGCTCGTCCGCGTCCACCGGCACGCCTTCGATCGTGGTGAAACGCACCTGCCGCCGCGCGATCTCCGGCCCCGGATCGGTGTCGATCCCGGTTTCCTCCAGCAATTCGCGCCGCGCCGCCGCCGCATAGCTCTCGCCGGGATCGAGCGCGCCGCCGGGGGTGCACCAGAAGGGCGGGCGATCATCGGGCGTGAAGCGGAACAGCAGCACCCGTCCCGCGCCATCCACCAGCAGGATGCGCGCGGCGGGGCGCCTGGCGCGCATCACGCCTCGCCCGGCGCGAGCGCCCGGATCGCGAGCGCGTGCACCCGCTCCCCCGCCAGCCCGCGCAGCGCCTCGTTCACCAGCCGCTGCCGCGCCAGCCGACCGAGTCCGACAAAGGCCGCGCTTTCGACCAGCACCGAAAAGTGCGATTCGCCCGTGCCGTCGTCGCCGGCATGGCCGCGGTGCTTGGCGCTGTCGTTCACCACCTCCAGCCGGGACGGGGCAAGCGCCGCCGAGAGACGATCGGTGATTTCCTGGGCGATGGGGCCGGTGGCGATTGCGGTCATCGGCCCTATATACACGGCTTTGCGACCTCGGGGAGCGCGGTGGCGCGGACAAATGACAGAAAGGATCGGGCCACGCGTTTTCATGGCCGGATTGAGGGAACGGGGCAGCAATGCATGGCGCCGGGCTGCGATCAGCCGGGCGAGTTCCGCGCGCCCCCCGAAGACGGCACCCCGCCCGAGGGGCCGCCGCGCTATCGCTGGTTTTGCCTGGAGCATGTCCGCGAATTCAACGCGCGCTATAACTTCTTCGCCGGGATGAGCCCCGACGAGATCAGCGCCGCGCAGCGCCCCTATGCCGGGTGGGAGCGCGAGACCCGCGCCTTCGCGCATGTCGGCGCCGACCGGCCGCCGAGCTGGGGCGATTTCGCCGATCCGCTCGACGCCATCGCCGGGCGCTTTCGGGAACGCCGCGCGGCGAGCGCGGGCCGGCAGGACGGCAAGCCGCTGTCGGAGGCGGACCGCCGCGCGCTCCATGTGCTCGGGCTCGGCATCGACGCCGATCGCCGCGCGCTGCGCCAGCGTTACGCCGAGCTTGCCCGGCGCTATCATCCCGATCGCAACGGCGGCGACCGCAGCCACGAAGCCCGGCTGCAAGCGGTGATCGCCGCCTATCAACAGCTCAAATCCGCGCCGGCCTTCGCCTGATGCCGATCCCGGTGATCGCCCAGGCACCCGCCGCGCCCGCGCTGCCGCCGCATCTGAAGGCGCTCGCCGCGCGCGGCTATCGCCGCATCCCCCTCACCCTGCTCAGCACCGGGCATCTGGAAGTGATGGGCGCGGTGGGCGGCAAGCCGGTGCGGGTGCTGCTCGATACCGGCGCCGCCAACACCGTCGCCGATCGCGACTGGGCGACGAGCGCGGGCTTCACGCTGCGCCCACTCGGCATCAAGGGTGCGGGCGCGGGCAGCGTGGCGCTCGATCTGGCGCTGGTGGAAGGCGCGGAACTGTCGATCGGCGGCATCCGCCTGTTCCGCATTCCCGTCCTCGCGATCGACTTGCGCGAAGTGCGCGCGGCGCTCAGGCAGCAGGGGGTGGAGCCGCCCGATCTGGTGCTGGGCGGCGATGTGCTGAAGGCGTGGAGCGCGGTGATCGACTATCCCACCGCGACGCTGTGGCTGGCGCCGCAGCGGTAACGGGCCGGCCGGAACGGCCAGCCCGCGCCGCGGGTCACGCCGGGTTGGGGGCGTACACCCGCAGCCGGTGCCCATCGGGATCGAGCGCGACGAAAGTGGTGCCGAAGCTCATCGCCGTCGGCGGCTGGGCGATACCGACCCCACGCGCGCTCCAATCGGCGTGAAGCCCCTCGACCGTCGCCGCGTCCGGCACCGCGACCGCGATCTCGTGCGCGCCCGGGGCGGTGGCGGTTGCCGGTACGACATGATCGCGCGCCCATAGCCCCAGCATCACGCCGTCACGCAGCGGCAGGATCGAGATATCGTCCTTCTGATCGACCACTGGCAGCCCGAGCAGCGCGGCATAATGCGCCGCGCTCGCGCGATGATCCTGGACGTAGAGCAGGATGAAATTGAACTCGGCCATGGTGTTTCTCCCTCGCCCGGCGGCCCGCTGATCGAGCGCCGGCGAAAGGCGGGATACGCAACCTTGCTGTCAGTTTTTGTCAGCAGTCATTGCTCGGCCACGCCCTGCAGCTCGCGCCACTGTTTGAACAGCGCGGCCCGGCGGCGCGGGAAACGATCGGCCAGCGGCTCGAGCGCGGCGATGCGATCGCAGCGGAAATGGCGATAGCCGTCGCGCAACTCGCACCAGGCGACGACCACGCGCACGCGATCGAAAAAGGCGAGCGCGACCGGCCAGATGGTGCGCTCGGTCGCCTTGCCCTGCTCGTCGGCATAGCCGATCCGCAGCTTGCGCTCGGCGCGGATCGCGGCACGGATCGCGGGCAGTTCGGCGTCGCCCGCCGCGATCGGCGCGCCGGGGCCGATCAGCAGCCCGGATGCCTCGATCCCCTGCTTCAAATCCTCGGGCAGCACCGCGCCCACCTTCGCCAGCACGTTGCGCGCCGCCTGGCCGAGCGCGCCATCGGCCCGCTCCGACACCCAGCGCGATCCCAGCACCAGCGCCTCGATCTCTTCCTCCGAGAACATCAAGGGTGGCAGCAGGAAGCCGGGCCGGAGCACGAAGCCGATGCCAGCCTCGCCGTCGATCGGCGCGCCTTGCGCCTTCAGGCTTTCGATATCGCGGTAAAGCGTGCGGAGCGAAACGCCCAGTTCGAGCGCGAGCACCGCGCCCGCGACCGGACGCCGATGGCGCCGCAGCAACTGGATCAGATCGAGCAGGCGTTGCGCGCGCGACACGGCAGTGCCCGCTACCCCGCCGCCGCCGCGTCCAGCGTCGCGATGTCGATCTTCACCATGTCCATCATCGCCGCCATCACCCGCGCGGCGACGCCGGGGTCGGGATCGGCGAGCAGCTCGGTCAGGCGGCGCGGGGTGATCTGCCAGCTGAGGCCGAACTTGTCCTTCAGCCAACCGCAGGCGACCGGCGTGCCACCGTCCGCGGTAAGCGCCTCCCAAAGGCGGTCGGTCTCGGCCTGATCCTCGGTGCCCACCTGCAGCGACACCGCGTCGGTGAAACTTGTGTATGGCCCGCCGTTAAGCGCCAGGAAGGGCTGGCCGAACAGCGTGAATTCCACCGTCAGCACATCCCCCGCGCGGCCCGCCGGGTAATCGATCGGCGCGTGGGCGATGCGGCCAAGCTGGAACGCATCGCCAAATACCTGCCCGTAAAAGCGCGCCGCCTCTTCCGCGCGCTTATCGAACCACAGGCAGGTGGTGAGACCGCTCATCCGCCCTGCACCGCGCCGAACACCGCGCCTTGCGGATCGCGCGCGACGATCACCTGGCCACCCTCGGGCGTAGGCGCCGGACCCATAATCACCTGCCCGCCGCCCGCGCGCACCGCCTCGGCGGCGGCGGCGATGTCGGCGACCTGGGTGTAGAAGCACCAGGCGGTCGGCACCGCGTCCTGCTGCATCACCCCGCCCAGCCGCGTCGCGCCGTGATGGATGAACACATAATCGCCCATCGGTCCCATGCTCAGCCGTTCGTCGAAGCGCCAGCCGAGCAGCCCGCTGTAGAATTGGATCGCCGCCGCTTGGTCGCTGGTCGACAGCTCGTTCCAGGCGACATGCCCCGCCTCGCCCGGCGCGAAGACAGGGCTGGGCGGCGCGCCTTCATTGGGGGCGGGGCGCATCAGGTAGAAGGGCGCGCCCTGCGGATCGGCGGCGAGCGCGAAGCGGCCGATCCCCGGCATGTCATGCGCCGGCATCAGCGTCCGCCCGCCCGCCGCTTCCAGCGCCGTCAGCGCCGCATCGACATCATCGACGCAAACATAGCCCACCCACGCCGCTCGCGCGCCGCCGGCGATCATCTCGCTCGTCAGCGTCAGCACCCCGCCGACATTGCCGAGCGTCGCGGTGATCATCCGATAGTCGATCGCCCCCGAAGGCTCGGCCTCGATCGTCCAGTCGAACACCCGCTCGTAGAACGCCTTGGCGGCGTGCGGATCGGGCGACATCAGCTCGTACCAGATGAAGCTGCCGGCGGGATCGGTCATGTCAGGCCTCCAGCGTCACGACGGGGGTGAAGCCGCCGAAGATCATCCGCTTGCCGTCGAACGGCACGGGGATCGCCATCAGCGCCTCGTCTTGGCCCAATTTGGCGAAGGCGGCGTCGCGGGTCGCCTTGTCGGGCCATTCGATCCAGGAAAAAGCGACCGCCTCCCCCTCCGCCGCCGCCACCGCGCGGAAGAAATCGGTCTGCTTGCCCGGCGGCACATCGTCCTGCCAGCATTCGACGACGCGCAACGCCCCTTCGGCGAGGAAGAAGGCATCGACCTTCTCGGCATGCTCGATAAAGGCCGCGCGCTGATCCTGCGCGACCGGGATCACGAATCCGTCGATATAGCTCATGGCGCTGCTCCTCGCGCGTGGTTCAACCCTTCAGCGGTGCCCCGATCGACCAACGAAAGCCGAACGGATCGACCAGCTGGCCATAGCGATCCCCCCAGAACATATCGGCGGGCGGCATGGTCGCCTTGGCGCCCGCCGCCACGGCGCGCGCGTACCACGCATCGACATCGTCGACCTGCAAATGCAGCGTCTGCCCGCGCGGAGCGCCGCCGTCGCGCTCCTCGGGCGCGACATATTCGGGAAATTCGTCGTGCAGCATCAGCGATGCGCCGTTGATGTGGAGATGCGCGTGCATCAGCCGCGTGCCGCCATCCTCCACCATCCGCCGCTGTTCGGTGGCGCCGAACGCCTTGGTGTAGAAATCGATCGCCTCCGCGGCGCGGTTATCGCCGATCTGGAGGTGGGGCGTCAGCCCGCCGGTCGGTCCTTGGGGTGCCTCGGTCATCGCGTCCTCCCTTGCCCGGATCAGGCGCCCGAGTCGCAGTGCATCATAGCAGCCGGGGCGGGCGGACACATTGATTGCCTGACTCTGCCCGCGAAATTGACAGCGAACCAAGTTTGATTACGTTTGTAATCGCTAGCCCTGTCGCTGGTCCGTTTTCAGGAGGTAACGTTGCTCAATGATGCTCTTCCCCCGCCTGCGCTGCAAGCCCCGGCGCCGACCCGGGCCGAATCGTCTGCCGCGCCACAGACCACGGGCTTCCGTCCGATCGCGCTGCGACCCTCGGCGGCGGGGCATTTCCACGCGAGCGGCACGTTGAACGGCCAGCCGGTCGAAATCATCATCGATACCGGCGCGTCGGCAACCGTGGTCGATCGCACCTGGGCGGATTCGCAGAAGCTGCCGCTGGTGCCGCTCAGCCAGACCGCCGGCGGCGTCGGTGGGGCGGCGCTCACCGCGGCACGTGTCGACAACGCGCAGCTCAGCGTGGGGGGCGTCGCCCTGCCCGGAGCGGCGGTGGTCGCGATCGACCTTGGCTCGGTGATCGGTCAGCTGCGCGCGGCCGGCGTCACGCCGCCGCAAGTGGTGATCGGGACCAACGTGCTGAGGCGCTGGCGCGCGGTGATCGATTACGCCACCAACACTTTGTGGCTCGCGCCCACGCCTGCGTGAACGGGCTCGACTTTCGCGCGAGGCCCGCGTTAGGGAAGCGCGCGAAAGGCCCGATGATGACCGACCTCCCCAACACCCAACCCGATAGCCGCTCGACGACGCTGCTCGCCGCGCCCGATCGCAAGCTCGGCGTGCGCGAGCTGTTCGGGATCGACAGCGACATGATGGTCCCCGCCTTCAGCGAGGCGGACGAGCGCGTGCCCGATCTCGATCCCGCCTATGTGTTCGATCCGGACACGACGCTCGCGATCCTGGCGGGCTTCGCGCACAATCGGCGGGTGATGGTGCAGGGCTATCACGGCACCGGCAAATCGACCCATATCGAGCAGGTGGCGGCGCGGCTGAACTGGCCGTGCATCCGCATCAACCTAGACGCGCATATCAGCCGCATCGATCTGATCGGGCGCGACGCGATCGTGCTGAAGGATGGGCAGCAGGTCACCGAATTCCGCGAGGGCCTGCTCCCCTGGGCGCTGCAGACGCCGACCGCCCTGGTGTTCGACGAATATGACGCGGGCCGGCCCGACGTGATGTTCGTGATCCAGCGCGTGCTGGAAACCGAGGGCAAGCTCACCCTGCTCGATCAGAACCGGGTGATCCGCCCCAACCCCTGGTTCCGCCTGTTCGCCACCGCCAACACGGTAGGCCTAGGGGACACCAGCGGGCTCTACCACGGCACCCAGCAGATCAATCAGGGCCAGATGGACCGCTGGAACGTGGTCGTGACGCTCAACTATCTGCCGGCGGCGACCGAGGCGCAGATCGTGCTCGCCAAATCGGGCGAATATGATCAGCCGCAGGGCAAGCAGGTGGTCGAGAACATGGTCCGCGTCGCCGATCTGACGCGGCGCGGTTTCATCAATGGCGACATCTCGACCGTGATGAGCCCGCGCACCGTGATCAGCTGGGCGCAGAACGCGCTGATCTTCGGCAGCGTGGGCTTCGCCTTCCGCCTGTCGTTCCTGAACAAGTGCGACGAGGCCGAACGCTCGCTGATCGCCGAATATTATCAGCGCGTGTTTGGCGAGGATCTGCCGGAGAGCGTGGCGGCGAAGGCCTGAGCCGCCAGGATCATCACCAGCGGCGTCAGCAGATAGCGGTGGCGCTCGCCAAATTCGATCCAGAGCCCGGCCGCCGGAATCGCGATCAGCAGCGCGAGCGTCAGCCGCCGCAGCAGCCGCCCGCCGCGCCCGGCTCCCCGAAGCGCCGGGATAAGCAGCGTGAGATAGGTGATCTGCAACAGCGCCGTCAGCGGCGTGTGCAGCGCCGGGGCGATGGGCGGGCTGGTGTGGCGATAGCGCGCGAGCGTCGCTTCCTCATAGGCGAAGCCCACCGCGAGCGCGCGCCCGCTTTCGCGCAGGAAGCCGATCGGCTGCTCGGCGATCCGCGCGAGCGCGGCGCGCCCCATCGCCGCTGCCCGATCGGGCTCGCCGAGCGCGAACAGCGCCGGGTCGATCGGCAGCCCCAGCCGGCCTAGCGCGACATTGGTCATGAAGCCCGACGCGGTGGTGAACGGCACGAAGCGATCGAACACCAGCCAGTTGCGCAGCCACCACGGGCTCATCACCAGCGCGAGCGCGATGCCCGCGACCAGCCCCAGCCGCACGGTCGCCCGCCAGCCACGCTCGGCGATCAACACCAGCGCGAGCGCGAACGGCACCAGCGCGAGCGACGGCTGGGTGAGCGCGAGCAGCCCCCAGAGCGCGCCCCCCAGCGCCGCCAGCCGATCGCCCGGCGCCGCCACCCACGCCACCGCCACGCGGAGCAGCGCGATGCCGAGCAGCAGCGTCAGCGCTTCCTTGTGCGGGATCGCCGCCGCCAGCGCGAAGCCGGGATAAGCGAAATAGAGCAGCCCGGCGGCGCGCGCCGACGGCCCGGCCAGACGCTCCCCCAACCCCGCGAGCAGCCGCGCGGCGAGCGCGTCGGTCAGCGTCGTCATCGCCAGCGTCGCCCAAACGCTCGATCCGAACAGCGTCCACCACCCGGCGAGCAGCAGCGGATAGAGCGGCGGAAAGAACGCCCGCAGATCGCGGCCATAGCGCCAATCGTCGGTGATCAGTCCGCGCCCGTCGCGCACGGCCTGCGCCAGGTTGGAATAGTTCATCGGGTCCGCGCCGAGCGCGACGCCGGTGACGAAATAGACCGACGCCACGCGCATCGCGAGCGCGGCGACAATCACGATTATCATGGCCGGCCACCGCGTCAGCCCGAACCGCCCGGGTGCGGCGATCAGCGCCAGCAGCGTCAGCCAGAACAGCGTGCCCGCCGCCACAGCCCAGAGCGGGGCGCGCGCCACCGCGACGACCGCCACCGCGCTCGCGGCCATGGCGATACCGCCAATCAAGAGGGCAAGCAGCAAAGCCTCGGAAGTGCGATAGCTGGCGATGCGCATGACGGCCCCATGCCGTAAAGATTGGGGATTCGCAATATTTGCGTCGCGTCCGCTTGTTTCGTGTCGAGATCGGCGAGCGTGTTGCGCTCAGCCGCCCTCCCAATCCCCTGCGCTCGCCATCCAGAGCGCGGTGGCCGCCGCCGCCGCGGTATCGGCGCGCAAAATCCGCGGCCCCAGCCCGATCGCCACCGCCTGCGGCAGCGCCCGGATCGCGTCGCGCTCGTCGGGGGTGAAGCCCCCTTCCGGCCCGATCAGGATCGCCGCCGGCCCCGCGCGCGCGGCCATCGCCGCCGCCGCCGCCGCGCCGCCGGTCTCGTCGGCGAAGAACAGCGCGCGCCCCTCCGGCCAATCGCGCAGCAGCGCGGCGAGCTTCACCGCCTCGGCGAGTTCGGGCACGGCGGTGCGGCCGCACTGCTCGGCCGCCTCGACCATGTGCGCGTAAAGCCGCTCGCCGTTCAGCCGATCGACCACGGTACGCTGGGTCACCACCGGCACCAGCCGCGCGACACCGAGTTCGCTCGCTTTCTCCGCCACCCAGTCGATCCGCCCCTTCTTCAGCGGCGCGACGCACAGCCAGAGATCGGGCACCGCCTCCACCGTGCGCAACTGCTCGCGCACGTCGAGCGTCAGCGCGCGCTTGCCGATGCTTTCGACGACCGCGAGCCATTCGCCGCTCACCCCGTCGAACAGCTTCACCGGCGCGCCGGGCTTCAGCCGCATCACCTGCGCCAGATAATGCGCCTGCGCCCCCTCCAGCGTGCAGGCACCCGGGCCGAGCGGGGGCGTAACGAACAGCCGGGGCGTTGATTGCGGCGGCCAGGCGGGGGTTGCGGGCATCGCCCCAGCTTAGTGTTGTAAACCGGCCACGCCAGCCCCTTGCGGGACATCACGCTGTTTCCCTTTGGTGCCCAATCCGCTAAAGCGCGCCACTTGAACTTTGGGAATTGATGGCGAATGTCGGTTGAACCTAAGACTCCGTTGCTCGATCAGGTGCGTTATCCCGCTGACTTGCGGAAGCTTTCGCCCGAGCAACTGCCCCAGCTCGCCGACGAGCTGCGCCAGGAGGTGATCTCGGCGGTGGGCGTCACGGGGGGCCATCTCGGCTCCGGGCTCGGCGTGGTCGAGCTGACGGTGGCGATCCATTATGTGTTCAACACCCCCGAGGACCGGCTGGTGTGGGACGTGGGCCACCAATGCTATCCGCACAAGGTGATCACCGGCCGGCGCGACCGCATCCGCACGCTGCGCATGGGCGGCGGCCTGTCGGGCTTCACCAAGCGCGCCGAAAGCGAATATGATCCGTTCGGCGCGGCGCACAGCTCGACCTCGATCTCGGCGGCGCTCGGCTTCGCGATCGCCAACAAGCTCAATGACAAGCCTGGCAAGGGCATCGCCGTGATCGGCGACGGCGCGATGTCCGCCGGCATGGCCTATGAGGCGATGAACAACGCGACCGATGCCGGCAACCGCCTGGTCGTGATCCTGAACGACAACGACATGTCGATCGCCCCGCCGGTCGGCGGTCTGTCGGCCTATCTGTCGCGCATCGTCTCCAGCCGCGAATTCCTGGGCTTCCGCGATTTCGCCAAGAAGGTCGCCAAGCGTCTGCCGCGCCCGCTGGCGGAAGGGCTGAAGAAGACCGACGAATTCGCCCGCGGCATGGCGATGGGCGGCACGCTGTTCGAGGAGCTGGGCTTCTATTATGTCGGCCCGATCGACGGGCATAATCTCGATCAGCTCGTCCGCGTGCTCGAAAATGTGCGCGATGCCGAGGAAGGGCCGATCCTGGTCCACGTCGTGACCCAGAAGGGCAAGGGCTATGCCCCGGCCGAGGCCGCGGCGGACAAATATCACGGCGTCCAGAAGTTCGACGTGATCACCGGCGCCCAGCAAAAGGGTCCGCCGGGACCGCCCGCCTATCAGAACGTGTTCGGCGAGACGCTGGCGACGCTCGCCAACAGCGATCCGCGCATCGTCGCGATCACCGCCGCCATGCCCTCCGGCACCGGGGTCGACAAGTTCGCCAAGGCGCACCCGACGCGCTCGTTCGATGTCGGCATCGCCGAACAGCACGCGGTCACCTTCGCCGCCGGGCTCGCCGCGCAGGGGATGCGGCCGTTCTGCGCGATCTACTCCACTTTCCTGCAGCGCGCCTATGACCAGGTGGTGCACGACGTGGCGATCCAGAACCTGCCGGTGCGCTTCGCGATCGACCGCGCCGGACTGGTCGGCGCCGATGGCTGCACCCATGCCGGCAGCTTCGACATCACCTACCTCGCCTCCCTGCCCAACATGGTGGTGATGGCCGCCGCCGACGAGGCCGAGCTGGTCCACATGACCTATACCGCGGCCGAATATGACGATGGCCCGATCGCGCTGCGCTATCCGCGCGGCAACGGCGTCGGCGTGCCGCTGCCCGAGGTTCCGCAGAAGCTGGAGATCGGCAAGGGCCGCATCGTGCGCGAGGGCAAGAAGGTCGCGATCCTCTCGCTCGGGACCCGCCTGGCCGAAGCGCTGCGCGCCGCCGACGCGCTGGAGGCGCGCGGGCTGTCGACGACCGTCGCCGATCTGCGCTTCGCCAAACCGCTCGACGAGGAGTTGATCCGGCGCCTGCTCACCAGCCATGAAGTCGCGGTGACGATCGAGGAAGGCGCGATCGGCGGGCTCGGCGCGCATGTGCTGACCTATGCGAGCGACGCCGGCTTGATCGACGCGGGCCTGAAACTGCGCACGCTGCGTTTACCCGATCGCTTCCAGGATCAGGACAAGCCCGAATTGCAGTATAAGGAAGCCGGGCTAGATGCCGATGCCATTGTCGACCAGGTGCTGAAGGCGCTGCGGTGGAACGAGGGCGCGGTGGCGGAGGAAGCGCGCGCGTGAAATTGTTAAGCTGGGCGACCGTGGGGGCGGTCGCACTCGCGGCGCCCGCGCTCGGTGCGCGCGGTAGTGATGGGGATCGGGGGCTGACGCTCACCGTGGCGGTGGACAATGTCCGCGTCGCCAAGGGTATGGTCCATATCGACCTGTGCCGCGAGGAAGAGTTTCTGAAGGACTGCCCGATCGTATCCGAGGTGCCCGCCGTGAAAGGGCGCACGGTGCTGGTGCTGCACGGGCTGAAGCCCGGCATCTATGCGGTGCAGGCGACGCTCGATGAAAATCACAACGGCCGCGTCGATCGCGGGCTGTTCGGCATCCCCAAGGAAGGCGTCGGCTTTTCGAACGACGCCCCGATCCGGCTCGCCCCGCCGCGCTGGAAAGAGGCGATGTTCGAGCTGCACGATGACAAGAGCATCGCGCTGAAACTGCGCTACTTCACCGGCGCGCAGAGCTGAGGGGCAACGGTGCGCTCGGCGCAGCAATTCATCTATCGCGCGGTCGCGTTCAGCGCCGGACGCCCCTGGGCGCTGGTCGCGCTGATCGGCGCGCTCACGCTGCTGAGCGCCTGGTTCGCCGCGACCCATTTCGAGATGACGACCGATACCGGCGCGCTCATCTCCAGCAAGGTGCAGTGGCGCCGCGATGAAGCGGCGGTCGACCGTGCCTTTCCGCAGCTGACGCAATCGCTGCTGGTGCTGGTCGACGGCGCGACCCCCGAACTCGCCGAGCGCGGGGCGGCGCGGCTCGCCGAGCGTCTGGCCACCGACAAGGCGCATTTCCGCAACGTCAAGCGCCCCGATGGCGGCGCCTGGTTCGATCGCCAGGGCGTGTTGTTCGGCTCGGTCAACGAAGTGCGCGAAACCACCCAGGGGCTGATCAAGGCGCAGCCGCTGCTCGGCCCGCTCGCCGCCGATCCCTCGCTGCGCGGCGTGGCGCAGGCGCTCGGCACCGTCGCGACCGGGGTGTCGAGCGGCGCGGCGCGGTTCGACGACGCCGATCCGGCGATCACGGCGCTCGACCAGTCGTTGCGCGCCGCGCTCGCCGGCAAGCCCGCCTATTTCTCATGGCAGCGCCTGTTCGCGAGCGGCGGCGGGCCGACCCCGCCGCTGCGGCGGCTGATCCTGACCCGGCCGGTGCTCGATTATACCGATCTGAAGCCCGGCCGCGCCGCGACCGAGGCGATCGAGGCGGCGGCGCGCGCGCTCCAGCTCGACGCGGCGCACGGCGTCCGCGTTCAGGTGACCGGCGAAGTGGCCTTGAGCGACGAGGAATTCTCGACGCTGGAGGAGAATATCGGCTTTGTCGGGCTGGTGATGGCGCTCGCGATGCTCGTCACCTTGTGGTTCGCCACGCGCTCGGTGAAGACCACCGCCGCGATCGTGGTGACGACGCTCGCCGGGCTCATCATCACCACCGGGCTCGGGCTGTTCACGGTCGGCCAGTTCAATTTGATCTCGGTCGCGTTCATCCCGCTGTTCGTCGGGCTCGGCGTCGATTTCGGCATCCAGCTGAGCGTGCGCTTCAACGAGGAACGGCTCGCGGGGCGGCGCGTCGACGATGCGCTGAAGGAAGCGGCGTGCGCGCTCGGCGCGCCGCTCGCGCTCGCCGCGGGGGCGATCTTCCTTGGCTTCGGCGCCTTCCTGCCGACCTATTATGTCGGCATCGCCGAACTCGGCACGATCGCCGGCATGGGGATGATCGTCGCGCTGGTGCTCGCGGTCACGCTGCTGCCCGCGCTGCTGGTGCTGATGCACCCGGGGCGCCCGCGCCGCGAAGTGGGCTTCGCCGAAGCCGCGCCGCTCGATCGCTGGCTCGCGCGCAACCGTCGCCGGGTGCTGTGGGCGTTCGCGCTGTCGATGCTCGTCAGCATCGCGCTGCTGCCGCTGGTGGTGTTCGATTTCAACCCGATCCACCTGCGCAATCCGAACGGGCCGGCGATGCACGCGCTCGCCGACTTGATGCGCGATCCGTTGCGCACCCCCAACACCATCTATGTGCTGGCCAAGGACGCCGACGCCGCCGCCCGCTGGGCGCAGCGTGCCGAAAAGCTGCCCCAGGTCGCGCAGGCGGTGTCGATCGACAGTTTCGTGCCCGCCGAGCAGGGCGCCAAGCTCGCGCTGATCCAGGATGCGGCGCTGCTGCTCGACCTCACCCTCAACCCGTTCGACAGCGCCCCGCCGCCCGATGATGCCGAAACCGTCGCCGCGCTGAAGGCGGCGGCGCTGGCGCTCACCCAGGCCGCCGCCGGGAAGCCGGGGCCGGCCAACGCTCATGCCGCCGCGCTCGGCCAGACGCTCGCCCGGCTGGCCGCAGCGCCGATCGCCGCGCGCGAGCGGGCGAGCGCGGCGATCATCCCGCCGCTGTACGTGATGCTCGATGAAGCGCGCGCGGTGCTCCAGGCCGAACCGGTGACGCGCGACACGCTGCCGAAGGAAATCGCCGAGGATTGGGTCGCGGCCGATGGCACCGCGCAAGTGCAGGTGTTTCCCAAGGGCGACAGCAACGACAACCGCGTGCTCGCCGATTTCGTCGTTGCAATGCGCAAGATCGCCCCGCACCTCACCGGCCTGCCCGTTTCGACCCAGGAAGCGGCGAAGACCGTCGCGCGCGCTTTCGTCCAGGCCGGGATCATCGCGCTGGCGCTGGTCAGCTGCCTGTTGTGGCTGGTGCTGCGCGATTGGCGCGAAGTGGCGTTCACCCTCGCGCCGGTGGTGCTGTCGGGCTTCCTGACGCTCGGCACCTGCGTGCTGATCGGCCAGCCGATCAACTTCGCCAACATCATCGCCTTCCCGCTGCTGTTCGGGGTGGGCGTCGCCTTCCACATCTATTTCGTGATGGCGTGGCGCGGCGGCGCGACCGACCTGCTGCAATCAAGCCTCGCGCGCGCGGTGCTGTTCTCCGCGCTCGCGACCGGCAGCGCGTTCGGCGCGCTATGGCTCTCGCGCCATCCGGGCACGGCGAGCATGGGCAAGATCCTGATGATCTCGCTCGCCTGGACGCTGGTATGCGCGCTGATCTTCGAGCCCGCGCTGCTCGGCCCGCCGCGCGCGCGCAAGCAGGGCTGAGCCGCGCGGCAAGTTCAGCGCGGCAGCAGCAGGCGCACCTCGCGGTTGGGGAAGTCGATATCGACCCGGCGAAACAGCCGCAGCGCATCCATGCCGAGCAGCAAGGCGGGCTTGTCGTCCAGTCCCAGCCGCTTGAACGGCGCCGCATCGGCGAACGCGACCGGCAGATTCTCGAACGTCACCGTCCCGAAGCGGACCGCGCCGATCTGGGTATAATCGGCGGTCAGCGTCGCCCCCGTCACCGCCGTCACCGTGACCGGGGTGAGCGTCTCGCGACGCTTGAGCGCGCGCGCGCGCAAAGCGGTATTGCCCATCGACAGCGCCGATCCGGTATCGAGCACCACGCGCACCGTGTGCCCGCGATAGCTCGCATCGGTGACGATCAGCTGGCCGAGCAGGCTCTTGGCCTGGACGACGATCTCGCCCGGCTCGGCGTCATATTGGCGGAAGCGCTTGCGCGCCGGGCGCACGCTCATCTGGCCGCGCTCGAAATCGATCGAGACCGCGTGGCCCTTCAGCGAATCGAGCCCGAGCAGCCCCGGCGCGCCCAAATCGCGCCCTTCCAGCGAGGGCGCCTCGATCTGTTCGCCGCTGACGCTGCTCATGGTGAGCTTGGGGATGCGCACGGTGTCGACGTCGCTGGTGCCCACCATCGCGGTCAGCCGCACCCGCCGCCCCGGCGGCAGCGCGAGCAGGCTGGCAAGCTCGCGCGAGATCACGGTGCGCTCGGCGCCCGTGTCGATGGTGAAGGGATAGGGGCCTTGGCTGCCGATCTTGACCGGCACCGTCATCCGCCCCGGCGCGTCCTGGCCGAGCGCGAGCACGTCTTCGGCGGTGAGCGGCGCGGGCTGGGCGCGGGCCGGCTCGGTGGCGGGCGGCGCGCCGGGGTCTTGCCCGCTTGCCGGCAACGGAAGGAGAACCAGCAGGGCTGCAAGCCAACGCATGGCTGGCGTTTTACGCTTGCAAGTCAGTCGCGGCAAGGTCGGTGAAGCGACGGCGCGCCGCCCCTATCCCGCGCTCGCCGCCGGAAGCAGCAGCCGCGCGCACAACCCGCCCAGATCCTCGCTCTCGTCGAGCGTCACCGCGCCCTCATAGATTTCCGCCACGTCGCGCACGATCGCGAGGCCGAGGCCGGTGCCGGGCTTGCCGGTATCGAGCCGCACGCCGCGATCGAACAGCCGCCCGCGCTCGGCCGGTGGGATGCCCGGCCCGTCATCCTCGACCAGGATTTCGACGAAGCGGTCCACCGCGCGCACCGTGACGAACACGCTGCCACCGCCATATTTGGCGGCGTTCTCGATCAGGTTGCCGAGCAGTTCGTCCAGGTCTTGCCGCTCGACATGCACCCACAAATCCTTCGCGCCATCGGTGTCGAAGCGGACGTGCGGATAAAGCCGCGACACGGCGCGCTCGACCGATTCCAGGCTCGGCCACACCGGCGCGCGGCTGTGCGCATGGCCGCGCCGCCCGACCGCGCGGGCGCGGGCGAGGTGGTGATCGACCTGGCGGCGCATCGTCGTCGCCTCGCGGATCACGGTGGGCGCCAGATCGTCGGCGTGCGCGGTCGCCGCGTTCATGATCACGGTGAGCGGGGTCTTGAGCGCGTGCGCCAAGTTGCCGGCGTGGCGCCGGGCTTCCTCGGCCTGACGCTCGTTATGCTCGATCAGGCTGTTCAGTTCCTCGACCAGCGGCATCACCTCGCGCGGCATCGCCGCGTCGATCCGCTGGCCGGCGCCGGCGCGCAGCCGCGCGATCTCCTCGCGCACCCGGCGCAAGGGGCGCAGGCCATAGACGGTCTGGAGCGCGGTGAGCACGATCAGCCCCAGCCCGAGCAGCGCGAAGCTCGCCCCCAGGATACGGCGGATCGCGTTGACCTGCGCATCGAGTCCCTCGCGGCTTTGCGCCACCTGAAAGCGCCAGCGCACCGGCGACCCCGGCAGCTTCACGTCGCGCTCGACGATGCGCAGCGGTTCATTCGGGAACTGGTCGCTGAAATAGAAATGGACGCCCAGGTCGTTGTGCTTGTCGCCATAAGCGAGCCGGCGATCCCAGAGCGAGCGCGAGGGGAACGCCTCGTGCCCCGGCGCGCTCACCTGCCAATAGAGCCCCGAATAGGGCTCCAGAAAGCGCTGGTCGGCGGGTTCGCGGGTGAACAGCACCTGCCCGTCCGAATCGATCTCGGCCGACACGATCAGCGCCGAGTTGAGGACATATTCGAGCTGGCTGTCGAAATTCTGAACGACCGCGTTGGTCAACACCCGGTCGAGCGCCCAGCCACCGCCCGCCAGCAGCAGCGAAATCCACACCCCCGCGATCAGGATCATCCGCCGGCTGAGCGAGCCGGTTCCCGGTCGCGGTGCCGGTGCTCGCACGTGCCCCCCGGCGGCGCGTTCGGCCGGGGCGGGCGCGTCAGCCACGCGGCTCCTCAAGGCTATAGCCGAGCCCGCGGATCGTGGTGATCACGTCCTGCCCCAATTTCTTGCGGATGCGGGTGACGAACACCTCGATCGTGTTCGAATCGCGATCGAAATCCTGGTCGTAGATATGCTCGATCAGCTCGGTGCGGCTCACCACCTTGCCCTTGTGGTGGAGCAGATAGCTCAAGAGCTTATATTCCTGCGCGGTGAGCTTCACCGGCTCGCCCGCCTTGGTGACCTTGCCCGACCGGGTATCGAGCCGGACATCGCCCGCGGTGAGTTCGGACGAGGCATTGCCCGAGGCGCGGCGGATCAGCGCGCGCAGCCGGGCGATCAACTCTTCGGACTGGAAGGGTTTGGCGACATAATCGTCGGCGCCCGCGTCGAGCCCCGCCACCTTGTCCGACCAGCTGTCGCGCGCGGTGAGCACCAGCACCGGCATCACCCGCCCTTCGCGCCGCCAGCGGTCGAGCACGGTCAGCCCGTCAATCTCGGGCAGGCCAAGGTCGAGCACCACCGCGTCATAGCTTTCGGTCGTGCCGAGGAAATGACCCTCCTCGCCATCAGTCGCGAGGTCGACCGCATAGCCCGCGCCCTCCAGCGTGTTCTTCAACTGCTGGCCCAGGCTCGGTTCGTCTTCCACGATCAGCACGCGCATCGCCGTTCCCCCGCCCTGGTCATTCGCCGCTGCGGCCGAGGATGTTGCCGGAATGGCCATCGACCTCGACCCAGATCACATTTCCATTGCGCAGGAATTTGAGCGTGTAAATCCCGCTGCCCGCGTCGAAATCAAAGCCCAGATATTGCGCGCCCGACATCGTCGGCACCACCCGCCGCTCGATTTCGCGCAAGGGGAGCAGCCGGCCGGCGCGCATCTGGCTGAACACCTCCTGCCGCTCGCCGCGCTGAAGATCGGCGCGCGCGGGGGCGTTCACGCCGATAAGCGCGGTCGCGATGGCCAGGATCAAGCGAGACGTCATGCACGCTGCTGTAGCGGCGGCGCATTGAATAGCCAATGAATGGTGCCCTTGCCGCCGCGTCGGCGGCCCCCTAACCGGGCGGGCATGGCGGCTCCTGTTCTCTCCTATGAAAATCTCGGCCTCGTCCAGGGCGCGGGGTGGCTGTTCCGCGGCCTCGATCTGCATATCGGCGCGCGCGATCGGCTGGCGCTGATCGGGCGCAACGGCGCCGGCAAGACGACGCTCCTCAAGCTCATCGCCGGGCGGATCGAGGCCGATGAGGGGCGGCGGACGATCCAGCCGGGGGTGCGCGTCGTGCTGCTCGAGCAAGACCCCAGCGTCGCCGGCTGCGCCACGCTGCTCGATTTCGTGCTCGGCGGCGACGATGCACCCGCCCGGCACGAGGCGGAGGCGATCGCCGATCAGCTCGGCATCCATCTGGCGCGCGATGCCGCCACCGCCTCGGGCGGCGAACGGCGGCGGGCGGCGATCGTGCGCGCGCTGGCGCAGGAACCCGATGTGCTGCTGCTCGACGAGCCGACCAACCATCTCGATATCGGCGCGATCGATTGGCTCGAAGGCTGGCTGGGGCGCTTCAATGGCGCGTTCATCACCATCAGCCACGACCGCGCGTTTCTCACCAACCTCACCCGCCAGACCCTGTGGCTCGATCGCGGGGCGTTGCGGCGCAGCGAGATCGGTTTCGGCGGGTTCGAGGCGTGGACCGAGCAGGTCTATGCCGAGGAAATCCGCGCCGCCGAGCGGCTCGACGCGAAGCTGAAGATCGAGGAGCATTGGCTGCTGCGCGGTGTCACCGGGCGGCGGCGGCGCAACCAGGGCCGGCTGGCGAAGCTGAAGGAAATGCGCGCCGCGCGCGCGGCGATGCTGGGGCCGCAAGGCGCCGCCGCGCTCACCACCGCCGCCGATGATGTGAAGACCAAGACGGTGATCGACGCCGAGCACGTCACCAAGCGGTTCGGCGAGCGCACCATCCTCCGCGACTTCTCGCTGCGGGTGCAGCGCGGCGACCGGATCGGCATTGTCGGCCGCAACGGCGCGGGCAAGACGACGCTGCTTCGCCTGCTGACCGGCGAGCTCGCCCCCGATGAAGGACGCGTGGGCCTTGCCAAGACGCTGAGCGGGGCCGTGATCGACCAGCAGCGCACGCTGATGGCGCCCGAAAAGCGCGTGCGCGACGTGCTGGCGGATGGCGGCGACTGGATCGAGGTGCTGGGCACCAAGAAGCATGTCGCCGGCTATCTGAAGGAATTCCTGTTCGATCCCAACCTGGCGGACGCGAAGGTCGGCACGCTGTCGGGGGGCGAGCGCTCGCGGCTGTTGCTCGCGCGCGAATTCGCCAGGCGATCCAACCTGCTGGTGCTCGACGAGCCGACCAACGATCTCGACCTTGAGACGCTCGACCTGCTGCAGGAAGTGATCGCGGATTATGAAGGCACGGTGCTGATCGTCAGCCACGACCGCGATTTCCTTGACCGCACGGTGACGGTGACGCTGGGCTTGGATGGCTCGGGCCATGTCGATGTGATCGCCGGCGGCTATGCCGATTGGGAGGCGAAGCGCCGCGCCGCGCCCGCCGCTAAGCGCCCGTCGCCCAAGGCCGCGCCTGCCGCGCCGCCGCCTCCCCCGCCCACGCGGGTGAAGCTCAGCTACAAGGATCAGCGCGATTATGATCTGTTGCCGGCGCGGATCGAGGCGCTCGACGCCGCCATCGCCCGCGACGAGGCGGCGCTCGCCGACCCCGCGCTCTACGCGCGCGATCCGAGGAAGTTCGCGGCGCTGACCGACGCCATCGCCGCCGCCCGCGCGGAGAAGGAAGCGGCGGAACTGCGCTGGCTGGAACTGGCCGAGCTGGTGGAAGGGGCGTGACGCGCCCGGGCGGCGCTGCTACCGATACCGCCAAAGGAGCCTTGGGATGACCGGTTTCCGCAAGATCACCGTCGCCTTGAGCGAAGAGCTCGCCGCCGCGCTCGATGCCGCGGTCGAGCGCGGCGATTACCCGACGACGGGCGAGATCGTGCGCGAGGCGCTGAACCAATGGCAGCGCCAGCGCCGCTTGCGCGACGACGAAATCGCCGAACTCCGCCGGTTGATCCAGGAGGGGCTGGACAGTGGGCCGGCGATCGAGGGCAACTTTGACGTCGAGGACATCAAGCGGCGCGGTCGCGCCAGGCTGGCAGAGCTTCGCGCCGCCGAACAATGAAGATCAGGCGCCTGCCCGAAGCGATCGCGGACGTCGACGCGATCTTTGCCTTCATCGCGCACGACAATCTGCCAGCCGCCGACCGGATGGTGGAGCGTATCGCCAAAGCGCTTGATCGGGTTGCCGATTTTCCTGCAAGCGGCGCCCTTCGCCCCGACGCCGGCACCAACATTCGCGGTGTCAATGTCGGCGTCTACGTCGTTTACTACCGGATCATCGATGACGTGATCGAGGTGGTCCGCGTGTTGCACGGCGCGCGTGATATCCGGCGGCTGGACGACAGCTTCGGCTGATCCCTCACGCCTCCATCGCGATCACCGTCCGGGTGCCCTGGGCGCCGGTTTCCACCTGCACCGTGCCGCGCGCCTGGCGCGCGAAAGCCTCCACCAGCCGCGTGCCGAGCCCGCCCTCGCGCCGCTCCGCGGGGTCGCGCGGGGCGAAGCCGGTGCCGTTATCCGCGACACTCAGCACCCACCCGCCGGCAACGGTGGCGAAGTCGACGATGATCTCGCCCTGCTCGCGCCCCGCGAAGGCGTGCTTGGCGGCGTTGGTGCCGAGTTCGTTGACGATCAGCCCGATCGATACCGCCCGATCGCGCGGCAGTTGCACCTGGTCCGCCGCGCAGCGGATGCGGATGCGTTCGCCAAGCACCAGCGCGCGGCCCAGCGCCTGGCAGAGTTCGTTCAGATAATCGGCGATCTGCACCGCCTCCACCCCCGGCGTGCCGCGATAGAGGTGGCGGTGGGCACGGGCGATGCTTTCCACCCGCGCGAGCGCCGCGGAAAGCGCCGCCGCCGTGGCCGGATCGGCGCCGCGCTTCTGCAGTTCCAGCAGGCTCGCGACCACGGCGAAGTTGTTCTTCACCCGGTGCTCGAACTCGGCGAGGAACAGGTCGCGCTCGGCGATCTGCCGGTCGCGCTCGGCAGCGGCGGCGCGCACCGCGCGGCGGAAGACGTCGGCGAGCGCCAAGGTCACCAGGCCCGAAAGCACGACCACGATCATCGTCGCGCCCCAATGCGGATCGGGCAGCAGCAGCGTGGCATAACGCGGCACCAGCACGAACCAGGTGAAGCAGGTCGCGACGACCAAGGTCACCAGCCCCGCCAGCCCGCCCCCGGCCAGCGTCGCGACCATCACCGCCGGCGGGATCAGCGCGAACGGCACCACCCCCGGCAAGGCGAGATCGAGCGCGATCCGCACCAGCCCGGCGATCCCCGCGCAGATCAAGCCGACCCCGATCGCGCCGAGCCAGCGCGGCAGCCACGGCGCGAACGTCGCGGCAAGATCGGTTTCGATGATGCGGCCCATGCTCCCGTGTAGCATCACCGCGTTACGGTCGCGACTTTGTCAAATCGCTTTGGGGTGTTTTGAGCCTCTTCGGCCTGGTTTCGCGCCCAGTCGCCGCTTAGCCGCGCCGTAGCGTCGCGAGCAGCGCGGCAGCCCCGGCGCGATCGGCGAAGCCGGGCTTGGCGAGCAGCGCCGCGATCCGCTTACTCGCCTCGGCCCGCGCGCCGCTCGCCGCCTCCGCCTGGGCGAGGTGCCAGGCGATGCCGGTCTCGCCCGGCGCGAGCGCGGCCGCCTTGCGCAGCAGCTCGGTCGCCTGCGGCAGCGCCTCGCCCTGGAACAGCACCCAGCCATAGGCATCGGCCACCGCCGGGTTCATCGGCTGCAGGCGATAGGCGGCGGCGGCATAGAGCTCGGCGACATCGTCCTGATCGTCGCCGGCATAAGCGCGCGCGAGTTCGGCGAGCAGCGCCGCGTCGCGGTTGCCAAGCTCGTCGCGCAATCCCTCCAGGCTGTCGATCGCCGCGTCCCAATCCTCGGCGGCGAGCTGCCAGTGCGCGACCAGCCGGCGCGCGGCGATGTTGCCCGGATGCTGCGCCAGGAACAACGCGGCGACGGTCGCGGCCTTGTCCGCCGCGCGCATCGCGACCAGCGCCTCGACCGAGCGCAGCATCGTCGGCTCGTCGAAGCGCAGGCTGGCGGCGCGGGCATAAGCGGTGGCGGCATCGGCGGGCTTGCCGAGGCTCATCAGCACATCGCCGACCAGCAGATGCGCCTGCGGCACGCCCGGGTAGCGCGTGGCGAGATCGCGCGCCTTGGTGAGCGCGGCGGCCTTGTCGCCCTTGAACAATTCGCCGCGCAGCGCTTCCACCTGCACCACCGGATCGCCCGGCGCGCGCTCGGCGGCCTGGCGCAGCGTCGCGAGCGGGTCGTCGGTGCCGAATTGCAGCGCCGGGGCGCTCACCGGCAGCGCGGCGCGATCGAGATAGGTCGCCGCCCAGTCGCGCTCGCCCTGTGCCTCGAACGCGCGCGCGACGAGCATCAGGCTGTAGCTGTCGGCATCGGCGCGCAGCGCGAGCGGGCGCAACGTGGCGAGCGCGCCCTGCGTGTCGCCGCTGTCGAGCAGCGCCGCGCCGAGCAGGCGGCGCGCGGGCAGGTTCATCGGCGCGATGCCGACGACCGCGCGCCATTTCTCGATCGCCTGCTGGGTCGCGCCATCGGCGAAATCGAGAATCCCGGCGAGCAGCAGCGGCCCCGGCTGGCCATCGAGCCCGCCGCCGCTCTTTTGCAGCAACGTGCGCGCCAGTTCGTTATTGCCCGCGCGCGCGGCGAGCACGGCTTGCAGGTAGAGCGCGCGCGGACTGCCCGGGCGCGCCTCCAGCGCGCGGCGCGTGGCGGCGAGCATCGCCTGGTAGCGTCCGGCATCGCCCAGCGTCGCCGCATAGTCGATCAGGATGTCGTGCCGCCACGGATCGACCTTCAGCGCCGCTTCGTACCAGGGGAGCGCGGCGATCAGGCCATATTGGCCGCGCACCAGCTCCGCCTTGAGCGCGAGCGCATCGGGATCACGCGGGGCGAGCGCCAGCGCGCGGGCCGTGGCGGTGATGGCGCCACCGACATCGCCGGTCTGGAGCCGCACCCGGCCGAGATCGGTCCAGCCGCGCGCATCCTTGCCATCGGCGGCCTCCAGCACCTCGGCGAGCAGCGCCTGCGCCTGGGGGAGCGCGCCCTTGGCGGCGAGCGCGCGCGCGGCGACGCGCAGCGCATAGGCGCCATAGGCGTCGGGCGTCTTGGCGGCTTCCTTCAGCGCGCGATCGGGGCTTCCCTGCAGCAGCAGCGCCTCGGCGCGGAGCTGATGGAGCTTGGCGGGATCGAAGCCCGCCCCCGTGGCGCGATCGAGCGCGGCTTCGGCCGCCGCGCCCTCGCCCAGCGCGAGATAGGCGCGGGCGAGCACGGCTTGCGCCAGCCCCCAGCTCGGATCGGAGCGCGTCGCCTTCAGCGCCCAGCTGCGCGCGGCGGTCGCCTCGCCGCGACCGAACAGCATGAGCGCCTTGGCGAGCTGACGGCGGGCGAGCGCCGGATCGGCCTGCGCCGTCCGCGGCAACAGCAGCAGCGCGGCCAGGGCGAGCGCAACCACGCCCGCGAACGCCAGCAGCGCGAAAGCACGCCAGCACCCGACCTTGCCGGGGATGGCGGGGACCGAAGTTGCAGCGGCGCTAGGCATGGATGTCATAGCTCTTCAGCAGGTCATAGAGCGTCGGGCGGCTGATCCCGAGCAGCTTGGCGGTGTTACTGATATTGCCGCTCGCCCGTGCGAGCGCCTGGCTGATCGCGGCGCGGTCCGCCGCCTCGCGCACCGCCTTCAGGTTCAGCGGTTCGGCGGCGTCGGGCGCGGCGAGGTCGAGATCGGCGGCGGTCACCTTCTTGCCCTCGGCCATGATCACCGCGCGCTTCACCCGGTTCTCCAGCTCGCGGACATTGCCCGGCCAGCGCCACGCCGCGATCGCCGCCGCCGCGTCGGGGGCGAGCCCGGTCACCGCGGTGCTCATTGTCTTGGCATATTTAGCGATGAAGTGCCGCGCGAGCAGCAACGCGTCGCCCGGCCGCTCGGCGAGCGCGGGGATGCGCACCACGATTTCGGCGAGGCGGTAGTAAAGATCCTCGCGGAACGTCTCGGCGGCGACCATCGCCTCCAGATTGCGGTGGGTCGCGCAGACGATGCGGGTATCGACCGGGATCGCCTTGCGCCCGCCGATCCGCTCGATCACGCGCTCCTGCAGGAAGCGCAGCAGCTTCACCTGCAAGGGCAGCGGGATGTCGCCGACTTCGTCCAGGAACAGGGTGCCGCCCTGCGCGGCCTCGATCTTGCCCTCGGTGGTCTTCACCGCGCCGGTGAAGGCGCCTTTCTCATGCCCGAACAGCTCGGACTCGAGCAGCGTCTCGGGGATCGCCGCGCAGTTGATCGCGACGAACGCGCCCTTGCGGCGGCTGCCATCGTGCAGCGCGCGGGCGAGCAGTTCCTTGCCGGTGCCGCTCGCGCCGAGCAGCATCACCGAGACATCGGCGGCGGCGACGCGCTCGACCGTGCGCAGCACCTTCTGCATCGCCTCGCTCGCGGTGATGATCCCGCCCACGCCGGCCGGCGCGCTGGTCGCGAGGCGGTGATTCTCGGCCTCCAGCGCATGGACGTGGAAGGCGCGCGCGACGATCAGCCCCAGCGCGTCGATGTCGATCGGTTTTTGATAGAAGTCCCACGCCCCTTCGGCGATCGCGCGCAACGCGCTGTCGCGCGCGCCGTGGCCGGAGGCGACGATCACCTTGGTATCGGGCTTCAGCCGCAAGATGTCGGCGAGCGTCGCGAAACCCTCGCTCACCCCGTCGGGATCGGGCGGCAGGCCGAGGTCGAGCGTCACCACCGCCGGCTCGTGCGCGCGCAAAGCCTCGATCGCGCCTGCGCGGTCGGCGGCGGTCAGCACCTCATAGCCCTCATAGGCCCAGCGCAATTGCCGCTGGAGCCCCAGATCATCCTCGACGATCAGCAGCTTCTTCATGCCGCCGCCTCCAGCGCCGGGGCGATCGGCAGCAGCACGCGAAAGCAGGTGCCCGCCCCTTCGCGGCTTTCGACCTCGACCCGCCCGCCCATCGCCTCGGCGAGCTGGCGCGCCTCATAGGCGCCGAGGCCGAACCCGCCGGGCTTTTGCGAGACGAACGGCTTGAACAATTGGTCGCGGATGAACGCCGCGCTCATCCCCGCGCCCTGGTCGATCACCTCGATCGACACGGCGCCGGATGCCATGCTCACCCGCACCGCGATCGGCGCGCCCGCCGGGCTCGCCTCGACCGCGTTCTGGAGCAGATGGCCGAGCAGTTGCTCGAGTCCCGCCGGATCGGCGAGCGCGAGCGCGTCCGCGCCCACCACCTCGATCGGGTGCTGCGCGCGGCGGCGCAGCGCCACCCGCTCGGCGAGCGCGCGCACCGCCACCGGCACTGGCGGCTCGGCCGGCGCGCGGTGATGCTGGGAGAGGCGCGCGAGCAGCTCGGTCATCCGGCTGGCGGAATCGTTCAGCGTCGCGATCATGTCGGCGCGGAAGGCGGGGTTGTCGGCATGGCGTTCGGCGTTGCGCGCGACCAGCGTCAACTGGCTCACCAGATTCTTGATGTCGTGCAGGATGAAGGCGAAGCGGCGGTTGAACTCGTCGAACCGCTGCGCCTCGGCGAGTGCCGCCTGCGCGCGCGCCTCGGCGAGATAGCTCGCGACCTGCCGCCCGGCGAGGCGGAGCAGATCGAAATCCTCCCAGTCGGGCGCGCGGTCGATCGCGGGCCGCGCGAGCAGGATCGCGCCGGTCAGCTTGCCGAAATGAAGCAGCGGCACCAGCAGCCACGCCTCGGGCAGCGCGCGCCACGCGGCGGGCAGGGCGGCGGCTTCGCGCGGATCGCTGGCCGGCTGATCGAAGGCGACGATATGGCCCGTCGCCTCCAGAAACGCGGGCAGCGCCTCGTCGGTCGGGGGCACCGGCGCGTCCCACCGCCAGCGCGCGCCCATGCCGAGCCCCGCGCCCTCGGGCATCAGCAGCACCCCGGCGGGCGAATCGACCAGATTGGCGACCGCCTGGACGATGCGCTCCTCGAGCGGTGCCGCATCCTCGCCGGGGCGGCCGAGCGTGTCGGTGAAGCGCAGCCAGGCAGCGCGATAATCATAACGGTGCGCGAACAGGTGCTTGGCGAGCTTCACGCGCAGCCAGGCGCGCAGCCAGGGGGTGGAGAGCAAGGCGAGCAGCGCGGCGCTGCCGCCGAACACGAACGCGGTCTGGATCGGGCGCGCCTGCGCCCCGCCGATCGCCGCGAGCCCGCGCGTCGCCAGCACCATCGCGACGACGTAGAGCAGCACCGCGACCAGCGCGAGCGACTGATAGGTCACCGTGCGCGAGGGGCGCAGCCGCCAATCGCCGTCGCGGTGGACAGCGAGCGCGAACAGCGGCGCGATCAGCGCGATCAGCCAGCCGCGCGCGGTCACCAGCTCGACCGGCCACGCCCCGCCGACATAGGCCGCGAGATAGACGGCGCCATCCGCCGCCCACAGCCCGGCGAGCGCGACCGGCACCAGCCGCACCCCGCCACGCTGCGCCGGGCCCATCGCCAGATGGAGGTGATGCACCAGCAGCAGCGCGCCGACCGCTACCATCATCGCCAGCGCCGCGCGCCCGGCATCGACCGCCGGCAGCGCCGCCGCCGGCACGCCCGCGCCCAGCAGCGCCAGCGCCCCGCCGGTGATCGCGGTGAGCGCGACGACGCCATACACGATCAGGATCATCCCCGCCTCGGGCGCGCTGCGATCGCGCCGCGCCAGCGCGAACATGAACCCCAGCCAGGCGAGATCGCGCGCGGTTTCGGCGAGCTGGGTCGCGAGATCATGGGTGCCGATCCCGGCGGCCGCCAGTCCCCACAAGGCGGTGAGCAGTTGCGCGGCGATCAGCACGCGGCGCGGCAGGCCGCCGCCGCCGCGCCACTGGCCGAGCGCGAGCAGCGCGAAGAACAGCGCCGCCAGCGCGTGGCCCCACAGGATCATCGCGCGCCTTCCGGGAAGATCACGACGCGGATCGTCTGCAACAGGATCAGCAGATCGAGGAACGGCGAATAATTCTTCGCGTAATAAAGATCATATTCCAGCTTCTGCCGCGCATCCTCGATCGAGGCGCCATAGGGATAGTTGATCTGCGCCCAGCCGGTGATGCCGGGCTTCACCATGTGGCGCTCGGCATAATAAGGCAGCTGCTGTTCCAGATCCTCGACGAATTGCGGACGTTCGGGGCGCGGGCCGACGAAGCTCATCTCGCCCTTCAGCACGCTCCATGCCTGGGGCAGCTCGTCGATCCGCAGCTTGCGGATGATCCGGCCGACGCGGGTGATGCGCGGATCGTCCTTTTCCGCCCACACCGCCTTGCCCGCGACTTCGGCGTCCTGCCGCATCGAGCGTAGCTTGACGATGTCGAACCCCTGGCCGAACAGGCCGACGCGGCGCTGGCGGTAGAAAACCGGGCCCTTGCTCTCCAGCTTGATCGCGATCGCCGTCACCAGCATCAGCGGCAGCGTCAGCGCCAGCAGCAGCAGCGAGGCGACGATGTCGAACAGGCGCTTGAACACGCCCGACACCATCCGTCCGGACGAGAAACCGTCGGAAAAGATCAACCAACTGGGATTGACGCTGTCGAGATCGACACGGCCCGTCTCGCGCTCCAGGAAGGTGGAGATTTCGTTGACATGGACGCCGGTGGTCTTGATCCGCAGCAAGTCCTTCAGCGGCAGCGAGTTGCGCCGTTCCTCCAGCGCCAGCACGACCTCGCTCGCGTTCAAGAGCACGACATGGTCGGCGAGGTTGTAGATGGCGTCGCGCGCGATCGCCTCGGGGATTACGCGGTTGCCCTCGCTCATCGCGACATAGCCGACGACGACGAACCCCGCCCCCGGCCGCCGCGCGAGCTGCTTCAGCCGCTCCGCGCGCGCGCCCGCGCCGAGCACGACGATCCGCCGCTTGAACGCCTGGCTGCCGAGCGTCTTGCCAAGCAGCACGCGCAAGCCGATCAGCCCGACGATCGCGAAGCCCATCGCGTAAAGCAGCTTGGAGCGCCAGATTTCCAGATCGGGCACCAGGAAGAAGATCGCCGCCTGGCCGATCACCCCCAGCGACACCGCGACTAGCAGCCGCGCGGTCGCCACGCGCAAGGATTGCAGCGCGTCGGCGCCATAGGCCCCCAGCGCGACCATCGCCACCCACAAAGTCAGCGCGAAGGTGATAAGCTGCGGCAGGCGCGTCGCGATCGGCGTCACCGGATCGCCGATCTGCCCGGTGCGCACCACCCAGCCAGCCTCGGCGGCGGTGAACAGCACCACCAGGTCGAGCAACCCCAGCAGCAGCACTGCGTTGGGCACGTAATGCTTGAAGAGCCTGATCATCGCGAGCGCCGGTCTAGCGCCAAGATGTAAACAAAACCGACACGCTTTGTCGGCCTCAACGGTTTCTTTGCCGTTTTCTTGGAGCTATCTCCAGTGACGGGGGTTAAGCGGCTGATGAGCGAAACAACAGCGACGATGATCATCCCCGTGATCCTATCGGGCGGGGCGGGGACACGACTCTGGCCAATGTCCCGGCCCGAAATGCCCAAACAGATGCTCGCCCTCACCGCCGAGGAGACGATGCTTCAGCTCACCGCGCGGCGCACGGCGGGGCAGGCGCGGTTCGGGGCGCCGATCGTCGTCGCCAATGCCTTTCACGCTGATCTGATCGAGGCGCAGCTCGGCGCGATCGAGGCGCAGGCGGCGGCGCTGATCCTGGAGCCGATGGGGCGCAACACCGCCCCTGCCATCGCGCTGGCGGCGATCAAGGCGGGGGGAGACGAAACGCCCATCCTCGTAATGCCGAGCGATCACGTGATCGCCGACGTCCCCGCCTTTCATGTCGCGATCGAACGCGCGCTGCCAAGCGTCGCGGCGGGAGAATTCATCACCTTCGGCATCGCGCCCACCGAGCCTGAAACCGGCTATGGCTATATCGCGATTGGCGACGAGATCGCCCCCGGCGTCCACCGGGTCGAGCGGTTCGTGGAGAAGCCCGCGCGCCCCGCCGCCGAGGCGATGCTGGCGGCGGGCGGACATTATTGGAACGGCGGCATTTTCCTGTTCCGCGCCGATCTCTACCTCGCGGCGCTGGGCCAGCACGCGCCGGCGATGCTCGTCGCCGCGCGACAGGCGATGGACCGTGCGCGCACCGAGGGCAGGCGCGTCTATCCCGATGCCGACGCCTTCGCCGCCAGCCCGGCCGATTCGATCGACTATGCGGTGATGGAAAAGGCCGATCGCGTCGCCTGCGTGCCCGTCAGCATGGGCTGGTCGGACATTGGCAGCTGGGACGCGCTCCACGCCATTTCCGCGTGCGACGGCCAGGGCAATGCCTGCCGGGGCGACGTGGTCGCGCTCGACACGGTCGATTGCCTGATCCGCTCGGACGGCATCCGCATCGCCGCGGTCGGCGTGCAAGACCTTATCATCGTCGCCAGCGGCAACGACGTGCTGGTGCTGCCGCGCGGCCGATCGCAGGAAGTAAAGCGCCTGCTGGAGGCGATGAAGGGCTGAGAGTCTGTTTGGAAATGCGCTTGTCGCGCATTTCGCGGCACCAGCCAGCACCGGGTGAACAGCGCCCCGCGCTGTTCAGGCCATGCCGGGGGCATGGCCGACCCGATGCTCCCCCACCCGGCCACCCATAGAATACTGCCGTTGGGTGGCCGGGTGGGGGAGCGGGCCGGTGCCGCCGTGAAAAAGGCGCGGCGCGCCTTTTTCAAACGGACTCCAAGCGCCCCTCAGGGCCGCGCCGGGAGGTACGCGATCCCGTCGAGATAGCGCACCCGCCGGCGCAAGGGGCGCGGCGGCTTGCCGTCGATCAGGATCACGAGATGCCCGGGCGGCACCCGCCCGGCGGCGAACGCGGCGGCCTCCCGCGCCAGGCGCCGGCGCGCGCCCACCGGCACCCGCGCGACATAGTTGAAGCCTAGCGGCTTGCCCAGGGCGACGGCGCGCGCGCTGATGTCCTGCTGCACCGGCAGGCCGCGTCCCTCGTCCGCCGGCCACAGGTCGACCTGGCGCGCGCGGGCGATCAGCGCATCCCAGCGGGGATCGCGGGCGCGGTAATAGCGCGCGGGGAAGCTCGCGCGCAGGCTGGTGTAGCGCAACTGGGCGAGCATCGGCGCGGTATCGACGATCTGGAGCGCGAGCGCCGCCCCCAGCGCGAGCGTCGCCGCGCGCAGCTGCATCACGCCGATCAGCGCGACATACATCACGCTATAGGTCACCGGCCAGAACAGCCGCCCGCTCGCGCGCACCGGATCGAGCGCGTCGCGCAGCAGCGGCGGCAGGCGCCAGGCGAACACCGGCTCGCCCCGCCACCAGGGGTGCGGCCCGATCGCGACCACCGTCAGTACCAGGAAGCCCGGGATCAGCCAGCCGAGCCGCTGCAATTCGGGATCGAGCCCGCCCGCCTGGCCCGTGCGCCACAGCCACGCGCCCAGCCCCAGCGCCAGCACCACCAGCCCGCCGGCGCCCAGATAATTGAACCCCTCGAACCAGTTTTCCATGATGTTCGGGCTGGAGGGCAGCAACGCGGTGAAATCGGGGTTGGCCGGATTGATCCACGCATCGAGCGCGAGCGGAAAGGCGCCATAGGTGCGCGACGATTCAAACCCGGCGCCGAACACGCCCTGCACCCACAAGAGCGGCACCACCCAGGCGATGCCGAGCACGCCGCGCGCGAGCGTCGCCAGGCGCGGCCCGGTCACCACCCCGCGCAGCAGCACGCCCGCCCAGATGCTGGCGACGATCAGCAGCAGATAGCTGTGGATCAGCGCGGCGAGCCCCAGGATCGGCAGCCAGGCCGACAGCCGCTCGGCGGTATGGGGGTCGCGATAGACGAGCAGCGCCCACAGGATCAGCCACTGCGCGCACAAGGACAGATGCGGCGCGCGCGCGAAGAACATCGGCAGCGCGCCGAGCAGCACCGTGCCGATCAGCCGCGGCACGATGCCGCTCGCCCGGTCGAGCAGCGCCCAGGCGAAGCTCAGCTGCAGCACCACGCACAGCAGCAGCCACCACCCCGCCCATTGCCAGCCAAGCGGCAGGATCGGTGCGAGCAGCCAGGAGACCAACGGCAATGAATCGGTCAGCAACAGCGGCGCGCCTTCGGGGGCGAGCAGCAGATGCTGGCGCATCCCCGGCCAGCCGCCTTGCTGATAGGCGTAGAAGCCAAGCCAGGCCTGGCCGCGATCCTGCCCGTCGAGCAGCCAGCCGATGCGGCGCGGATCGAGCACATGGGGGTTCATCCAGGCAAGGAACACCAGCCCGGAGGTGAGCAACAATAAGGCGGCGATCCCAAGCCGGCGCATCCCCGCATTGTGGCGCGAAAGCCCTAGCAATATGGTTAAAGACACGGGAACCAGCGGAACCTCACCGCTGGCGGCGCGCTTGGCTGATCAACGGTTGCGCTTTTTGGGAGTATTGACGGATGCGCCTGTTTGCCCCGTTCATCGCCGCCTCGCTGATCGCCGGGACGGCCGCCGCGCAGCAGATGCCCAACGACAACAGCGTCGGCCGCGCCGCCACGCAGCCGCTGCGCGACACCAAGATTCAGAAGGACAAGATCCCCGAGGTGCTGCTGCTCGCCCAGTCGGCGCCCTATAGCTCGGTCAACACCAAGAACTGCGCGCAGATCGGCGCCGAGGTGCGGCGGCTGAACGCGGTGCTGGGCGACGATGTCGATGTCGAGGGCAAGAAGAAGGGCGAAGGCAGCTATATCGCGAGCGCCGCGACCAAGGCGGCGATCAACACGCTGATCCCGGGGCTGGGGCTGGTGCGGGTGATCACCGGGGCGGACAAGGCGCAGCGCCGGGTCGAGGCGGCGGTCTATGCCGGGTCGGTCCGCCGCGCCTATCTGAAGGGAATGGGGCTCAACAAGGGCTGCCGCCCGGTCGCCGCGCCCTATCCCGCCGCCGTCGCCGACATCCCCGAACTGCCCCCCGTCGAGGACAAGGACAAGGACGAGAAATAAGGCAGCCGCTTAGAGACTGTTTCAGCTTCGCTGGATCGGTGCCAGCCCGCTCCCCCCACCCGGCCGCCCGACGGTAGTATCATTTGGGTGGCCGGGTGGGGGAGCGGGCTGGCACCGCCCTTGTTTCAGCTGCGCTGAAACAAATCCTAACCGGTGAAGGGCGGCTGCATCTCGCCGCCGCACGCCTCGTGCAGGACGAAGCCTTCGTCCTCGTCGGTCGGCGCTTCCCAGGGGCGCTCGTCGAGCACGCGGCGGGTATGGTCATAACCCGCCTTGCGCCGCGCGGCGATGCCGCTGGGCGAGAAGTCGATGTCCTTGGCGTGATCCTCATTCTCGAGCGCGGGGACGAGCAGCCGCACGACATGCATCCGCGTGCGGCAGCCATAAGCGGCGAGCGCTTTCACCTCCTCGGTGCCGCGCAGCTGCTCGGGCAGCATCTCCGCCAGCCGGGCGACCGCGCGGCGCAGCGTGTGGATCTGGCGCTGGCGGTGGATATGGCTCGCGGCGCGGCTGGAATATTGCAGATCCTTCTGGCGGTTCATCACCTCCCAGATCGTCTCCGGCGCGCGGCCCTCGCCGTTCCAGAGATGGACCGCGAAGATCACGCCGCTGCGCCGGGGCATGTCGTCGAACACCGCCTCGACCGGGGTGTTCGACAGGATGCCGCCATCCCAATAAAGCTCGCCATCGATCCGCACCGGCGGGAAGGCGGGCGGCAGCGCGCCGGAGGCCATGATGTGCCGCGCGTCGAGCCGCATGTCGCGCGAATCGAAATAGCGCATCGTCGCGCTCGACACCGCCGAGGCGCCGACGGTGATCCGCGTCGGCCCGTCGTTCAGCAGATCGAAATCCACCAGCTCCCTCAGCGTCGCGGCGAGCGGGGCGACCGAATAATATCCCGCGGCCTCGGTGCCGAGCGGCAGATGCGGGTTGAGGAAGGCGGCGGGCTGCGGCTCGAAGAAGTTCGGCACGCCGCTGGTGATCGCGAGCGCGCTGCGCGTCCATTGGCTGAGCCAGGCGGGCCAGAAGGCGGGCAATTGCGGCACGCTTTCGATCCGGCGCCAGAAATCGCGCATCCGGTCGAGCCGCTCGCCCGGCGGCGTGCCCGCGATCAGCGCCGCGTTGATCGCCCCGATCGAGGTGCCGATGATCCAGTCGATCCGCACCCCCGCCTCGTGCAGCGCCTGATAGACCCCGGTCTGATAGGCGCCGAGCGCGCCGCCCCCCTGCAGCACGAGCACCGTCTGCCCGAATCGGTCACGATCGATCATGCCAGCCTTGTGTCGCAAATCGCCGCGCGGCGCTTTCGCAAAAAGCGCCATGCGAACCCACCGCAAGAATCCACAACTTTTGCACCGCAGCATTTCACATTCGGCGCAAAGCAAGGCGCGATGCCACCGCCATTAGCAGTGGCAGCAATCTAAAAGCCGCAAAACGCCGGGTCGGCTAAAGGGTAGGTCGAAGTCGCGGCGGGTCGGCCGGCGCGGCATTGATGGAGTATGCCATGCGCCGCCTCTTCGCGCTTCTGCTGATCGCCAGCGCCACCCCCGCCTTCGCCGGGCAATGCCCCGCGGGCAAGGAGGGCGACAATGCCCTGGCCGGCGCGCCGACCGCTCCCGCGGGCGTGACTGACGACCTGATCGGCTCGGTCGACCTCGGCGCCGAACTCAAGCTCGACGGGTTCGACCTGCGCACCCGCAAGCTCGTCGTCCAGCCGGGCGGGATCGTGCCGCTCCACAGCCACAAGGGCCGCCCCGCGCTGATCCTGACCGCGAGCGGCGCGATCACAGAATATCGCAGCAGCTGCACCGTGCCGATCGAGCACAAGGCCGGCGACATCGCGCGCGAGGCCGATGGCATTTCGCATTGGTGGCGCATCAACGGCAAAGTGCCGGCGGTGCTTTACTCGTCGGACGTGAAGCCGCGCTGAGATTGATTAATGGCTAGTCTTGCCCCGGCGCGCGGCGCCCGCGCGCGGGTGCTGTTCGCGCTGATCGGCTTCCTGACGCTCGCCGATCTTTTCGCGACCCAGGCGATTCTCCCCGCGCTCGCCGCGCGCTATGCGGTCGGCGCGGGGACGATCGGCGTCGCCGCCAATGCCGGCACGATCGGCATGGCGATCGCTGGCCTCCTTGCAGGCGTCTTGGCGAGCGAGGTCGATCGCCGGCGCGGCATCTGGGCGGCGCTGGCGCTGCTCGCGCTGCCGACGCTGCTGCTCGCGATCGCCCCCAATCTGTGGACCTTCGCGCTGCTGCGGGTGGTGCAGGGGCTGTGCATGGCGACGGCGTTCACGCTCACCATCACTTATGTCGCCGAGCAGTTCACCCCCGAGGAAGCGACCGCCGCGCTCGCCGCTTATGTGACCGGGGTGGTCGCGAGCAATCTGGTCGGCCGGCTGATCGCCGCGACCGTCGCGAGCACGGCCGGGCTGCCGGCGAGCTTCGCGCTGTTCGCACTGCTCAACCTGGTCGGCGCGCTGGTCACCCGCTTCGCGCTGGCGAGCGGGGCGCCGATGATGCAGCCGCGCTGCGACCATTTCTGGAGCGCCTGGGCCGCGCACCTCCAGACGCCGGCGCTGCGCCGCGCCTTCGCCGTCGGGTTCCTGATCCTGTTCGGCTTCATCGGCGTGTTCACTTATGTGGGGTTCGTGCTCGCCGCGCCGCCCTTCGCGCTGTCGATGCGCGCGCTGGGGCTGGTGTTCCTGTGCTTCGCGCCCTCGCTGGTGACGACGCCGCTCGCGGGGCAGGCCGCGCGGCGGCTGGGGACGCCGCGCGCGCTGCCGCTGTCGCTGCTGCTGGCGATCGCCGGGCTCGCGCTCGCCGCGCTGCCGTCGCTCGCCGCGCTGATCCTGGGGCTGGCGCTGGTCGCGATCGGCACGTTCTTCGCCCAGGCGCTGGCGACGGCGAGCGTCGGGCGGATCGCGACGCGCGACAAGGCGGCGGCGAGCGGGCTCTATCTGTGCTGCTATTATCTGGGCGGGCTGGTCGGCGCGGTCGCGGTGGGGGCGCTGTTCGACGCCGCCGGCTGGCGCGCGGCGCTGGCGGCGGTCGCGCTCGCGCTGGGGCTCGCCGCGTGGCTGGGGGCGGGGCTCAAGCCGGCGACGTAACGGGTGATCAGCCTTTGTGCTTCCTCCCCTTCGGCGGGAGGACGCCGGGAGGCGGGGGCACGAGCAACGCGCGGCGCCTGCTGGCCGCCCCCACCCCAACCCCTCCCCTGAAGGGGAGGGGCTTAAGAGCCCGTTTGCAAAAGGCGCGCCCGCCTTTTGCACGGCGGCCCCAGCCCACGCCGTTTCAGCTGTGCTGAAACAGACTCAAGCGCCTCACCGCCCCCGGCTGCGCCGCTCGCCGCGCCGCGCCTGGCGGCGTTCCTTGGCTTGGGCCGCCGCGCGCCGCTTCTTCACCTCGGCGGCGGGCGCGCGCGGTTCGTCGAGCGGCAGCGCGTCGCCCAGCTCGCGATCGAAGCCCAGCAGCGCCATGCTCTCGGCGAAATGCGCGGGCAGCTCGGCGCGCACGTCGAGCGGGGTGCCATCGGGATGGTCGATGCGCAGCCGGCGCGCGTGCAGGTGCACCTTGCGGCTCACCCCGCCGGTCAGGAACGCCGCCTGCCCGCCATATTTGCCGTCGCCGACGATCGGGTGGCCGATCGCCGCCATATGGACGCGCAGCTGATGGGTGCGCCCGGTGAAGGGCTGCAGCTCGACCCAGGCGGCGCGGTTGCCGGCGCGCTCGATCACCCGGTAGCGGCTGCGCGCGGGCTGCCCCTCGGCCTCGTCGACATGCATCTTCTCACCGCCGGTGCCGGGCTGCTTGGCGAGCGGCAGCTCGATCATCCCGTCCTCGATCGCCGGCACGCCGACCACCAGCGCCCAATAGACCTTGCGCGCGGTGCGGCTGGAGAAGGACTTGGCGAAGAAGGCCGCACTCCGCGCGTTGCGCGCGATCAGCAGCGCCCCCGAGGTGTCCTTGTCGAGCCGGTGGACGAGCTTCGGCCGGCCCTCGCTCTCGAACCGCAGGCCATCGAGCAGCGCGTCGACATGGTCGCGCGTCTTGGTGCCGCCCTGGGTCGCGAGGCCGGGCGGCTTGTTGATGACGATCGCGGCGGGATCGCTGTGGATCACCAGCTGCTGGATGAAATCGATCTGATCGTCGCTGAGCGGCGGGCGCTCGCGCTTGGGGGCGGCGCTCGCCTTGGGCTCGGCGGGCGGCACGCGGATCTGCTGGCCGGCGCGCAACCGGTCGCCCGGCGTCGCGCGCGCGCCATCGACGCGCAGCTGCCCCGTGCGCGCCCATTTGGCGATGGTGGTGAAACTGGTGTCGGCCAGATGCCGCTTGAACCAGCGATCGAGCCGGATGCCCTCGTCATCGGGGGCGACGGTGAACTGGCGGACGACGCTCATGCGAACCCCTTCGCGAGCGCGAGCCCCGCCGCCACCCCGCCGATCGCGCCGGTGAGCGAGCCGAGCACATAGAGCGCGGCCAGGCCGCCCGCCCCGCGCTCGGCGAGCGTCACCGCGTCGAGCGCGAAGCTGGAAAAGGTCGTGAAGCCGCCGAGGAACCCCACGCCCAGGAACAAGCGCCACGCTTCCTGCCCGCCGCCGCGTGCCAGCACGCCGATCAGCAGCCCCATCGCCAGCCCGCCGCTTACGTTCACCGCCAGCGTCGCCCAGGGAAAGCCCGCGCGCGGCAGCGCGAGCCCCACGCCATAACGCGCGCCCGAGCCCAGGGCACCGCCCAGCATCACCAGCAACCAGTTCATGCCCGTGGCGTAGCGGCGCGGGCGCCGCTTGGAAACCCTGGTGCGATTCGCGGGAGCCGGGATGCAGCGCCACGCTTCCCTTGCCCGGGGGCGGGGATACTGGACCCCGGCTTACGCCGGGGAAGACGTAGTGGGGTCTGGGACAATGTACGCGGGCGGAGGCGCTGCCCATCGCGTGCACGCGCCAAACTACTTCCCCTTCTTCCCCGGCGAAGGCCGGGGCCCAGCAGTGCGCGGCTTGCAGCGTCGCGCCTCCCTTGCTCCCCGGGGGATACTGGGCCCCGGCGTTCGCCGGGGAAGGCGATTTCACGAGAAACCCGTGCGCTTTTCGATCACGCGTTCGGGCCAATACCCCCGACTTGACGCGCCCCCTAAAACCCCTCGGGCAGGTCGATCGGGCCGATCAGGGTGCGGTAGCAGCGGATCGCGAAACGGTCGGTCATCCCGGCGATGAAATCGGCGATGTGGCGGCGGCGCCAGGGCTCGTCGGCGGGCAGCGCCTCGGCCCAGTGCGCCGACATCAGCGCGGGGTCGGCATCGTAAGCGGCGAACAGCCCGCGCACGATCCGGTGCGCCGCCTCGGCCGCCTCAAGCTGGCGCGGATGGTGATAGAGCGTCCGGTACATGAAGCGCTTCAGCGTGCGCTCGGCCTCGCGCATCTCACCCGAAAAGCCGATCAGCGCGCGCCCCGCCGCCTGTACCTCGGCGAGCGAGGCGACCCCGCTGTCCTCGATCCGCCGGCGCGATTCGGCGAGCAGATCGGCGACCATTGCGCCGATCTGGCTGCGCACCAGCTCGCCGACCAGCCGATCCTCGGGGCAATCGGCGAAGCGCGCGCGGACATCGTCCCACAGCCGCGCGACCAGCGGCACCTCGAACAATTGATCGAAGCACAACAGCCCGGCGCGCAGGCCATCGTCGATATCGTGATTGTCATAGGCGATGTCGTCGGCGAGCGCTGCGACCTGTGCTTCCAGGCTCGGCCAGCTGGTTAGATCGAGCGGAAAGCCGGCGTCGGCCTCGGCCAGCGCCCAGCCGGGATGCGCGACCGGGCCGTTATGCTTGGCGAGCCCCTCGAGCGTCTCCCAGCCGAGGTTCAGCCCCGGCCAGCGCGGATAGGGCCGCTCGATCCAGGTCAGCGCGCGCAGGGTATGGCCGTTGTGATCGAACCCGCCGGCGCCCGCCAGCGCCTCCTTCAACGCCGCTTCGCCGGCATGGCCGAAGGGCGGGTGGCCGATATCGTGCGCCAGGCAAAGGGCCTCGGTCAGATCCTCGTTCAGGCCGAGCGCGCGGGCGATGGTGCGGCCGATCTGCGCGACTTCCAGGCTGTGGGTGAGCCGCACGCGGAAATGGTCGCCATCGGGCGCCATGAACACCTGCGTCTTGTGGCGCAGCCGGCGGAAGCTGATCGAATGGATGATGCGGTCGCGGTCGCGCTGGAAGGCGTCGCGCGGCCCGCGCGGCGCGCTGGGCTCGGGATGCAAGCGGCCGCGGCTCCGCGCCGGATCGGCCGCATAGGGGGCAAGGATCATGGCAGCTTGTCGATCTTCTGCCCGGCGGCGCTTTCGAAGACGAAGCTGCTCATGCCCCCGCCCGCGAGCTTGTTGACGAAATCCTGGGCCTCGTCGCGCGTCTTGAACGGGCCGGTGAGCACCCGGTTGGTGGCGCGCAGCGGCGTGGTGTAGCCTTGGCGACCCTTCAGCAACGGCGCCTTGGCCTTGGCCGCGGCCCAGGCCTTGGGCAGATCGTCCTCGGTCGCGCCCCCCGCCACCTGCACCCAGAAGCGCGCGGGCTGCTTGGCGTCCTTCTTGTCGGCATCGGCCTTGGATTTCTTGTCGGCGCCCTTCTTGTCGGAGTCTTTCTTGTCGGCGTCCTTGCGCTCGTCGGCGGCGAGCTTCGCGGCGAGCTTGCGCGCGGCGGCGAGATCGGCGGCGGAGGGCTTCTTGCCCGCGAGCGCTTCCAACGGATCGGGCTTGGCCGGCGCTTCCTTCACCGGCGCCTTCAGCGGCGGGACGGCGCGCGCCGGTCGCTCGCGTTCCTCGTCCAACCGCGTCGCGGGCGGCGGCGCGGCGGCGGCGAGCACGAGTGGCGGGGTGGCGAGGCGATAGGCGACGAACGGCGCCGGCGTCGCCACCCGCACCAACACCGCACCCGATGTTGGAGGAACATAGGGCGGGCGCGCGATCGTGTAGGCGATCGCCGGCGACGGGCGCGCGATGATGCGCAGCGGCGTCGCGACTGGAATCGGGACTGCCCCGGGCAGCACGGTGAAGCCCGGACGCGCGCCGGCCGGGCTTGGCGCCGCGCCGCGCGGTGCTGGCGTTGCCCCGGAGCGCGTCGGGAGGGGCGCGACGGGGGCTTCGCCGCGCGTGGGAGCCGGCAATGGATCGGCGGCGGCGAGCTGGGTCGGCAGCGTGGGCGGGGGCGGCATCGGCGGCGCGGCGGGCACCGGTGGCGGGGTGGGGAGA